>OAXJ01000009.1_pt1 | contig 311436 bp, 273 predicted proteins | sample 1517241 | NCBI WGS metagenome assembly OAXJ01 (sample SAMEA2580293, study PRJEB22360) | human gut metagenome | biome: human gut; feature: human-associated habitat; material: faeces | place: Denmark | collected 2008/2010 | reverse complement strand
GTATCAGCCTGGCAGATTACCGCCGCAATTGTTAAGATAACCGCCACATTACGGCTCGTTCTCTTTTTCTTTTTAACAACCTTTTTACGCTTTGGGTGTATCGTTGATTTTGTGTAGTAGTTACCAATATCGTCAGATGAAAGGTCATACTGAAAATCCTTTGTAGCCTTTGACACCTGCTCCCCTGTCTGAGAATCAAAATTGTCGCCATAGTCGGGAGTCTGTGTGCGGTCATCTCTTTCCGACGGCATTTTTACGGGAGTTTCCATATCGTCCTCAAAGTCGATTTCCGGCATCTGAACGGCGTCTTCGTCATAATCACCGACAAATTTTACATCATTGTCAAAGTTATCGCCGTAATCCTCCTGAATATCGGAAGATCTTTCGGGGGCGTTGTTTCTTCTTGCAGGAAACGCAACCTCGTCATCAAAGTTGTCAGGCTCATAATCCTTATTTCTATTATATTTATTGTTATCGTCCATTATGTAATTCTCCTTTGAAAGAAAAATTTTGAAACAGAAAAATACGGTGCATTTATTCTGCACACCCCGTACCAAAATAATAAATCAGCCGTGACAATTTGTCAACTGAATATTAGCACCGTTAAGTTTAAAAGCATAATTTTTGCCATATACAAAAAGTACCCGCACAAGCCGTGCAGGTACTCGTCGATTTAAGAAAAATCAGCAGTGAATCAAGCGTTTTCACCGTTATCGGTTTCGTCTGTTGATTCGCCTTCATCCTCGGAAAGTTCCTCTGTTTCAACCTCTTCAGATTCTTCAAATGCAGTATCTTCTGCGTTTTCGTCATCTGCAAGATCAGCCTCAATGCCTCCCTGAACAGGGTTGCCTGTTTCTTCTTCAACAGCCTCATCATCGGCAACTTCAAAACCGCTGAGGAATGAGTAAGGAATTCCGTAACCGAGTGCGATACTTGCAAGCGTTACAATAACGCTTAATCCCGAGCCGTTTGCATTTGAAAATACATCATAAAGCGGAAGTCCCGGAGCAATGGAAGCAACGATTATGTAGAGTGACGGGAGCACCATTACAATAAGTGTAACGAGCGAAAAACGCTTTACCGCCTTGCCGTCACCGACACGGGTTGCATAGAACATCAAAAGACCGAACACAGCATACACAAGAATCGGAATGATTGAACCGAGTGGCTGTGAAAGGGCTGATGCGTACTGTGAGAAGAAGTGTGCGCAAACGATAAATGCGATGATCAGAAATGCAGAGAAAAACAGATTGATTGTATCTCTTTTAGTAGGTTTTTTCATAATATGTCCTCCGTACATACGATATTGGTTTAAGTTTAACATTTAAATGTGACAGTTTTGTGAACAAACAATGATATGTACATTAGAATAATGTAAACAAGGCGTAAAAAACGCAACCGCCTTTTGTTTGACAAAATTCGTAAGGGAGTTTATCATAAATCATAAAGGGATTATGCAACCGATTTTTACATAAAGTGTAAAATCAGGTTGGTAGAAATTGCGTTACATATGAAATATACTTAACTCAGGAGGTATGAAAAGTATGATTGGTATGAATTTGAAGTATCTTCGGAAAAAGTACGGATATTCACAGGAGGACCTTGCGGAGAGGCTTGAGGTGTCAAGACAGTCTGTTGCAAAGTGGGAAAACGAGGAATCTCTTCCCGATGTCGAAAAATGCGTGACGATGGCGCAGATTTTTGAAACTACGGTAGAAATGCTTCTTGTGTGTCCTTTTTACGAGGAAGAATCTGACGCACTTACTCCCGACGGTGACGGAAAGTACATTTTCGGCATTGTTAAGGTTAGCGAAAGAGGACAGATTACACTCCCTAAACACGCCAGAAAGGTGTTCGGAATTGAGGCAGGTGACAGACTTCTGGTTCTCGGTGACGAGAAAAAAGGTATGGCACTTGCAAAAATAAAAAATCCCTTTGATAAGTTAATGAAGTAAAATTTGACTTGAATCCCTTTTATCCTGAATTGAGGAGAAAATATGTACGCAATAAAAACAGAAAAACTTACAAAAAAATATAAGGAAAAAACGGCTGTATCAAACCTTGACCTTAAAATCAACGAGGGCGAAATGTACGGTTTGCTCGGAGTCAACGGTGCAGGAAAAACAACAACAATGAAAAGGCTGTCGGCGGAATCTGCGGTGCATTGCTCACAAACCTTTCGGCATGGTTTTCAAACATTTGGTTCGATACTGCAATGGTCGGCGGTTGGTTCAAAAACCTTGCAAACGCACTTCCGTTTGCCCATGCCGTAAACGCCGCAAGAGATGCAATTTCGGGCAACTATTCGGACATTATGCCCGAACTTATCTCCGTCTGCGGATATGCGGTTGTGTTGCTTGTTCTGGCTGTGGTCGTCTTTTCCGTTATGATGAAAAGGAATAAATAATTGATGAATCCAAACGGTAAAGCCTTGTTAAAAGAAAACAAAAGATATTATCTTCTCGACTCTCTGCGTGGAATTTCAACCGTCAGTATGGTTGCGTTTCACTTATGCTACGATATTTTTATGATGTACGGACTTAACACAAGCTGGTACTTTTATCCCATGACTGCGGTCTGGGAACGCAGTATCTGCGTAATGTTCATACTGCTTTCGGGAATGTGCCTTAACTTTTCGGGAAACGGCATAAAAAGAGGTGTTCTTTTGAATCTTGCGGGCTTTGCCGTTACCTGCGTTACCGTGATTGCCGAACCGAATCAGGCGGTATGGTTCGGTGTACTGAATCTGATAGGCTGTTCAATGATGATTGTTTCCGTTCTTTCGGATAACCTCAAAAAAATAAGCCCCCTGTCGGGAGCGTTGATTTCACTTTTGTTGTATGCGGCTTCGTATGATTTGCAAAAAGGCTGTGTCGGATTTTTCGGGCTGGATATCATAAAATTGCCCGATTTTCTCTATTCGTGCAAGTACCTTGCATTTCTGGGATTCCCCTCGTTCGACTTTGTGTCAGCAGACTATTTCCCGATTATTCCGTGGATTTTCCTCTTTACGGCAGGCTTTTATCTTTGGAATTTCATCGCACAAAAAAATCTTGCAAAATATTTTGAATTCAAAATTCCGCTGTTTGACCAAATCGGCAAATACAGCCTGTGGATTTATCTTGCCCACCAGCCTGTTATTATGGGTGTTTTGATGTTGATAATGTGACTTTGCCGATTGAAAGTTATAAACAAAAAATAATGTCGGAGGTGTACCGCCGACATTATTTTTTTATTTTAAATTATTTCCGATTGTGCTGCTAAGCCTTCGGATGCTGCAAAGGATTCTTTTCTGTCAAACACACCGCAGAGCCACATATATGAAGCTGTTGAAAGGGCAATGCTTACAAAGCCAAACCAGATGCTGTTCACACCGATAAAAACGCTCGGAACGCAGGCAAGGACAACACCTATATGATAGCTTGCAAGCGTAAGCCAATAGAATTTAGCCTTTTTCTTCATATCCTTGTCCTTGTCAATAATACCCGTGAATGTTGAAACCGTTGCAACACGGAGGTTGTTTGTCGAGAAAATCGGAGATGTAACATAACTTCCGGCTGTTCTGAATGAATTCCACAAAACAGGAGTTACGAACAGAATCGGCAGAATTGCAAGGTAGTTGTTTGAAATATTCGGAAAAATTCCGATAATCAGAAGTGCAACCGTACTTGCAATAAGGCTGACGGTTTTGGTTTCAAGCTTAATAAAACGGTCGGCAATTACAAAGAAAACATTGCCGAGAATATATGTAAGGAGAGCGATGACGATAAACACAACGCCCTCAAAATCACCCGTAAAAATTTTGCTGACAAGGTGAATCATATTTGCTGTCTGTGCGTTACCGAACACATCACAGTGATTGTAAATTGCATATCCGCCCATAAATCCACCCAGAGAGCTGGCCGCAAAATGCAGGATATGCTGTTTTTGTTCTCTTGTCATTTTAAAGACTTCCTTTTTCGCCATAAAACGTGTAATTGTTTAACATAATTATACACCTGCAATTCTGATTTTGCTATTATCCCCCAATGGAATTATACTCCGTTTTGCAATAAAAATTAAGTCACATTGCACAAAACAGCTATCTTACTGTTGTACAATGTGACTTTTTTACTTTTTATGAAGTTTTAAAGAATCAAACTGTCATCAAACTTTTTCAGGCATTTCATCTGCCATACATTCAACAAGAACAGCCTTCTGAGCGTGAAGACGGTTTTCTGCCTCCTCAAAGATTTCATTTGCGTGTTCTTCAAATACATCTGCAGTAATCTCTTCGCCACGGTGTGCAGGGAGACAATGGAGAACCATACAATCCTTGTTTGTAACAGCCATAAGCTCCTTGTTAACCTGATAGCCTGCGAATGCTGCCTCACGGATTTTCTTTTCTTCTTCCTGTCCCATTGATGCCCATACATCTGTATAAACAATATCGGCATTCTTAGCGGCCTCAAGCGGATCTGTTACGATTTCAAACTTGCCGTTACCGTACTTTTCACCGAACTCGATAATATGCTTAGGAGGCATATAATCCTTTGGACAGGCGGCAGAGAAGCTCATGCCTGTGCTGAGTGCGCCGACGATGAGCGAGTTCATCATGTTGTTGCCGTCACCGATAAAGCACATCTTGAGTCCTTCAAGCTTGCCCTTGAATTCACGAATTGTCATAAGGTCTGCGAGAACCTGACATGGGTGACAATAGTCTGTAAGACCGTTGATAATCGGGATTGAACCGTACTCTGCAAGAGCCTCAACTTCTTTCTGCTCAAAGGTACGAATCATAATGCCGTCAAGAAAACGGGAAAGAACACGGGCTGTGTCCTCAACAGGCTCGCCTCTGCCAATCTGAAGGTCATTTGATGAGAGGAAAAGCGGATAACCGCCGAGCTGTGTCATACCAACCTCAAATGAAACACGGGTACGGGTGCTTGACTTTTCAAAAATCATACCAAGAGACTTGCCCTTGAGAATTTTATGCTCAATGCCGTGTTTCTGCTCATATTTAAGCTGATCGGCAAGGTTAAGTGTGTTGATAATTTCTTCTGTTGACCAATCCTCAAGTTTAAGTAAGTGTTTCATTAGTTGTTCTCCTTTATTGTTTTTTCGAGTATATTAATCGCCTCGTCAATTTCATTGTAATCGATAACAAGCGGTGGGAGCATACGGAGCAAATCTTTTGCCGTGATAATAAGCAAGCCGTTTTCAACGCATTTGATTGCAATGTCGTGTGCATCACCCTTTTCAAGCTCAATACCAATCATAAGTCCCATTCTGCGAACGCTCTTTACGCCGTCAATTTTTGTGAGCTTGTCCTCAAAATACTGACCTTTTTTCTCAACCTCGGCAAGAAATTCGTCATTTGCAACTGTGTCAAGAACATAGTTTGCACCTGCACAAACAACAGGGTTTGCGCCGAATGTTGTGCCGTGAGTTGACGGTGACATAACATCCTTGAGCTTTTCACCGCACATACAAACACCGATAGGAAGTCCGCCGCCGAGCCCCTTTGCAACCGTCATAAGGTCGGGGAGGATACCGTAATTCTGATGAGCAAACAGCTTGCCTGTTCTGCCTACGCCTGTCTGAACCTCATCGACAATAACGAGAATATCGTTGTCGTTGCAATACTTAACAAGTTCTTTTACATATTCGGGATCGAGGATATTTACACCGCCCTCGCCCTGAATGAGTTCAAGCATTACTGCGCAGGTTTTGTCTGAAACAACTGCTTTCAGAGCGTCCATATCGTCTGCGTCTGCATACTTAAAGCCCTCTGTAAACGGGAAGAAATAGTTATGAAAAACATCCTGACCTGTTGCGGCAAGAGTTGTAACAGTTCTGCCGTGGAAGGAATTGTTAAGCGTTACGATTTCATTTCTGCCCTCGCCGTACTTGTCAAAGCTGTACTTACGGGCAATTTTGATTGCACATTCGTTAGCCTCTGCACCGCTGTTGCCAAAGCAGACCTTTGAAAGACCTGTAAGTGTGCAAAGCTTTTCGGCAAGGTCACTTGCCTGTGAACAGTAAAAATAGTTTGACATATGCTGAATTGTGCCTGCCTGCTTTGAAACAGCCTCAACCCAACCGTCATTGCAATAGCCAAGGCTGTTTACACCGATACCCGATGAAACATCAATGTACTTTTTGCCGTTTTCGTCATATGCGGTAACGCCTTTTGCACTTTTGAGAGCAACATCGTAGCGACCGTATGTGTGCATAATATATTTTAAATCTTTCTCTTTTGTAGTCAAGTTAGCCACACCCTTTCATATTTTATCGTTGCTGAAGGAGTAAACAAAAACATCCTCACGCTTTTCAAAGCCGAAATCACGCCAGAAGCTTTGACCTGTTTCGTTGTTCTGATAACAGAAAATGTGAGTTTTGTCGATGCCTTGTTCACGGATTTTTTGGATAGCGGTCTGTGCAAGAGCGTGACCGATTTTCTTTCGTCTGAATTCGGGCAGAACAGCCATATGGTGGATAAATCCCCGTCTGCCGTCATGACCTGCAAGCACGGTTCCGACAATTTTTCCGTCAACCACGGCAACCTGACTCATACCGGCGTTGTGCTTGAGATAACGCTCCATCTGATCTCTTTCATCAGCCTTAGAGAGCGCACGCTTTGTGGTAATCTGCCACATCCTATAAACCTCGTCATAGTCATCAATTGTCATTTCTCGTATAATCATTGCACCCTCCAAATTTAATCTGTAGGGGCGAACCGCTTTCGCCCACGGGAGCACACGGTGCTCCCCTACAAACAATACACTGCTTTTATCAAATAAAAATTTTAAGTTAAACAGAAAGTTTTATTTAGCGAACGACCAATGACCGCCTCTACTGTTTTTACAAATCAGCAAAACAGCAATGCTAATCAATAAAACATTGTACCGATGCCTTCGTCGCTGAAAAGCTCGAGCAGAATTGAATGTTCGATTCTGCCGTCAATGATATGGGCACGGTTTACACCGCTGCGGACTGCCTCAACACAGCAATCAATCTTGGGAATCATACCGCCGCTGATGATGCCGTCACGCTTGAGCATAGGAACTTCGCTGACATTGACAACGGGGATGAGTGAATCCTCATCGTGAACATCACGGAGAAGTCCTCTGATATCTGTCATAAGAATGAGCTTTTTTGCGCCGATTTTAGCGGCAATCTGCGATGCCGCAATGTCTGCGTTAATATTATATACATTGCCGTCATAACCGCCTGCAACGGTTGAAACAATCGGAATATAACCGCTTGCAAGAGCGTTGTTGAGCGGTTCAGGGTTAACCTCCTTAATCTCGCCCACATAGCCGAGGTCTGCGCCTGTAACAAGCTTTTCAGCCATGAGCATTCTGCCGTCAAGACCGCAAAGTCCCACAGCCTTACCGCCGTGACTGCCGAGGAGCTGAACAAGGCTCTTGTTGACCTTGCCTGCAAGCACCATCTGAACAATGTCGATAGTTTCCTTGTCGGTCACTCTCATACCGTTGATAAACTTGCTTTCCTTGCCAACGGCTTTGAGCATTGCATTGATTTCGGGTCCGCCGCCGTGAACAAGCACAACATTGACTCCGACAAGCTGCATAAGAACGAGGTCGCTCATAACTGCCGCTTTAAGTTCTTCGTTTATCATAGCGTTTCCGCCGTATTTTACAACAATTGTTTCGCCCGAATATTTCTTGATATAGGGCATTGCCTGTATAAGTACCTTGGCTCTCTTTGAAACATCCATTTTCTTCAATCCTTTATGTAGTTGATTTCCGCTCACACAATCAAATCGCATATTATGTGCGGTAGTCACCGTTGATTTTTACATAATCATAGGTAAGGTCGCAACCGTAAGCCTCGGCAGATGCATTGCCGTCACCTAATTTTACGAGAATTTCAATTTCATCCTCAAGTAAAATTTCCTTAGCCTTGTCCTCGTCAAATACAAGACCGTTGCCGTCCTTGCAAACAAGGATTTCACCCTTTGCGGATTTATATGAAACATCAATCCTTTTAACATCTGTTTCGGCACCGCTGTAGCCGATTGCGCAGAGGATTCTTCCGCAGTTTGCGTCAGCCCCGAACATTGCCGCCTTTACAAGACTTGAACAGATGATGCTCTTTGAAATAATCTTTGCGCTCTTATCGTCTTTTGCACCGTCAACCTTGCAGATAAGGAGCTTTGTTGCACCTTCGCCGTCTTTTGCAAGTTTCTTTGCAACCTTTTTGAATGCATCGGTAAGAACAGCTGTAAAGGTTTTGTAATCGTCGTTCTTCTCTGTGATTTCCTTGTTGCCTGCATAACCAGATGCCATAATTGCAAGGGTATCGTTTGTCGAGGTGTCGCCGTCAACGCTTACCATATTATAGCTGACATCAGCAGCTTCGATAAGTGCGGATTTGAGCATTTCGGAAGAAATTGCCGCATCGGTTGTTACAAAGGAAAGAGTTGTACCCATGTTAATATGAATCATACCGCTGCCCTTAGCAATACCGCCGATTGTAACCTTTTTGCCGTCAAGAACCGTTTCAACAGCCCACTGCTTTTTCACGGTGTCGGTTGTCATAATTGCCTCTGCGGCAGAGATTCCGCCGTCCTTTGAAAGCGTGCCTTTGAGTTTTTCAATTCCGCTTGCAATGGGTTCAATCGGGAGAGGCTGACCGATAACACCTGTTGATGCAACGATTACATCGTTTTTGTCAACACCGAGAGCGTCTGCGGCAAGACTGCACATTTTCTCAGCCTTTTCATAGCCGTCAGGGTTACAGGCATTTGCATTGCCTGAATTTACGACAACAGCCTGAGCCGTACCGTTTTCAAGGTGTTTTTTAGTAACATATATAGTGTCGGACTTTACAAGGTTCTTTGTAAAGATAGCCGCACTGTTGCAAACCTTGTCGCAGTAAATGAGTGCAAGGTCTTTTTTAGTTGTGTTAGATGCTTTGACTCCGGCACAAATTCCGTTGGCTGTAAAGCCCTTTGCGGAAGTGACCGAGCCGTTTTCAATATACTTGATTTCCATAGATATTCACCCTTAAAATGCAGGCGGAACGATTACCAAACCTGTTTTCTCGTCAAGTCCGAAGATGATGTTCATATTCTGAATAGCCTGACCTGCGGCACCCTTGACCATGTTGTCGATTGCGGCACAGGCAACGAGCTTGTTGGCTCTCTTATCGTGATGAATTGAAACATCACAGAAGTTAGAATATTTGATATTGTGAATGTCGGCACATTTGCCGTCATCAAGAAGTCTTACAAAAAATTCGTCCTTGTAAAAGTCCTCATAAGCCTTTCTGATTTGTTCAAAGGTTACACCGTCTTTGATGTCGGCATAAACAGTTGCGAGAATACCACGGTTTACGGGGAGAAGGTGCGGAACAAAGGTGACAATAACCTTTTCGCCCGAAAGCTTTGAAAGAGTCTGCTCAATTTCGGGAGTGTGGCGGTGGCTTGCAACCTTATAAGCGTGGAATCCCTCGTTGAGTTCGGGATAGTGGTTGCCCTGATTTGGCTTTCTGCCGGCACCCGTAACACCGCTTTTGCAGTCGCAAATGATGCCCTTTGTGCTGACAAGTCCGTTTACAATTGCAGGAGCAATTGCGAGCGGTGAACAGGTTGTGTAACAACCCGGATTTGCAACAAGCTTTTTGCCCTTGATTTTATCTCTGAAAAATTCAGGAAGTCCGTAAACTGCCTGTTCGTGAAGTTTTTTGTCAAGAAAAGTTCCGCCGTACCACTCGGTGTATTCTTCTTCGCTTTCAAGGCGGAAGTCAGCGCCGAGGTCAATAAATGCCTTGCCCGCATCAATGCACTTTGCGGCAAGCTCCTGCGAAAGACCGTGTGGGAGAGCGGCAAAGATAACATCGCTCTTTTCAACAACGGCATCCTGATTTTCACAAACCATATCGTTCAAAAATGTATAAGACGGATAAACATCGCTCAGCTTGTCACCCTCAAAGGAAACAGAGCTGATTGCCGAAATTTCAGCCTCGGGATGAGCGGTAAGAAGCCTTACAAGCTCTGCACCTGCATAGCCGGTTGCACCGACAATACCTGCTTTTATTTTCATTGCTATCACCTAATCTATTGTAAATTTATATCAATCTTTGCCTGTATGTGTTGAATACGGCAATTCACTTTTTGCACAAAGCATATGTTCCCATTCGTAGGGGCGGATATCATCCGCCCGCAAGTAATGGCAGATATTTTATAATAAAAACAAACCATTTAAGCGGAACAAGTTTACTGTTATCTGTAGTGGAGTTCATCGGACACCCGACCGTACGCAATCGCTTTAAAACATTTTGATAAAACATAAAATTTCATCAAGTCGGGCGGATAATATCCGCCCCTACGGATTTGCAATTACAGTTTTTCTGCAATTTCTGCAACACGCTTAGCCTGAGCCTTTACATTTGCCGATGCAGGGCCGCCGAATACTGTACGCTCGTTTGTACAGCGTTCAAGTGAAATTGCACTGTAAACATCATCGTTGAACACATCGCAAACCTTTTTGTATTCGTCCATTGGAAGATTTTCGAGGTCTGTACCGAGTTCAATACATCTTGCAACGAGTTCGCCTGTTGCCTTGTAGGCATCTCTGAACGGAACACCGTTCTTTGTGAGCCAGTCGGCACAGTCTGTTGCGTTGATGAAACCGCCTGCTGCGGCTTTTCTCATATTTTCGGGAATGACACGCATTGTGTCGAGCATGGGAGTAAAGGCTGTGAGGCACATTTTAACCGTGTCGAGTGCGTCAAAGATAGCCTCCTTGTCCTCCTGCATATCCTTGTTGTATGCAAGTGCAGTACCCTTCATAATTGTGAGGAGCGTCATATTGTCGCCGAAAACTCTGCCGCTCTTACCACGAACAAGCTCTGCAATATCGGGGTTCTTTTTCTGCGGCATAATTGATGATCCTGTTGAAAAAGCGTCATCAAGTTCAATGAATTTAAATTCCCAACTGCACCACATAATGATTTCCTCTGAAAATCTTGAGAGGTGAACCATTATTATCGAAAGCACCGATGCAAATTCGATGCAGTAATCTCTGTCGGAAACACCGTCAAGAGAGTTGTTTGTAATTCTGTCAAAGCCTAGGAGTTCGGCTGTGATTGTTCTGTCAATCGGATATGTTGTGCCTGCAAGCGCACATGAACCGAGTGGCATTTCGTCCATTCTTTTAAGGCAGTCTTCAAGCCTTGAAACATCTCTCAAAAGCATTTCACCGTAAGCAAGGAGATGATGTCCGAAGGTAATCGGCTGTGCTCTCTGAAGGTGAGTATAGCCGGGCATAACAGTTTCGCTGTACTTTTCAGCCTTGTCGGCAATAACCTTGATAAGACCTACAACGAGATTTTTTACATTGACAACCTCTTTTTTGAGGTAAAGCTTGATGTCAACTGCAACCTGATCGTTACGGCTTCTTGAGGTGTGAAGTCTTTTGCCGTTGTCGCCGATTCTTTTGGTAAGCTCACCCTCGATAAAGGTGTGAATGTCCTCAGCCTCCATATCAATGTGCAGAGTACCGTTTTCAATATCTGCAAGAATGCCTTTAAGACCTTTTACGATATCGTTTGCCTCTTCTTCTTTAATAATGCCGCATCTGCCAAGCATTGTTGCGTGGGCAATGCTGCCCTCGATGTCTTCTTTATACATTCTGCTGTCGAATGAAATCGAGCTGTTAAAATCGTTAGTGGTTTTTGAAAGCTCCTTTTTGAAGCGTCCTTTCCAAAGCTGCATTATTATTTCTCCTTACATTATGTTTAGCCGTTGTAAAGCACTTTGTTGCTTTTGGTTTTAAATATTTATTTACACCTTGTTATTAATGTTGGGTTAACCTGTAGGGGCGTTCATTAGACGCCCGCAAGTAATCGCAGAATATTTTTCAACCGACAAATACCGTAAAAAATAAAAAGGTGTAATAAACACTTATCGGGGCAGAGAAATTCCCTGCCCCTGATTATGTATGCAAATCAAAGATTTAATTATTTGATAAGGCCTTTCTTTGCACGAACCTTGATTGGAAGACCAAAGAGGTTGATGAAGCCTGCGCTGTCGTTCTGGTCATAAACCTGATCTTCGTCAAAAGTAGCAATTTCCTCGTCATAGAGTGAATACGGGCTTGTTACGCCTGCATCAATGATGTTGCCCTTATAGAGTTTAAGTTTTACATCACCTGTTACATACTCCTGAGTGCTGTCAACAAAAGCTGAGAGAGCCTCACGGAGAGGTGTGTACCACTTGCCGTCATAAACGAGCTCTGCAAAAGCATTTGCAACATTCTGCTTGTAGTGGAGTGTGTCCTTGTCAAGGCAGATTTCCTCAAGTTTTGCGTGAGCAGCATAGAGGATTGTACCGCCCGGAGTTTCATAAACGCCACGAGCCTTCATACCAACAAGACGGTTCTCAACGATATCTGTGATACCGACGCCGTTTCTGCCGCCGATTTTGTTGAGTTCCTTAATGAGTTCAACGCTGTCGATAGCCTCGCCGTTAAGCTTTGTGGGAACACCCTTTTCAAATGTAAGAGTTATATATTCTGCCTTATCGGGAGCCTGCTCAGGTGAAACACCGAGTTCAAGGAAGCCTTCCTTATTGTACATCGGCTCATTTGCAGGATTTTCAAGGTCAAGACCTTCGTGGCTCAAGTGCCAGAGATTCTTATCCTTTGAGTAGTTTGTTTCACGGTTAATCTTGAGCGGAATATTGTGCTTTTCAGCATATTCAATCTCATCTTCACGGCTCTTGAATTCCCATGTTCTCCAAGGAGCGATAATCTTCATGTCGGGAGCGTAAGCCTTGATAGCAAGTTCAAAACGAACCTGATCGTTACCCTTGCCTGTACAGCCGTGACAAATTGCGTCAGCACCTTCGGCTTTTGCAATTTCAACGAGTCTTTTTGCAATGATAGGACGGGCAAAAGATGTGCCAAGGAGGTACTTGCCCTCGTAAACAGCACCTGCTTTTACTGTGGGAATGATATATTCGTCAACAAATTCCTTGTTGAGGTCTTCAATGTAAAGTTTTGATGCGCCTGTTTTGATAGCCTTTTCTTCAAGACCGTCAAGCTCTGTACCCTGACCAACATCACCCGAAACAGCGATAACTTCGCAGTTGTCGTAGTTTTCTTTAAGCCACGGAATGATGATTGAAGTATCAAGACCGCCTGAATATGCAAGAACTACCTTTTTAATCTTATTGTCAGCCATTTTTGATTCCTCCGGAATTTGGAAACACTTTATGTCGGTGTTTCCTTTACTTAATTTTTATTACTCTTACATTATACACTCTGTTTTCAAAAAATCAAGTGTTTTTTGAATAAATATTCAATGTTTTTTCAAATTTGCATTTTGGGGTACAAATTGACCGAAATCTGCTTTGTTTTCGCTGTATTATCGGTGTTTTTGGCGGTTGATATGTCACATTCTCCCCTGAATTTCTGAAAAATGTATATATGCACAAAAAATGAATATTCATTTTATTCACCCATTTGTGCATATTAATACATACATATACATCCATTTTGCATATTTTTCATTTTGTTAAAACCGCTGAAATCACTTCAAAAACCTGTTGACACCGTATGTGATACCATTTATAATATTATTCGGAAATACGAAAACAGACATTAAGACAAATTGTTGAAGGTGAGGCGAAAGATGATGAAAACACTTAACGATTATCTTGCAATGTCATATCGTATGGAAATTGTCGAGGACAAGAACGAGGGCGGTTTTGTTGTATCATTTCCCGAGCTTCCGGGTTGCATAGCCTGCGGTGATACGATTGAATCGGCTGTTGCAAATGCAGAGAACGCTAAAAAAGCCTGGTTTGAAGCCGCCTTTGAAAGCGGAGTTGTAATTCACGAACCCGACAGCCTGGAAGAATATTCGGGACAATTCAAGCTGAGAATCCCGAAAAGTCTGCACCGTTCACTTGCCGAACATTCAAAGAAAGAGGGCATAAGTATGAATCAATACTGTGTCTATCTTCTGGCAAAAAATGATGCAGTCTATTCAAAATAGAATTTTGAAAGCATATTATATAAAACACAATTATTGAAAGGAAGATTCATATGTCAGCATTCAAAGAGATAAATCCGAAAGAGATTGTTGAAAGTCCGTTTAAGCTTATCGGTGATGATTGGGCGCTTGTTACTGCAGGCGACAGAGAAAAATTCAACACAATGACGATAAGCTGGGGCGGTGTAGGCATTATGTGGGGTAAGCCCGTTGTATTCACCTTTATTCGTCCGCAGAGATATACATTTGCGTTTATGGAGAACGGCGACCGCTATACAATGAGCTTTTTTGATGAAAAGTACAGAGATGCCCTCAAATTCTGTGGCTCAAAGAGCGGTAAGGATTATGACAAGGTAAAGGAAACAGGTCTTACTCCTGCATTCACGGAAAACGGCTCTGTATATTTTGAAGAGGCAAAGCTTGTTCTTGAATGCAAAAAAATGTACGCTCAAAGTCTTAATGCCGAAAGCATTACCGACCGTGAAAGCGTTGACAAGTGGTATGACAACGACTTCCATAAAATGTACATCAGCGAAATTACAAAGGTTCTTGTAAAAGTATAATCGGTAATTTTAAATTCATCATGACAAAATGGCAGACAATCACACGGTTGTCTGCCATTTTCTATTTAAAAACCTGTACAAAAAATGCCCCTCACAAAATGTGAGGGGCATTCCTTACTATATCGACTAAACGGAACGATATGTCAATTGCTTTAAAACTTATTAAAAGTTGCTGATGAGGTCTACAACAAACTTCTGAATAGTAGTAGCATCCTTAACTGTGATTGTGCCGTCATGGTCAACATCGGCAGCAGTAAACTGGTCGTTTGTGAATGCAACGAGCTGAGCAACATACCTCTGAACTTCGGTTGCATCTACAACTGTGATGTCGCCGTCCATGTTAACATCACCAAGGGTTACATCGCCGACAAATGCCGTTGATGCGTTTACTGATACTTTTTCAAAGCCTGCAATGCCTGTTACATCGCAAACCTTGCTGTTATTTACAACAGATGCCTGATTAAGCTTGTTGCCCTTTACATAACCTAATGTAAGGTACTGTGTGTCAAGATATACGCTTGCAGTACCTGAACCGATAACCTCAAATGTGAGTGAGATAAATGTATCTCCGTTGTACTGAGTAGGCACCTGTGGGTTAGTAAATACACCCTTAATTACATTGCTGTAAGCATTGTGAATAAGGTTTGACTGTGAAGGCATGATTGTCTGCTTGCCGTCTGCCTTGTTATCAGCCATGTTGAATTTGAGCTTGCTTGAATCATACTTAACAGCCCACTGTCCGTCAACAACGCCCATGTTTGAGTTGAGCTTGTAGAGAACAGTTACCTTCTTGCCGTCAGTGCTTACTGTCTTTGATGCAGAACCAAAGTAATTTGAAGTAGCGTTTACTGTGAGCTTCTGAGCAGGAGCAGTAGTCGGCTCTGTAGCTGTTGTAGGCTGTGTAGGTGCAGTCGGCTGAGTAGCTGTTGTTGGCTGTGTAGCTGTAGTCGGCTGAGTTGAAGTAGTAGGCTGTGTCGGAAGTGTAGGAGATGTTGGAACAAATCCGTTTTCAATGTTGCCGTTCTTCATAGCATATGAATATGTGCCGTTTACACCGTTTCTTGTTGCGTCAACCTTGATTGTGCTTGTTCCCTTGAGAGCTGATGTTGCAACTGTGAATGCACCTGTTACATCGTCTGCAGTAGCAGTATATGTCTTACCGTCAACTGTAACAGTTACCTTTGCAGCGCTGGCTGTAACACCTGATACAACGCTCTTGCCTACAACTGCATATGTGAGTGTTGCAGGAGCAAGTACAAGTGCCTTCTGAGCTGACTTGAGGTCTGCAATCATAGCATTCATATCTTCAGCTGTTGTAGCGTCTTCGCCTGCTTTAATCATAGCCTCGGCTGACTTGAGAACCTTCTGAGCATTTGCCCAGCTCTCTGCTGTGTAGTCTGATGCTGTCATAGCAAGAATCTTTCTTGCTTCTTTCTTGAGTGATTCATAAGGTGAAACAACGATTGGCTTTGATGTAAGCTTGTATGTTGTACAACCTTCGTTTGTAATTTCGATTGTAGCGCCGTCTCTAACGCCTGTGATATCTGCTGTCTGACCTGAACCGCTGCTGAGAATAATGCTTACTTCGTCAACATTATCGAACTTAACAACATAGTTGCCGTCAGAATCTTTTTCTGTAAGAGCAACGCCCGGCCATGCGCCTGTGAGCTTCTGTGTATCATTCCAAGCGTAAATTTTGTAGCTTGCAGATGGGCTGTAAGGCTTGATTGTTACGGAAACAGAACCCTCTGCAGGCTCTGGCTCGCCGCCGCCTCCCTGCTGATTACCGTTGGTTACTGTCTTAACCGATGCGTAGTTGCCGTTCTGAATTTCGAGAACAGCACCGTCATAAAGACCTGTGATATCGCCTGACTGTGAGCCGCTGCCGTTGTTGAGAACAACGCTGAATGACTTGTCAGCTGAAACAGGAAGTGTGAGTTCATATGTGTTTGCCTGACCTGAAACGGCTGCTGCCTTTTGACCCGGCCATGCACCGTTGAGTGCTGTGCTTGCACCTGTCCAAGCGTAAACATTCGGAGCGCCTGCTGTGCTCTTGATTGTAAGCTTTGATGTCTGACTTGCTGTCGAACCGGGAACAGTTGTGCTCTGTGTCGGGCTGGTTGTAGGCTTTTCGTCGTTTTCGCCGAGCTTGAGGAATGTGAATTTAGCCTCTGAGCTTGCCTTGTCGTTTGTAGCCTCAACAGTTACTTCGATTGTATCGTTCTTGTAAGCTGTCTGACCGATTGTGAATGTGTCGCCGTCCTTAACAACAAACTTGTTACCGCCGTCAACAGAAACCTTTGCGCTGTCGCATTCCTTGAGAGAAACAGTAACCTGCTCTGTGCCGTAGAACTTCGGCTCGCCTGTGATTGATACAAGCGGCTGACCGTCAGCATTTTCCATAAGGATTGTGCCGTTTACACCGCTGTTGAAAGTTACCTTACCGTCAGTAACAACTGAAGATGAGTTGTCATAAGTATTGATTACATAGCTGCCGTCTTCCCAAAGAGTTGAAACATCAACAGTTACGCTTGAATTTTTGTTACAGCCGATTACTGCAGCTGCCTGATCTGTTACGCCGTTCTTATCGTATGTACGGCCGAAAGCAACACCGCTTGTAGCTGAGAGCTTAACATTTGCGCCGGCACCGATAGATACGTGCTTGTTACGGAACTGACCAACCTTCTGCCACTGAGCAAGAAGAGTTTTGTCCATGTCGTTCCAGTTCATATCACTTCTGAGTGCGTGACCCGATCCGCCGTAACCGTCAAATGCAACGCCGGGATAGAGAGGACGGTTGGTTTCGTCACCGTAGAAAATCTGAACTCCGCCTGGGAGAAGGAGGAATGCAGCCGCATTGTAAAGCATTGTGTTCTCATCGCCACGGGTAAGTGTTTCATCGTGTGATGACATAAATGAAAGAACGTTAAAGCCTTCCTTTGTGTTGATCTTGTCTGCATAGCCCTGATATGTGTTTGCAACACTACCGCTTGCAAGAGCACCGCCGCCTGTAACTGCGAAGTTAATCATTGAGTCGAAGCCGCCCTCGGAATAGTATGTGTCGTAGCCTACACCGTGATCCCAATGCTCGCCTGTCATCCAGAAATCTTCTTTCCAGTCAGCACCTGCTTTGCCCTTGTTGTTGGATCTCCACTCTCTGAGAGCAGAAACACAAGCCTGCTTGAGCTGGTTCCAAGAAGCCTTATCAACATGCTTTGCAGTATCGCAACGGAAACCGTCAACACCGTACTCCCTAACCCACTCTGAAAGCCAGGTTGAAAGGTAGCCTGTTACTGTGTTTTTGTCACCGTATTTTGCGAGCTTCTGAGCATATGTACCTTCCTGAGTCCACTTTGTTTTGAGGATCGGAGGAATTGTAACATCCTTTGTCTGCTCTGTTCTGAAGTCGGGAAGTCCGCTGAGTGACATTGTAAGATCACCGCCGGCACCCTCTGTATATCCGGGAAGACCGCTGCGGATCCAGTCATTGCTCCACCATTTGCCCCAGTCTTCTTCTGATGTTTTATAGTCAATGTGGTCGTTTACTTCACCTACATCTGTGAGCTTGTATTTGAAGTCTAACGCACCGTCAAGGAGAGTACCGAAGCCGAACTGCTCCATATCTGCAACGGTGTTGTAGCCTGTGTGGTTCATTACGATATCCATGATAACTCTGATACCGTGCTCATGCGCTGTGTCAACAAGAGTTTTGAACTCCTCTTTTGTACCGAAGTTTGCATCGGTTTCGGTATAGTCAAGAACATAGTAGCCGTGATATGAGTAGTGAGCAAAGCCCTTACCTGAATCACAATAGCCGTGAGTCTGCTCATACGGAGCTGAGATCCAAATTGCGTTTACACCGAGGTTATCAAAATAACCCTCTTCAATTGACTGAGTAACACCTGCAAAGTCGCCGCCGTGGAATGTACCGGGGTTTGTATCCCAGCCCTCAAGCGGTTTGCCGTCCTTGTCAAGTGTTCTGCCGTATGAATGGTCATTTGCGGTGTTTCCGTTCTTAAAACGGTCGGTAAGCAGGAAATACACATTGGCATTATCCCATGTAAAACCGTCATCTTCAACAAGTGAACCTGCGGCAGTTGATGATGCAGATGTGCTGCTGTCATCGGAAACTGTTGCAGCACTTGCCGAACCAAATGCTACGGAAGCACCGGGGAGAGCCATACAAAGTGTCAAAACGGCACTGAGCGCTCTCTTCATACTTCTTTTTTTCATTGTTTGATTACTCCTTTCAAAGCTTTTAAAACGTAGGGTCAAACATCCCTAGACAATTTGATTTTATCACAAAACTCTCACAAAAACTACACATATTCCTTTTATTTTGTAAAAATAGCAAGTTACACAATCTTTACACTGGAATTTTATGCAAAATTACCCTTGTCGCTCTTCTGTTTTTATTTATAAAGACAGTTTCAATTGCCCCCCTGCCGAAAATTACATAAATACGGTCGGGAATAATAAGATTTGTACTTAACAAAACTTTATTCCCGACCGCAATTTTCGCTTTTTAATTTTTATCTTATCTGAGTCTTACATTCAAAAATCTGAGTTTAAAGGTTGAGCCGACGCCGAGTTTGGAATCTGCGGTAATATATCCGCCTGTTTTTTCAACAATTGATTTTGCAAGCGACAGACCTATGCCGACGCTTGACGGGGATGAATTTCGTGCTTTATAGAACCTCTCAAAAATGTGGGGCAAATCCTTCGGGCTGATTCCGCAGCCGTTGTCTCTTATGGTGATTTCCGAATACATACTGTTCCTTTCGGCAGAAATTCTGACATAACCGCCGTCGGTATGCTCAATACAGTTTTTTACAATGTTTGAAACCGCTTCGCAAATCCAGCGAAAATCGCAATTAAGCATAAAATCATTCTTGACGGTTTTTTCAATTCTCACATCACGGATATCGGCAAGAACCTCTGTGCGTGAAATGCACTCGTCAATTATTTTTTCAACCGACACATCTCCGAACTTCAATTCAACAGTTCCCGAATCAAGCATTGAGAGCGTGAGCAGACTTTTTACAAGGAAATTTATCGAATGGGCATTATGCGCTATATCCATAACAAAATCCCGTCTGATTTCAACGGGCATATCATCGTCATCAAGGATATTTTCGGTTGTTATCAAAATTGAAGTCAGCGGTGTTTTAAGCTGATGTGAAATGTCGGCAAGCGAATTTTTGAGGATTTCTTTCTCTCGCATTGAATTGTCGGCATACTCACGAAGCATTACCGTTGTTTTTTGAATCTCCTGCTTTAACAGCGACATATCGTCGTCGGTTGAGCCGTCAAGGTCGAGATCGTACTCTCGGTTGTTTATTTTTTCAAGACATTTTACAATTTCAAGTCGCTGTCGCTTTTGCTTTTTACAGTATCTTATGAACACAACGCAGAGCAAAATTCCGAACACACAAACACCTGCGGTTGCAATCACAATTGTAATTGTTGCATAACTTCCGCTCTGAATGTCAACCCAGCCGCTGTCGGATTTTATTCCGTACTTTGCAAAGTCGCCTTTTATGCCGGCAGTGTCGCTGTTCAAAATTTGAGCAAGCTCCTTTTCCGAAATGTCGGGATATTGTTCTCTAACCTTTTCCGCAACGGCAATTATCTTTTTATCCGTGCTTTCACGAACAGCGTTAAAGCCTGCACCGATGCCTACTGCAACAACACAACAGAAAAGTCCCGTTATCGCAAGCATTACCGCAAGAAATTTTGATGTGTTTTTCATTATACCTCCAGCCTGTAACCAAGGCCCTTTACGGTTTTAATCATATTTGTATCAAGTTTTTTGCGAAGTCTTTTTATGTACACGGTCAGCGTGTTGTCCTCAACATAATTCCCCGACAAATCCCATATGCGTTCAAGAATCTGTTCACGGGTCAGCACCTTGCCGCTGTTTTTGGCAAGCATTGCAAACAGGCGGTACTCAAGCGCCGTAAGCACAATCGGATTGCCGTTTTTGCAAACCTGTTTTTTGTCAAAGTCAATGCTGATGTCGCCAAAATTCATAGTCATAGTTTTGTCGAGCTTTTTGGTAATTCGTTTAATTCTTGCGAGTAGTTCACGGCTTGAAAACGGTTTTGTTATGTAGTCCTCCGCTCCGAGGTCAAAGCCTTTTACAATGCTGTCCTCATCGTCAAGTGCTGTGAGAAAAATCACGGGAGTTTCGCACACTCTTTTTATCTCGTCACAAAGCTCAAAACCGTTGCCGTCGGGAAGCGACACATCAACAATAAAAAGGTCAAAGTCACCGCCGAGAGAGTTAAGGGTTGATTCGGCATTTTCGCACAACGCAACCTCAAAGCCGTTTTGTTCAAGAGTGTAAACAAGTCCTTTTGAAATTGCACGGTTGTCCTCAATAAGAAGAATTTTCACAACAAGTCCTCCAAAATGAAATTCGGGCGGATTAAATCAATAATCCGCCCGTCAGCAATGAAAACATACAAAATATTGTGGTATCTGTTGTTACAACTACATTATAACAGAGTGTAAAACTATTGTCAACAAATTTCAACAAAATACAGTCTGCTGGCAGAATATGATGCTCAGATATTGTCATTTCTGATTGTTTCAATAATATTTTGCTTATTAACCTTTGAGATTGAGTACTTCATAATCAGCCATACTACAATAATTACAGCCGCAATACTAATCAATATAGCTTTCCACGGGAATACAAAGCTCATTGGAACATTGCCTCTTGAAAATGCCGAGAAGATTGCAAATACACCGAGAACGCCGAGAGGAATACCGATAAGCAAAGATTTTATGCCGTACATAAGGCTTTCAAGGCGAATCATACGGTTAAATTCTTTCTTTGTCATACCGATAGATTTAAGCGATGCAAATTCCTTGCTCCTCAACTGCATATTGGTTGAAATCGTATTGAAGATATTCGTCATTCCGATGAGCGAGATAACACCGATGAAGCCGTAAACAAATATTCCGACAATCAGCATAACGGCATTGAACTGTCTTACAATTTCTTCATAGTCATAAATGTAAATGCTGTCGTCCACACCTTCCATAGACTCAATACGTTTTGTAAGCGAAGCGTGGTCTGATGTATTGGCGTAGAGGGTAATATAGCATTCGTGTTCGCCAAGCTGAGGTGAGATTACACCCTGTTCACCGATTATCAATCCCTGACCGAAAATTGTTCCTTCGCCGATTACAGAATCAGCCGACTTTGGAATTTCATCAAACACTGACGAAACCTTTAATTTGCCTGCTATCAGCTCATTTCCGTTATCATCATTTCCGTAAACGATAAACTTTGTCGGGGCGTCTTTGCCGTACAGCGGTACAGGCTCATCATAACTCCGGCTGTCCTCGTCGTTATCGGGCGTCACCTTTGAATACGCAAGTACACCGCCCTTAACCTTGTTGTAATCAAGTTTTAATTCCCTGCAAATCTGAACAAAGGTATCGTGTTCAAACTCAAGAAATTCCACGCTGAATGACTTTGTACCGTCAGCATTGTCATAAAGGAAATTTTCTCCGCATTCGTTAACAGGCACATCTGCCGACACATGACCGTACTGTAAACCGACTGTCAGATAATTTTCAATTTCAGGCATTTTTTCAATTGTCTGAGCCTGTTTTGTATCAATTCCGGAAACCATATAGCTGTAGTCTGTTTTGCCGTAGTAATGCTCTGTATATGTCATTCCATAGTCCATAAATGCCGAAACTGCAATGAACATTGCAACGCTTACAACGATTGAAATAACCGTTGTGCGATACTTTTTCCTACTGCGTTTAAGGCTCTTTGAGGCGATTTCACCGCCTACACCGAAAAGCTTTTTCGTAAGCTTGGATGTGCGGTACGGTTTGTTATTCTTTACCTTGATATCCTTGTTGCCTCTGATTGCAACAAGCGGTGGGATTCTTGACGCACGCAGTGCAATGAAGAATGATGAACAGAATATAGTAACAGCCGAAAGAACGATTGCACAAATAATCGGAATTGTCGGAGTTACAAATACAAATGTTGCACCGCTCAGCATATCACTGAGAACGCTGTTGAGTATTGTAATAAGAATTGCGTTTACACCGAGTCCGAGAAGTATGCCGAGAGGGATACCGATTAAGCCGAGAATGAAGCCCTCAAAAATCACATTTCTGCGGATTTGCCTTTTGGTTGCACCGACTGATGCAAGCATACCGTACATACTCGTTTTCTCGGTAATTGAAATTGCAAAGCTGTTGCGGATTACAAACACGCTTGCAAGCATTACTATAATAATGATAATAACGGCAAGGCTGAAAATCACAGTATTTGTTGCCTCATTTGAACCGTAGCCTTTCATACTGAGGAGTATGGAATTGAATTCGTATGCATTTATTCCAGAGGTCTGCTGATCTTCGGGTGAAATTTCATCGCTGATTACATTACTCATATCATCAGCTTTAAAGCCTAAAATATCCGCTGTATTTTGAAGATAATTGCTTTCGCTCTGAGGAGTATAGGCGATATACAGCTTATTCATATGCTTTGTTTTGATTGCCTCGACAGGAGCTTTTTCATCAGACACGGTATATATCATAGAAAGATTTGACGGATCATAGAGTTCGCTCGTTTTCGGTCTTTCAATAATACCCGTTACGGTATAGGTTCTTTTTACCGTGTCAATAATGCTGCACTTATTAAAATTTTTTTGCAACAAATTATGAATGCCTTCCTCATCGAGGACATTGCCGTCTTTGTCGGTAAGAACACCGACATCAAGTGTGATTTTATCGCCGACTTTCACATATTTTCCGTCCTGTGTTTTAAACGATTTTGTAACAACAGCCTCACCCGAATTTGTGGGGAACTTGCCCTTTATAAGGTCTATCTTAAAACAGTTGCCGTAGGTATTTTCGCTCATGGCAAGAACGCTGTAATCGCAGATTTCGCCGTCAGCATTTTTTGTCCTGGCATATCCGAGCCTTTCTTTATAGAAGGCATTTTCAACATTACGGTTCTGTCGGATTTTATCAATTTTTGCGGTGTCGATAATATCAAGTGCAACATCATAATTGCCCGACCAGGTTGTTTGACCGTCAATCATAGTCTGTCGTCCGCTGAGTGCCATTCCCGAAACAACCGTGATGAGTGCCGCCGAGAGCATAATTCCCACGATTGTAACAATTGTACGCACCTTGTTAAGCCGCAGGTTTTTAAGAGTAAGCTTGTTGAGAAGTTTCATAATCAAGCCTCCTCAACAATTTTGCCGTCGCTGATTGTTATGATTCTGTCTGCCTGTTTTGCAATGTCGAGGTTGTGCGTAATCATTATAACAGTATGTCCGTAACTCTGATTGCACATTTTGAGCATACTCATAACCTCTTCGCTTGACTTTGAATCAAGGTTGCCTGTCGGTTCATCGGCAAGCACAAGAGACGGATTGTTAATGAGCGCTCTGGCAATAGATGTTCTTTGTTGCTGACCGCCCGAAAGCTGGTTTGGAAGGTGTTTTCTTCTTGCACGCAGTCCGAACGAATCAAGAATCATCTCAAGTCTTTCTCTGTCAACACCTCTGCCGTCAAGGTCACAGGGGAGCGTGATGTTTTCTTCAACAGTCAGAATCGGGATAAGATTGTAGAACTGATAGACAATGCCCACCTGTCTGCGGCGGAATACGGCAAGCTTGTCATCATTCATTTTGCTTATATCGTTGCCGTCAACAAAAATTTTTCCGCTTGTGGGACGGTCAACACCGCCGATAAGATGAAGAAGAGTTGACTTGCCGCTGCCGCTTGCACCGACAATGGCAACAAATTCGCCCTTTTCAACCGAGAACGAAACATCGTCAACCGCATGGACAAGGTTTTCACCGCTTCCGTAGGTTTTTGTAAGATTTTCAACTTTCAGAATTTCCATAAAATATACCTCCAAATTCATTTTACACCCATATTATAGTGACGCAAAATGACTGTAAAGTGAATCCTGCAAACAAATTTTTCCGTAGGGCAGCCCACTTGAATACAAGCAAAACCTTTTTTATTGTGTTTACCATAAAGAAATAACCGCCCTGTACTGCGAATACAAGGCGGTTACCAAAAATAATTTGTCTTAAAAGCGGAACAGCTAAAGCCGTTTCCTCATCTATATATTAACATCTAACCATTAATATGTCAATCATTTTTCGGTGTGCCGCTTCGTTGCACACCGTTTTTTATTTCTCGTTTTTATTTACAATCTAAAAGTAATGCTCGGGCAAATATGTTTTGCATATTGCAAACTGTTTTTACGAACAGGCAACGGTGACTCACCGCCGACCGTAATTTTCCATTTTCAATTTTCAACTTTCAATTTAAAAGCAACGCTCGGGCGATAATGCTTGAACTATCGTAAACTGTCTTCACGAATTGGGCGTAGCGACACGCTACCTGCAGTTTTGAAAATATATTTTGATGAGATTATTCGGCTTGTCGGCAATGCCTATGCCTAAAAAATCACCATCATGGGTTTTCATTCTGAAAAGCTGACCGTTCTCGTACCCCGACTTGGCAAGATATGTTCTGTCGGCACTCAACGCACCGCCGTTTGCAAATCGTTTTGCCTGCGCAGGCGATACGGCAAGATAGCCTAAACTCATAAACAGACTTTCAACGGAACGCAGTTTTTCTTCAACATTTCCGTTTTCGCAAATGCTTTTCAGCTCGTCAAGCGTTATGCACTCGTCAAGCGAAAATCCGCATGCTGAGGTTCTGCAAAGTGCCGTCATAACCGCACCGACACCGAGAACCCTGCCTATGTCATCAATTATCGTGCGTACATAAGTACCCTTTGAACAGGAAATTTCAAGCGTGCCTGTCTGTGCTTTTTCGTCAAAATTTGCAAGCGAAAGAGAATAGACAGTAACCTTTCGGCTCTCACGCTCAATCTCAATTCCCTGTCTTGCAAGGTCATAAAGCCTTTGACCGTTCTTTTGTACGGCAGAGTACATCGGCGGAATCTGCTCAATTTCGCCCGTGAAATTGGGAATTACTCTGCGGATCTGCTCTTCTGTAACCGAAGATTCGCATTCTCCCGTCACCGTACCCCAGATGTCGAGGGTGTCGGTGGTTTTACCAAGCTGAAATTCTGCCGTGTATGACTTGTCATGATTGAGAATCAAGTCCTGCGTTTTCGTTGCAGTTCCGAGCAAAATAGGCAGAACGCCCGTTGCGTTCGGATCAAGTGTTCCCGTGTGACCGAGCTTTTTCTGTCCTGTCAGTCTGCGGACAACGGCAATAACATCAAAAGAGGTGAATTCCTTCGGCTTGTCAATCAGCAGTACACCGTTAAGATTGCTCATGATAAAAATTTCTCCGCAGCTTTTTCAAGCGTTGTCTTTACGGTTTCAAGGTCGCCCTCAATTGAGCATCCTGCCGCCGCAGGATGACCGCCGCCTCCGAACTGCGAACAGAAATCCGAGGCATTGATATTATTGTTTGTACGAACGGAAATCTTGAAGAATCCGCCCTCTTTTTCACGCATTGTAATTCCGATGAGAACACCCTCAATCTGACGGGGAATAGAGGCAAGTCCCTCCATTTCGTCATCACCCGTGTTGAGCTTTTTGAGCATATCGAGCGTTGTGTAAATTATTGCGCACCTGCCGTCTGCACAATAGGTCATTGAGTCATAAACGGCTCTTTCAAGCTGAATTTTGTTTTTCGACTTTGTTTCAAACATCGCCTTGTTTATGTATGCGGTATTACAGCCAAAGTCCATAAGACTTGCGGTAACACGCATGGTTTCGGCGGTTGTGTTTGTGTATCTGAAACAGCCGGTGTCGGTTGAAATGCCTGTGTAGAGGCAGTCTGCAATGTCCTTTGTAAAGTTGATGTGCATTCTGAGGAACAGCTTGTAGAGAATTTCGCAGTTTGCCGCCGCATATTTGTCAACAAACTTTTCCTTAGCGGTAAATGTGTTTGAACCGTGGTGGTCAATGCACAAATCAACCTTGCCGATATATTTGCCCATATTTGAACCGAGAAGGCTGTCAGCCGCAACATCAACGCTGACAACCGTTTCGGTTGTAAAATCTTCTTCCTCTATATTTTTCTGAAGATAGGTAAACTTTGACGGAACACCTGTTGTGATAACTCTTGCTTTTTTGCCGATTTGGCGGAGCGCAAGGCAGAGTGCAAATCCGCTGCCGAGGGTGTCCCCGTCAGGATAAGCATGAGTCAGAATATCATAATTATCGTGTGCCTCAAGAAAACGGGCAACCTCATACAGATTCATCATTTTCTTCCTCGTCTTCCTTAATGTCAAGGCTGTTGAGAATACGGCTGATGTTTGCGCTGTATTCTATGCTGTCTGTTGCGTGGAAAATGAGTTCGGGAACATGGCGAAGATGAAGTCTGTGCCCAAGCTCTCGTCTGATAAAGCCCGATGCAGACTTTAAGCCCTTGACAGCCTCTTTGGCTCTGTCAAGACCTTCAATTGCGCTGATCTGTACCGTGCAGTATGAAAGGTCGTTTGTAACCTCAACTCTTACGATAGAGATAAACGCTTGCTGAACCCGTGGGTCTTTTAATTCTCTGAAAATAGCAGTAAGCTCTCTTTTGATGTCCTCTGTTGTTCTTTCAATTCTATGGCTTCCCATGCTATCACATCCTTTTATCTTATTTCCGTAGGGGCGGCCAATGACCGCCCCTACAAAATAACGGTGAATTTGTGCCGTTTATAAAATTTGGTTTGACATACAAACTTTAATCTCTGTATTCTTCGATTGTATAAACCTCGAACATATCGCCCTCTTTGAGGTCGTTGAATCTTTCAAGACCGATACCGCATTCGTAGCCTTCGTTAACTTCCTTGACAGCGTCCTTGAATCTCTGGAGAGATGCAATTGCGTCATCTGCAATAACGATACCGTCACGGATAACTCTTACGCTTGCGCCACGCTGAATCTTACCGCTCTTAACATATGAACCTGCGATTGTGCCGACTGACTTAATCTTGATAACATTACGACACTCAGCCATACCGAGAACAACTTCTCTTGTCTTAGGAGCAAGCATACCCTTCATAGCAGATTCAATTTCGTTGATACAATCGTAGATAATGCTGTAAAGACGCATATCAACACCCGAACGCTCTGCATTTTCTGCGGCAACCGCATCGGGACGAACGTTGAATCCTACGATAATTGCGTTAGATGCCTCTGCAAGCATTACATCGGACTCGTTGATTGCACCTACTGCGCTGTGAATTACATTTACTCTTACCTCGTCATTTGAAAGCTTTTCAAGTGACTGCTTAACAGCCTCGGCAGAACCCTGTACATCGGCTTTAACGATAATCTGAAGTTCCTTGATTTCACCGAGTTTCATCTGGTCAAAGAGATTGTCAAGAGTAACCTTAGTCTGTGCGTTGAAGATTTCTTCCTTCTTAGCGGCCTTTCTCTGGTCAACAAGCGTTCTTGCAAGACGTTCGTCGGAAACTGCGTCAAAGATATCGCCGCCAACCGGAACTTCGTCAAGACCTGTGATTTCAACAGGAACAGAAGGACCTGCCTCGGTAACTCTTTCACCCTTATCGTTTGTCATAACTCTTACACGACCGACGCAAGTGCCTGCGATGATTGTATCACCCTTGTGAAGTGTACCGTTCTGAACGAGTACGGTTGCGATAGGACCTCTGCCCTTGTCAAGTCTTGCCTCGATAACAGTACCCTTTGCGGCTCTGTCGGGGTTAGCCTTGAGTTCTTTCATCTCTGCAACAAGAGTAACCATTTCAAGAAGATCGTCAAGACCTTCCTTTGTTTTTGCGGAAACAGGGATACACGGTGTATCGCCGCCCCACTCCTCCGGAATAAGCTCATACTCTGTGAGCTGCTGTTTAACATTTTCGGGATTTGCGCCGACCTTATCCATTTTGTTGATGGCAACAATAACAGATACACCTGCGGCTTTTGCATGGTGGATAGCCTCAACTGTCTGCGGCATGATACCGTCATCGGCGGCTACAACGAGGATTGCGATATCAGTAACCTGAGCACCTCTTGCACGCATTGTTGTGAATGCCTCATGTCCGGGTGTGTCGAGGAATGTAACAGGCTTGCCGTTTACCATAACTCTGTAAGCACCGATATGCTGTGTGATACCGCCGGCCTCGCCTGCTGTTACATTTGCGTGACGGATAGCGTCGAGGATTGAGGTTTTACCGTGGTCAACATGACCCATAACAACAACAACCGGAGCTCTCTCAACGAGATTTGCCTCATCGTCCTCGCTGTCATCAATAATCTGTTCTTCGATTGTAACAACAACCTCTTTTTCAACCTTTGCGTGGAATTCCATGGCGATAAGTGACGCTGTGTCAAAGTCGATTGTATCTGTTGCTGTTACCATTGTACCCATAAGGAATGCCTTTTTAACAACCTCGGCAACGGTAGCCTTGAGTCTGAGAGCAAGCTCCGAAACTACGATTTCGTCAGGAATCTGAACTGTAATCGGTTTCTGCTTACGCTCAAGAGCAATACGGTTCAGACGCTCCTGCTCTGTTTCACGCTTCTGTCGTCTGCCCTTTTGACGCTGGGTACGGTTTGTGAATTTCTGCTTTTTAACAATGTTGTCCGTGCTTCTGCCCTTTGAGCTGTCGCTTGCAAGGTCATCATACTTCTGGTTGTAACGCTCAACATCAACATTTGTTGCACGGGTGTCAATTACTCTGCGCTTGCGGGGAGCAGACTCCTCAACGCTCTTTTCCTGAGTAACTTCAACCTTTTCCTGTTTTGATGCAGGCTTTGCATCCTTGTTGTTAGGCTTTTTGTCGTTTTTATTGGTCTTTTTCTTCTGGTTGTCAGCCTTTGCATTCTGCTTTGCGGGCTTATCTTCCTGCTGTGGCTTGCTTTCGCTGTCAAGCTTGTTGTTGCGTGCCGCAAAGTATTCGTCAAAGTTTTCAACCTTGTTCTTCTTTGTGATTACATCAAAAATCACATCGAGTTCGCTTTCCTCGAGTGTTGTCATTGTTTTCTTTGTAACACCGCAATGTTTTTCGAGAATCTCAATAATTTCCTTGTTTGAAACTCCGAGATCTGCTGCTGCGTCCTTTACCTTATATTTTATCATACAATTCTCCTCCCGATTCGTTTTCAATAAGCTGTTCAAGCTTATCTGCAAAGCCTTTGTCTTCGGTTGTCATAACTCCGCAGATTTTTCCGAGAGCAAATCCGATTTCCTCTTTGCTTCGGTTCATTGTCAATGTTTTCACATTGCATTCATCAGCGGCTGTCTGCACGCTTTTCTTACTGCTCTTTGAAAAATCATTTGCAAAAATAACAAGCTTTGCCTTGCTTTTTCGTATTGAGTCAATCGTCGTGTCGGCACCTGTAATCAGCTTGCCTGCCCTCTTGCAAATGCCAAGCAGCGACAAAATCCTGTCGTTCATAAAAAATCCTTTCGCCTACTTGCTGTCTGCTGCGGCAAGTTCACTTTGCATCTGCTCATATACTTCATCAGGGATTTTACAGCTTAACGAGCGTTCAAAGCGGCGTGCCTTGCGAGCCTTTTCAAAGCAGGCAAGATTTCTGCACACATATGCGCCTCTGCCTGCCTTGCGACCTGTGAGGTCAAGCGAAATTTCGCCTTTTGCAATGATTTCACCGTTTTCATCTTTGGTGTCGGGTGCTTTGACAACACGGATAAGCTCACGCTTTTCTTTCATCTCTCCGCAACCCGTACATTTACGCAATGGCATTTTTCTTTGCTTCATAAAATCCCTCTCTGTTTAATCTGATTATTCCTCTGTTTCATCCGAAACAACTGTTTCGCCTTCTGTGCTTTCGTCAAGGTCGAGAACATCTTCGGACTTTTCTTCTGTCTTTGGTTCATCGTCCTCATCTTCGCCGTAGAAACCGCTTTCGGGACGGATGTCAATTCTCCAGCCTGTAAGTCTTGCGGCAAGGCGGGCATTCTGTCCTTTGTTGCCGATAGCAAGTGAAAGCTGACCGTCGGGAACGGTTGCACGGCAACTCTTTGTTTCTTCATCTGTAATTTCAACCTTGCAAACGCTTGCAGGAGAGAGAGCCGCCGAAATGTACTTTTCGGGATCATCGCTGTAAAGCACGATGTCGATTTTCTCACCGCCGAGTTCTTCAACAATCTTGTTTACACGAGCGCCCTTGTTACCGATACATGAACCGATTGCGTCAACATCGGGATTTGAGCTGTAAACCGCCATTTTTGTACGACTGCCTGCCTCACGGGAGATTGACTTTATTTCAACAACGCCGTCATAGATTTCGGGAACTTCCTGTTCAAACAAACGCTTTACAAGACCGGGGTGTGTTCTTGAAATGATTGCGTGAGGACCTCTTTCGTTGTCTTTGACATCTGCAATGTAAACCTTAATGTGGTCGCCTTCTTTAAGGTCGTCATGACCGAGCTGTTCGCTCTTTGGCAGAGTAGCTTCGCTCTTGCCGATTTTGATTGTTGCAACACCCGACTTAGGATCGATCCTTTCAACGGTTGCTGTAACAATTTCACCGAGCTTGCTCTGAAACTCGATAAGGGTCTGACCTTTTTCTCCCTGACGAATGCCCTGACGGATAACATTTCTTGCAGAAGAAACAGATGTCCAACCGAGGTGCTTGGGATCAATCGGAACTTCAATCTCATCGCCGACAATAAATTTCTTTCTCTTGTTAATCTGCTGAGCCTCCTCAACAGTAACCTCAAAGTTAGGATCAAAAACCTCGTCAACTACTGTTTTGACAAGCTTTGCGTCAAAGCTGTTCTTTTCCGGATCAACCTTGAATACAACATTTTCATTACCGCCGTAGTAGTTCTTGCAGGCAACGGAAATTGCCTTTTCAATGTTTTGAAGCATATAGTCCATAGGAATGCCCTTTTCCTTTTCAAATGTTCTCAATGCCTCAAATAAATCTTTGTTAGTCATTTTCCAAATCATCCTTTTCTTATTTTTCGGTTATATACAAATTGTTATGTTGTTATGTGTATCCGTAGTGGCAAACTGCAATTTTTAATCAAAATCGTCAAGCTTAATCCATGCGGCGTCCTTTTTGCTGATTGTGATTTCATTCTCACCGCTGTGATCCTCAATTGTGACCTTACCGTCGGAATAATCCTTTAAAACCCCTTTAAATTCTCTGCCTATGCCGTCAATGGGGCGGAGCATCTTAACCATAATATCAGCACCGATGAACTGCATAAAATGTTCGTCACGGATAAGCTCACGCTCAATTCCGGGGGAGCAGACCTCAAGACAGTACGCCTCCTCAATCGGATCAAGCTCATCAAGAGGACCGTTGATTGCACGGGAAACATTTTCGCAATCGTTAATGTCAATGCCTTCGGGCTTGTCAATGTAAACACGCAGAAAACGGTCTGCACCTTCCTTGACATAACGCACATCCCAAAGTGAAAGTCCGAAGCCTTCAACAATCGGCTGACAAAGCTCCCATACTTTTGATACGGTTACACCGCCTTTGCTTTTTGCCATAAATTTACTGCCTTCCTGTCTGCAAAAATACTCTGTGCGAAATATTGCAGACAGATAAACCGCACCGAGGAACAAAGTGAAAACTAATAAATAAGGAGCGGGTTTGTTGCCCACTCCTTTAGCTTTCATTATTTACAAGAAAATTATAGCACCAAAACGGCTTATAATCAAGTGTTTTTCAAATCTTTTCGTATTTTTTACAAAAAAGTTTAAAAAAACATTTGAAATCACCGTGCAAATGTGTTATTATATTTCGTGGACACTTTACATCACGATGTTTTTGTGATATAATCACCGTGGTTTTGCGACCGTGTAAAAAAGTAAAATTAATTTTGATTTTGTTATTGTTGGATTTTTACTGTTTTTTTGTATCAATGATTTGTCTGTTAATGTCCGAAATTTTGTGAGATTAACATTATAAAGGTTGCAACCTTACAATTAAATATGCTGATATAGCTCAGTAGGCAGAGTGCGTCCTTGGTAAGGACGAGGTCACGGGTTCGAATCCCGTTATCAGCTCCATAAAAAGGTATTGGTTAAAAAGACTGATACCTTTTTATTGTTGTTTCAGATTCAGATTAAGATAACGGGATTCGAAAGCCCGTTTAGAAAACGCTTTAGTAAAGCGTTTTTAGGGTGTAGCGTTGATGAGCGTTCAAAAATTTGCACCGCAAGCAACAAGCGAGGTATGCACTCTCGCAATGCACAGAATAGTTATCAGCTCCATAAAAGGGTATTGGTTAAAAAGACTGATACCTTTTTATTGTTTTTTTCAGATTAAGATAACGGGAATAACGGGATTCGAAAGCCCGTTTAGAAAACGCTTTAGTAAAGCGTTTTTAGGGCGTAGCGTTGATGAGCGTTCAAAATTTGCACCGCAAGCAACAAGCGAGGTATGCACTCTCGTAATGCACAGAATAGTTATCAGCTCCATAAAAAGGTATTGGTTAAAAAGACCGATACCTTTTATTGTTGTTTAGAAAACAATACCGTTGCCAAATCCAAACTGATTAATATTATTCTTGTACAATCTATCTTGCATATACTGCAATTGCGTTGCGGTCATACTGATTATCGCTTTCCCCTTTCCTTATCCTGTGACTATATTATACTACAATGTTTAAGCGTATAATTTGTGCATATTTGTACTTGTTAAGTGTAAAGAGGTATGCTATAATAATATTTGTAAAGGAACGGTGGCGGCTGTTTCAGCTCCCTTGCGAAAGGGGGTGTATTCCAATGGCAGAGATTACATACTTATTTGTTCTCGCAATTGTTTTCGTGGCTTTTAATGAAGTCATTAAGAATATAAAGAAATAACCGCCCTGTGTAGCAGCACAAGACGGTTAAGTTGAAAAATTTAATCTAGTTGCAAGCGAAACAGCTAAAGCCGTTCCTTTTCACCTATATTATACAACAACAATAATTTGATGTCAATAGATTTTAGGCGGTGAAGAAATGGCAGAAAATAAGAACAGCAGGGCGAGAATTGAGGCAAACAACCGATATAACGCTAAAGCATATGACCGTATCAATGTTGCTGTGCCGAAAGGTCGAAAGGATATTATCAAAGCCCACGCAGAAAAGAACGGCGAAAGCGTGAACGGCTTTGTTAATCGTGCTATTAATGAAACAATACAGCGTGACGGTGAGTAATTCCACAAGGCAAGCTCTGAAATATGGGCTTGTCTTGTTTTGTTTTAGTTGACAGGTTTCTTAACGGATTTAATTTTTCAAAACAGCCAAATGAAAGTATTTTTGAAATTATGTAAAATATACTTGACAATAAGTAATTTTTAATGTACCATAATGGTACAGAAAGCTTTTTGTACGCATTGTGGATTTTTTAAGTATTCACATCTAAACACATAAAATTTTTTAATATTATTTGCGGATTATCGGTTGGACGAATAAATCTGCAAATTGGCTGATTTATTTGGGAGATGTTATTATGGGAGAAAAATACTATTGGGTGCTTGGTTTTTGTTGCGGTTTTATCGCCGTAGTTATTGTGACGCTAATTATCGCAAACATTAAAAAGAAAAAGAACACTTACACAGAATACGATGAACGACAGATTCTTGCACGGGGCAAGGCTTATAAATCGGCATTTTTTGTGCTTATCGGGTACATAATTGCCTGCGCTTTAGTTAATGTTTTGGAGATTAATTGGGCTGAACTCAGCGTTCAAATGTTCATAGGACTGTTTCTTTCAACCGCCGTATTCGTCGGAATAAGCATTTTAAATGACGCATATTTCACATCGAATAAAGGCAGAAGGAGTCTTTTAGGCTCTTTGGCATTTGTTGCGGGAGCAGAATGTTTGGGAATTGCTTTCGGCAACAAAACCTTTGTTACAAACGGAATAGCAAATCTTGACATTATTCCTATCATTGTAATGATTTGGACAATAAGTATTTTTGTGATAGTTGTCATCAAAAAAATAATTGACAAAAAGGCAGTTGAAGAATGAAGAATTTAAGATTAAAAAGCGCCCGTGCCGCAAAGGATTTGTCACAGCAACAGCTTGCGGAACTTGTAAAGGTGTCAAGACAGACAATAAGCGCAATTGAAAAGGGCGACTACAATCCCACAATTAACCTTTGCATAGCAATATGTAAAGCGCTTGACAAAACCCTTGACGAATTGTTTTGGGAAGAATAAGCAAACTTTAACGGCAATCGGTGATTTGTTTCACGGTTGCCGTTTTTATTTTTACCGTTTCAAAATCAAACGGAAAATTGCCACGGGAAATATTACAATGTGGGGGAATTGTAAAAATTAACGAAAAATGCTTGAAAAATGTCGGGTTAAGCCGTATAATATAGGTGTTTGAGGATTTCGGACTCATACAATTTATTGAAAGGAGAAGTACACATGATTTATTCAAAAGAAGTTGAAAATATGTGCACTGTAGCAAAGGGACCTAAGCACGGTCCTGCACCTATTCCCGAAGAGGGCAAATGGGTAAAATCTTATGACATTAAAGACATTTCAGGTCTTTCACACGGCATTGGCTGGTGTGCTCCTCAGCAGGGTGCCTGCAAGCTTACACTTAATGTTAAAGACGGTATCGTTGAAGAGGCTCTTGTTGAAACAATCGGTTGTTCGGGTATGACTCACTCTGCAGCTATGGCAGCAGAAATTCTTCCTAACAAAACACTCCTTGAGTGCCTTAACACAGACCTCGTTTGTGACGCTATCAACACAGCTATGAAGAACATCTTCGAGCAGCTCGTTTACGGCAGAAGCCAGACAGCTTTCTCAGAGGGCGGTCTTCCAATCGGCGCAGGTATGGAGGATCTCGGTAAGGGCCTTCGCAGCCAGGTTGGTACAATGTATAGCACAAACGCTAAGGGCGTTCGTTACATGGAAATGGCTGAAGGCTATGTTCTCAAGACAGCACTTGACGAGAACGATGAAGTTATCGGCTATCAGTTCGTAAAGCTCGGCAAAATGCTCGAGGACATTCGTCACGGCGTTGAGCCAAACGAAGCATACAAGAACAACATCGGTCAGTACGGTCGTTTTGACGGCGCAGCTAAGTACATTGACCCTCGTGAAGAATAATTCGGTAAGGAGGACACCATAATGGCAGTAACATTTGAAGGTATGGAAAGAAGAATGCCTAAAATTGAGAAGTGCCTTGCCGAATACGGTATTGCAAATCTTGAAGAGGCAAGAAAAATTTGTAACGATCTCGGTTTTGATCCCTACGACATCGTAAAGGGCGTTCAGCCGATCGCATTTGAAAACGCAGGCTGGGCTTACACACTCGGTTGTGCAGTTGCAGTTAAGAAGGGCGCAAAGACTGCTTCAGAGGCAGCAGAAGCTATCGGTATCGGTCTTGAGGCTTTCTGTATTCCCGGCTCAGTAGCTGAGCAGAGAAATGTTGGCCGTGGTCACGGTAACCTCGGCGCAATGCTCCTCAGAGATGAAACAAAGTGCTTTGCATTCCTCGCAGGTCACGAAAGCTTTGCAGCAGCAGAGGGTGCTATCGGTATCGCTCGTAACGCTAACAAAGCAAGAAAAGAGCCGCTCCGTGTTATCCTTAACGGTCTTGGCAAGGACGCTGCTTACATTATTTCAAGAATCAACGGCTTTACATATGTAAAGACTCAGTTTGACTATTTCACATCAGAGCTTAAAATCGTTGAAGAGAGAGCTTTCTCAGACGGTGAAAGAGCTGCAGTTCGCTGCTACGGCGCTGACGATGTTCGTGAAGGTGTTGCAATCATGCAGCATGAAAATGTAGGTGTATCTATCACAGGTAACTCTACTAACCCAACTCGTTTCCAGCACCTCGTTGCAGGTACATACAAGAAGTGGGCAAATGAGAACGGCGTTAAGTATTTCTCGGTTGCATCAGGCGGCGGTACAGGCCGTACACTTCACCCCGATAACATGGGTGCAGGTCCTGCATCATACGGTCTTACAGACTCAATGGGCAGAATGCACGGTGACGCTCAGTTCGCAGGTTCATCTTCTGTTCCTGCTCATGTTGAAATGATGGGCCTTATCGGTATGGGTAACAACCCGATGGTTGGTGCTACAGTTGCTTGCGCAGTTGCAGTTTATGAAGCTGTTAACAAGTAATTACCAATCTTTTCAATAAATTAAAAAGGGGTCGGCTCTTTGAGTCGATCCCTGATTTTTTGTGCATTTTACTTTAACGAGTTTATGTTTACGGATATTCTTTGCAGTGTATATGTTACTTATTTGCAGATTCTTTTTTAAACCAAAAGAATCAACTGATTACAGTAACAGCTTACTCTTTCAGCTTGTTAAGCTTTTCAATATGCTTCATGCGCTTGTAGCGGTAGAGAATGTTTTCTGCCCATTCACGGTCAATTTTAAGAAAGCCCTTTAACTTTTTGTCCTTATACGCAAGCGAATCGACAATTTTCTTCGATTTAACATAAATTTCAAGTCTTGCTGTCTGAACATACGGCGTATGCTTTTCACCTGTAAAATATGTAAATCCCATTGTGTTGCGTTCACGATCGTACATTGAAAGGTATCCGTCATGAATTTCCGCACCGTTAAGCTTTTTTGAAACCGTTTGGCTGATTGCAAGCTTTGTAAGCTCAACCGACATATCGTCAAGTCCCGACTCAAAGATAAAAATTTTCTCCTTGAACGAATTGAAGGTCGGAACAATTCGTTTGCTTATGTTGCGGAGATTGCTGTATTTTTCTTCAAGCTCATTGTCGCAGAGCTGAAAATGATCAATTTTAGGAATGAAATACACCATAAAACGATTCTTCATATCATTGTAGAGAATCGGATATGTGAGCCTTGCGGAGTATCCGCATGACGGACATTTCCACGCAAAAAGCTCACCGTCAAGCGCTCTTCTGCGCACACCCTTTGTTACGGACGGGTTGATGCTGGTGTAAACATCAGCCTTGCTCATTTCACCGCACATTGGGCAGACGATTGCCTTGGTAATTTTCTTTTCAGGCATCCAAACCACCTCTTTAACACTCTATGAAACTAATTATAGCAATTGACCGTGATTTTAACAAGTAAATTTTAAAAAAATGTTGATTTTATCAAAAAAATCTGTCATAATAATAGAAATAAGTTTAATATTATTCGCCACGGCAGAATGTGTCAGAGTGTTTGTGCCGAAGCGGTTTTAAAGGAGAAATTTACTATGACGATACTTGACAGTGTAAAAGGAACAGTAAATACAGCCGTTGATACAATTTCATCGGTAGCTCAGACAATAGTAGAAAAGAACAGAACAAACGCAAAGCTCAACAGATTAAGACTTGTTATGAAAAGCGAAAGCGAGCTTATGAACAGAGCATATATTGCTCTCGGAAAGGTTATGTACGACAGCAGAAAGAAAGGCACTGAAATTAATGACGCCGAGTGCGAAAAGCTTTTGAAGGTTATTGACACTTCAAAGGCCAAAATTGCAAAAGCAAGAGAGTGTTACAGAAAGATTGTCAACAGCTCAAATGATATTTTCTACGGCAATCCCGAGGTTGCTCCCGAGGTTAAAGAGGATGATATTGTTGATATTACAGTAGCTTGCTCAAATGAGGGCGACTACAAGTCATCTCCTTTTAAAGAGGAAAAGCCTGTTGAAAAACAGCCCGAGGCTGTTACCGAAGAAAAGGCAGAACCCGAGCATCTTACAAACATCTGCGACCTCAAGGCAGAGCTTGAGGCAAAGCGTGAAGAAGGATTCTCCGAGTCCGCAGATTCAGACGAGGCAGATGACGGTGAAGCTCCTCACGGTGAACTTTTCTGATAATGTAAATACTTAAAGCTAAAGACCTGCCGATTTCGGCAGGTTTTTCTGCATTTTTAAGATATATTAAAGTCGGAACAATGCTCCGCTTTGCTTTTGAGGGCAAATTATATGCAGTAGATTATACATTATGCCCTTTATGTGTATTGAATTTTTGTGATAAAAATGGTAAAATTCATCAAAGGTGAAAATATTCTGAATTAGAATTATTTTCTTGGCAAAAAATACTATAATTAACTAGATATGCACAATGAGATTACTATGTATTGATTTCGGAGGCACAAGTTGAAATTAGGATTGGATATTGGCTCAACAACAATAAAATGTGTTGTGCTTGACGACGAAAACAAATTAATATACAGCACATATGAAAGGCATTATTCCCGAATTACGGAAAAGATTGCAGAAATTCTTGCACTTGTACGGACAAGGATTGACGGCGTTGAAAATGCCTCGGTGGCTCTTTCGGGTTCTGCCGGAATGGGTGTTGCCGAGTCTGTCGGCGTTGATTTTATTCAGGAGGTTTACGCAACAAGAGTTGCCGCCAATACTTTTATTCCGGGTACAGATGTTATAATTGAACTCGGCGGTGAGGATGCAAAGATATTGTTTCTCACAAACGGACTTGAGGTAAGAATGAACGGTACCTGCGCCGGCGGCACGGGTGCGTTTATTGACCAGATGGCAACACTTCTGAATGTTAAGCTTGAGGATATGGACGAGCTTGCAAAACAGCACGAAAAGACATACACAATCGCATCAAGATGCGGTGTGTTTGCAAAGACCGATATTCAGCCGCTCCTTAATCAGGGTGCGAGGAAGAGCGACATCGCAGAGAGTATTTTCAATGCGGTTGTAAGCCAGACTGTTGCAGGTCTTGCACAGGGCAGAGAAATTGAAGGTCAGATTGTATATCTCGGCGGACCTCTTACATTTATGAGCGAACTGCGAAACTGCTTTGACCGCACGCTCGGAACAAAGGGCATCTGCCCCGAAAATTCACTTTATTATGTTGCCTGCGGTGCGGCTTTGTGTGCCGAAAAGACTATTGATTTTGACGAGGTTATCGAAAAGGTAAAGAACTACCGTGGCAGCGGTAACTTTGCGTTCAATCAGCCGCTCTTTAAAAACAAAGAGGAGTACAGAAAATTCTGCGACCGTCATGCAAAGGCTGATGTTAAGCAGAAGGAGCTAAAGGGTTACACTGGCAAGGCTTATATAGGAATGGACGCAGGTTCAACAACCGTAAAGGGCGTTGTCCTCAATGATGACGGCGAGCTGCTCTATTCAAAATATCTGCCATCAAAAGGAAACCCCGTTGAGATTATGAAGCAATTCCTTGACGAGGTTTACGAAATAAATCCCGAAATAAATGTTGTTTCTTCTGCCGTAACAGGTTACGGAGAGGACATTGTAAAGAACGCGTTTGCGGTTGATTACGGCATTGTTGAAACAATCGCCCACTTTACCGCCGCAAAATACTTTATGCCCGATGTTGAATTTATCATCGATATCGGCGGACAGGATATCAAATGCTTTAAGATACATAACGGTGCAATTGACAATATATTCCTTAATGAGGCTTGTTCATCGGGTTGCGGAAGCTTTTTGCAGACTTTTGCAAACGCTCTCGGATATGAGATTGCCGACTTTGCAAAGCTCGGACTTTTTGCAAAGCGTCCCGTTGACCTCGGCTCACGCTGTACCGTATTCATGAATTCAAGCGTTAAGCAGGCTCAGAAAGACGGCGCTACAATTGAAGATATCTCGGCAGGTCTTTCACTCAGCGTTGTAAAGAATGCCCTTTACAAGGTTATTCGTGCGTCAAGCCCCGACGAACTCGGCAAGCGTGTTGTAGTTCAGGGCGGTACTTTCCTTAACGACGCTGTTTTGCGTGCATTTGAACAGGAAATGGGCGTTGAAGTTGTCCGTCCTAACATTGCAGGACTTATGGGTGCTTACGGTGCGGCTCTTTACGCAAAGAAAAAGTCAAAGGGCGTTGGCAAGAGTACAATTACCGACAAAAAGGGACTTGATGAATTTGTTCACGAAATCAAGGTTGCAAACTGCGGTATGTGCAACAACAACTGCCGTCTTACAATAAATTCATTCGGCAAGGGCAGAAAGTTTATTGCGGGAAACCGTTGTGAAAGACCGATCACAAAGAAAGCTCCTGCAAACGATATGAATATGTATGCCTATAAGCTGAATCTCATTGATTCCTACAAGCCTGTTGAAGGCATAAGAGGTAAGCTTGGGATTCCTATGGCGCTCAATATGTATGAGCTTTATCCGTTCTGGTACAGATTCTTTACAGAACTTAAATTTGAGGTGTTCCACTCACCGTATTCAACAAGAAAGCTTTACCAGAGAGGTCAGCAGACAATTCCGAGCGATACCGTTTGCTTCCCTGCAAAGCTTGTTCACGGTCACATTCAGACTCTTATTGATATGGGTGCAGAAACAATTTTCTACCCCTGTCTTTCCTATAATTTTGACGAGCATCTCGGAGATAACCATTACAACTGTCCTGTTGTTGCTTACTACCCCGAGGTTATCAAAAACAATATGAAGGATATACGCAAGGTTCACTTCATAAAGGAATACTTTGGTATTCACCGCCCGAACGATTTTCCTAAGAAAGCCTATGAAAGACTTTCGTTCCACTTCCCCGACCTCACTCTTAACGAGGTAAGAAATGCGGCTAAGCTTGCATATCAGGAACAGGAGAATTACAGAAAAAAGGTTATTGACAAGGGCAACGAGATTATTGCCAAGGCTGAAAAAGAGGGCAAAAAGATTTTTGTTCTTGCAGGCAGACCATATCATATTGATCCCGAAATTAACCACGGAATCGACAGACTTATCTCAGGCTTTGATGTTGCAATCGTCAGCGAAGATGTTATTTCTCCGAGAGTTGAACATTTCCGGACTCATGTTCTTAACCAGTGGACATACCACGCAAGACTTTATGCGGCGGCAAAATATGTTACAACAAGAAAGGACATGGAGCTTGTTCAGCTTGTATCCTTCGGCTGCGGTGTTGATGCGATTACAACCGATGAGGTAAGAGAAATTCTTGAAAGCAAAAATAAGATTTACACTCAGATTAAGATAGATGAAATTACAAACCTCGGAGCAGTTAAAATCCGAATCCGCAGTTTGCTTGCTGCGCTTGAAAACGATTGATGAAAGGAAATTCTGTTATGGCAGAGTTGAAGTATGACAAAAAAACAGGTCGTTTGCTGTTTACAAAGCAGATGAAAAAGGAATACACAATTCTTATGCCCAATATGGCGCCTATTCATTTTAAAATACTTGAAAAGGTGTTCAACTACTACGGCTATAAGTCTGATTTGCTCGACACAACGGGTCCGGAGATTGCGCAGACAGGTCTTAAATATGTTCACAACGATACCTGTTATCCGGCTTTGCTGGTTATAGGTCAGTTCATCAATGCTCTGCAAAGCGGAAAGTATGATGTTCACAAGGTTGCCCTGATGATTACTCAGACAGGCGGCGGATGTCGTGCGTCAAACTACATTTTCCTTTTGAGAAAGGCTCTCAAAAAGGCAGGCTTTGAGTTCGTTCCCGTAATTTCGCTTTCATTCGGTATGGAGCACAACAGCGGTTTTTCGCTCACACTTCCGCTTATCCGCAGATTTGTCGGCGGTCTTGTGTACGGCGACCAGTTAATGCTGCTTTCAAACCAGACAAAGCCCTATGAGGTGAACAAGGGTGAAAGTATGGCGCTTGTTGATGAGTGGACGGATAAGATTTCCGATATGCTCATACAGGGCAAGGGCTACACTCTTGAAGAAATTGACGAAACTCTTGACCGAATTACAAAATCATTCACAAAAATAGAGCTTAATAAAGTGCCGAAGGTTAAAGTCGGTATTGTCGGCGAAATCTATGTAAAATACTCCAAAATGGCTAACAACGGTCTTGAGGACTTTCTTGCAGATCAGGATTGCGAGGTTTGCGTACCCGGTCTTATGGGTTTTGCATCATTTAAGGTTGATAACCGTATTGAGGACTACAAGATGTTCGGAGGAAGCAGAGTTAAATACAAATTCTGTTCGATGCTTCTTAACTACCTCACAAAGCTTGAGGGACTTATGGTTGATGCGGCTGAAAAGTACGGCTTTGTTCCGCCTCACAGATATGCTCACACAAAGGAGCTTGTAAACGGTGTTATCGGCTACGGCAGTAAGATGGGCGAGGGTTGGTTGCTGACAGCCGAGATGATTGAACTTGCCGATACAGGCTATGAGAATATCGTATGCACACAGCCTTTCGGTTGTCTGCCAAATCATATCAACGGTAAGGGCGCAATCAGAAAGATTAAAGAAATCAGACCGAATGCCAATATCGTCACCATCGACTATGATCCGGGTGCGCCGAAGGTAAATCAGGAAAACCGTATCAAGCTGATGCTTGCTGTCGGCAAAGAGGAACTCAAGAAAAAGCTTGAGGCTGAAAAAAATGGCGAAAAAGCCGAATCGTCAGAGAAGTCAGAGAAAAAGTAATTTAATATCAATGCTTATGAGTCATCGCAGATTGCGGTGGCTTTTTTATTTTGCGGTAATATCAGGCAGAAAAAGCTAATACAATTTTACAGGGGTTTATCTCGTTTTTAAGGAAAAAATAAGTGTAAAAATCGGGGGATATTATGAAAAAACGACTTAAAGGATTTTTTCAAAGGCTTGCACGGTGGCTGAATGTGCGTGAAATGCGACAACACAAGGTTAAGGCAGGCGTTTACATTATAATAAGGCTCATACTTGTGTCACTTTTGACTGCCGGCATTTTAAACGGAAAATGGGAGAATGTCATGACCTGTGTGTTAACGCTCGGACTGTTGATGCTTCCGTTGTTCATCGACCGAAAGCTGTCGGTAGCGTTGCCGAGTGTGCTTGAAACGATTGTTGTGCTGTTCGTGTTTGCGGCAAATGTTATGGGTGAGCTCGGTGCGTTCTACGAAAAGATTCCGATATGGGATTCATTGCTCCATGCCGTGAACGGCTTTATCTGTGCAGGCGTTGGTTTTGGACTGACCGATATTTTGAACAGAAGCGAACGGGTGAAATTGAGCCTCTCGCCCATGTTCGTGTGTTTGTTTTCGTTCTGCTTTTCAATGACAGTCGGTGTTGTGTGGGAGTTTTTTGAGTTTGGTGCGGATATGCTTTTTGAAAAGGATATGCAAAAGGACACCGTAATCACGGCAATACATTCGGGCTTGATTTCGGGCAAGCCGAATGTGATAATGCACATCAGAGATATAACATCAACCGTTGCGAACGGTGAAAATCTCGGTATTAACGGTTACCTTGACATCGGTCTGATCGATACAATGAAAGATTTGCTTGTTAATTTTGTAGGAGCGGCAGTTTTTGACACCATAGGTTGGTTTTACCTGAAAGGAAGAAGTGCAGTTTTTTTGCGGAATTTTATCCCCGTTAAAAAATAATGACGCAATGTATATGTAAAATCAAATTATATAAATGAGTTGCATATGGTATTTGAACGCTATGCGTTCAATCGTGTGCATCGCACACGAACGGGCGAACACGGTTCGCCCCTGCAATTTTTTACTTTTAATTTTCAATTAGCAAGAGGGCAGTCACATTGCCGTGACTGCCCTCTTGCTTTTGGTGATATTCTTATATTAAAATTACTTATCTTCCTGGAGTGTGATTTCAACCTCACCGTCGCCCGATGATGAGCTGTAATATTTAACCTTGATTTTGTCCCCCGGCTTGTGGGTTTCAAGAATCGCATAAACATCTGCAAAGCTTGTAATTGTTTCGCCGTCAACCTCTGTGATGATATCGCCTTCTTTAAGGCTTGTGCCGTCACACGGACCGCCCGATACGATACTCTGAACATAAATGCCCTGCGGAATGTTGTAATTTGATGCCTGATCGGAGGTTACTGCAATGCCCGAAATGCCGATTTTTACTCTGCCTTCAACATAGCCGTTCTTTACAAGTGTGTCAACAATGTTTTTTACTGTCTGTGACGGAATTGCAAAGCCCATACCTTCGTAAGTTTCGGAAACAATCTTTGAAGTTGTAATTCCGACAACCTGACCGTAGTAGTTTACAAGCGGACCGCCCGAGTTGCCCGGATTGATTGCGGCATCGGTCTGAATGTACTTTGTAAGGCTTGATGTTGAAAGTTTTCTGTCAAGCGCCGAAATAACGCCCTTGGTTGTTGTGTTCTGATAGTCAAGACCGCCCGGGTTGCCGACTACGATAATATCCTGACCAACCTCAAGCTGTGACGAATCACCGAATGTTGCAGGAGTAAGTCCCTTTGCATCGTCCATTTTGAGAACTGCAATATCGGTTCTTGAATCGTAACCTACAACACCTGCCTTGTATTCCTTGCCGTCAGATGTTACAACTCTGATTGCATAGGCTGTTTTGCTGTTGCCGATTACATGAGCGTTTGTGATAACATAGCCGTCCTGTGAGAAGATAATTCCGCTTCCCTGTGAAGATGCGGTTGTTGTGTCAGCCTGATCGGGTACATCGTCCGAGTAACAGAGAATGCCGACTACCGAGTCGGAAACCTTTTCTGACGCTTTTGCGGATGTGTAGCTGTTGTTTGTTTTTGCGTCTTTCGGATTGCTTTCAAGCTTCATACCCGAGTAATCCTTGTTCACCTTGTCACTGTAGTCCGACTCATCGTGAGTTTTACCCTGCGATGAGGTGTTAGGAAGGGTTTCAAACGGTGTTGTGCTGTCTTTATTCGGAAGTCTGAACGAATTGCCCGAATCACTTCGGTTGCTGTTCAAATCTTCTTTTATGTCAGCCGAAAATCCGTACACCATCATGCCGATAAAACCGATTGTAAGAAGTGAACAGAGAACGATAATCAACGCAATTATTCCGCCCTTTGTTTTCTTTTGGGGGTACTGTGCGAACATCTGCGGATTGTATTGCTGATTGTATGTACCGTTGTTGCCGTAGGGAGGCTGTCCGTACATATTCTGCTGATACGGAGGTACATTCTGATTGTATCCTGTGTTGTTCTGATACTGTCCGTACTGCTGATTGTTCTGATTATACTGTGGATTCTGTCCGCTGTATGGATACTGACCGTAACCGTACTGCCACGGCTGAGCGTAGGTGTTCGGATTCGGATTTTGATTCTGCTGATACGGCGGAACATTTTCAGTCGGATTTGCATTGTTTGCCGTGTTTTGATTGTTGTTGCCGAAAATATAATCACCGTACGGTGTGTTGCCGTTCTGCGGCTGAACATTCTGAGTCTGTTCTTCCTGTGTTTCGGGTTCGGAAACGGGAATTGTCTGTTCCGTGTTCATATTATTGTTTTGTACGGGCCTTTCGGTGAACGGCTTTTGCGGTTCAAACCCACCCATATTGTTGTTGTCAAAATTGTCCATAAAAGTTACTCCTACATTTATTTGTTACCGTGGGGTACAAACTGCGTTTGTCCTTAAGTAATGAAACAAAATTTTTTGCAAGCAAATTGCCGAAATGAACAAATATTTCGTAGTGGCGGATATCATCCGCCAGTTACTATATCGGTTGTTTTGTTATATTTATAAAATTTTGTTTGCAATAAAAAATATCTGTCATTACTTGCGGTCGCAAGACTACCCCTACGGGATAGTTTACAAAAAATATTATCATACAACGCTTGACCAAAATTAAGTATTGTAATTTACATTTATATTATACCTTTTCACAAAATCAAAATCAACCTTGTTGTGTTACGGAAGTGTGAGTTTATTTTGAAAGTTTAGTGATAATTGACTAAAACAGGACAAAATGAAGAATTTTTCGACTAATTGTTAAAATTTTCACTAAATCTTCTTTTTAGGTCTTTATATTTTCAAAAATATATTGTATAATAAACTTAAATCGGCAGGTGGGGACGCTTGTCTGCTGAAATTTTTAAAAAAAGGAAGATTAAAATGCCATTAGTAAACGCTAAAGAAATGCTTACAAAAGCAAAGGCAGGCCACTATGCAGTAGGTCAGTTCAACATCAACAACCTTGAATGGACAAAATCAATTCTTTTAACAGCACAGGAACTCAACTCACCTGTTATCCTCGGTGTATCTGAGGGTGCCGGTAAATATATGTGCGGCTACAAAACAGTCGTTGGTATGGTAAACGGTATGCTCGAGGAACTCAACATCACAGTTCCTGTTGCTCTCCACCTTGACCACGGTTCATACGAAGGCGCTAAGAAGTGCATCGAAGCCGGTTTCAGCTCAATCATGTTCGACGGTTCACACTATCCGATCGAAGAAAACATTGAAAAAACAAAGGAACTCGTTGCAACTTGTAACAAGCTCGGTCTTTCACTTGAGGCTGAGGTTGGTGCAATCGGCGGCGAGGAAGACGGCGTAATCGGCATGGGCGAATGCGCAGATCCTAAGGAATGCAAAATGGTTGCAGACCTCGGCGTAACAATGCTCGCAGCAGGTATCGGTAACATTCACGGTAAGTATCCTGCAAACTGGAAGGGCCTCAGCTTTGAAACTCTTGACGCTATCCAGCAGCTTACAGGCGAGATGCCGCTCGTTCTCCACGGCGGTACAGGTATCCCTGCCGACATGATTAAGAAGGCTATCTCACTCGGCGTTTCAAAGATCAATGTTAACACAGAGTGCCAGCTCGCATTTGCAGCAGCTACAAGAAAGTACATTGAAGAGGGCAAGGATCTCGAAGGCAAGGGCTTCGATCCAAGAAAGCTCCTCGCTCCCGGTGCAGAGGCTATCAAGGCTACTGTTAAGGAAAAGATGGAACTCTTCGGTTCGGTTAACAAGGCTTAATTGTAAGCACGCAAACTTAATCTTTACAAAAATTTCAGGGACAGCAAAACGCTGTCCCTGTTTTTATGTTCTGTTTGGTTAACTCAGTTATATTATAAGACGGTTGTAAAGTCAATTGTTACATCAAAACGGATTGTAATTGTCACTTTAAAACATAAATCGGGTTGACAAATGCGATAATCGGTACTATAATAATTGTCAACCGATAAAATAATTTGGTTGACAATCTGCAAAACATAAGAAGCGGTTTTGCAAAGGAGAGGTAATTTTATGACAGAAGCAAAAACAAACAGTAAATCAAAAAGTAATGTATTAAGCCTTGTGTATATGGCGATGTTCGTCGCAATCATCACAGTGTGCGCACAGATTCAGATTCCGATGACAGTTCCGTTCACACTTCAGACTCTCGGCATTTTTATGGCGGCGGCTATGCTCGGTTGGAAAAGAGGACTCATCAGCGTTGCGGTTTATGTTCTCCTCGGTGCAATCGGTGTTCCCGTGTTTGCAGGATTCTCAGGCGGAATCGGCGTTCTCGGCGGTCCGACAGGCGGTTATATCATCGGTTTCCTCTTTACGGCGCTTATCGTTGGACTTATGACTGATTTTCTCGGCAGAAAGCTTTGGGTGCTTGCGGTTTCAATGGTTGCAGGCCTTGCAGTATGCTACCTTTTCGGTACAATCTGGTTTATGATTGCAATGCATACAGACTTTGTTGCCGCACTTCTCACCTGCGTTGTTCCGTTCCTTCTTGCAGATGCTGCAAAGATTGTTGTTGCAACAGTTTTGGTGAATCGTCTTGACAAAATCGTTAAGCTTTAAGTTCAGACCGCATCACAGCCTTTGTGTGCAGTTTTTTGAAGGCAAGGGTTACAGCGATGAATTTGTCTGCGGAATGGCAAAAATAGTGTCAGTTCTTGAAAATAACAACGCAAACCTTACGCTTACGGGCGGTTGTGACGAAATTTGTTCATCGTGTCCGAACCGTGACAACGGCAGCTGCGATGTTACGGGCAAGGCGTCGTGCTATGACAAAAGATGTCTTGATTTACTCGGAATGAAAATCGGCGATACTGCCGATTGGAAAGAGCTTTCGAGAATTGCAAGGGAAAATATAATTTTAAAAGACAGGCTTTCGCAGGTGTGCGGCGACTGCAAATGGTCGCATATATGCCGTGATAAAGCCGATAAAATGAAAAGTCTTCATTAATCCTCATAGATATATCAAGATAAAAGACCTCACGAATTTCGTGAGGTCTTTTGTTAATACTCGCACTTTTACAAGCGGCGAAACGCTCAACGATAAAAAACACTCGCCCTTTAAATAAGTGGCGAAACACTCAACAGATGGATTAACAAATACTCTGTCAAAGTTATTATAAATTATTGAAGTTAATAAATCAAGGAGTTTAATAAAATTGTATAAAAAGCACAAACTCGTGGGGGCGTTCGCCGCTACAGATGATACACAGCTTTTATCAATCCAAAAGCTATGTGAATAAACATAAGGTTTTATTAAGCGGGCGTCCGATGAATGCCCCTACAGGTTGGTACAGACAATAACAATTTTACGCTCGGGCATTTTTAGTTTTCTATTGTACAAACTATCTTCACGAATTGACTGTCGAGGCACTCGGCTACAAAGTTACCTTAATATAGAAAATAACGCTAGGGCATTAAAGTATTTGACTTAAAAAACTATCTTCACGAATGAAAATATTGACTTTTGGAGGAAATTGGATTATTATTTAAACTGTATAACTTTAAGTATGCTTATTTTTAGGACAGATGATTTGTGAAGGAGTTGAAAAAAGTGCCGGATCTTTCGATAATTTTCGATATGGGTGTTGTTGCACTGCGTTTTCTTATGCCTGTTTATGCAATAATAATTGTGTACCAGTGCTTTGCCGCAATGCGCCGCCGCCGCCGTCCCGAAACTCCTTTGATTTCACTTTTGAACCCTGCAACGGGCGAGATGCTCCCCGTGCTTTTTTGGGAAAATTCAATTGGCAGAAGTAAAAGCAGTGATGTAACCGTTGATGACCCGACAGTTTCAAGAAATCATTGCGTACTCCTTCGCCGTAAAGACGGTTGGTATGTAAGCGATACCGACTCAAAGGGCGGCACAATGCTCAACGGCAAAAGAACAAGAGGCAGAGCAAAGGTGCTTATTGACGATACAATAACAATAGGCGGTACAAGCCTTATAGTAAAAAGAGGCGAGGAGTTCCAACAGCCGTTGCAGTCGAGCTGGTTTTTCTCAAAGGTCAGCGATAAGCCTGCAATGAAATCGTGGAAGCTTATGCTTCTTATTACATTTTTTCACTTCTTTATGTGCGTTCAGGCAATGTTCTGGAATGACGGCACAAATACAATGGCTCCGCTCGTGCTGTTCGGCGCTCTTGCGGCTGTTGAATGGGGATTCTTCTTTATCTCCTATTTTGTAATCCGCAGAGTAAATTTCGAGCTTGAATCGCTTGCCCTGTTTTTGACGGGCATAGGCGTAATGATGCTTATCAGACAGTCGGAACGCTCGGCTTATGTTCAGCTTGTTGCCGCCGCAATAGGTATGATTTTCTTCTGCATAATTATCAAGCTGATTGAAGATCCCGATAAGGTAAATAAACTCAGACTTCCGGCAATGATTTGTGCGGTCGGTCTTTTGGGCGTAACAATTGTATTCGGTAAGATTACAAACGGCGCCGCCAACTGGATTTATATCGGCTCGTTTTCATTTCAGCCGTCAGAGCTTGCAAAGATTATTTTCATCTTTATCGGCGCAAGTTCGCTTGATGTGTTGATGACAAAGAAGAACCTGCTTGAGTACATTATTTTCTCGGCAGTCTGCGTCGGACTTTTGGCTCTTATGGGTGACTTCGGTACTGCGCTCATCTTCTTTGTAACATTTTTGCTCACAGCGTTTATGCGCTCGGGCGATTTCAAGACGATTATTCTTGCTGTTGCCGCCGCAATTTTCGGCGTAACCTTTGTCCTCAAGTTTAAACCGTATGTTGCCGACCGTTTTTCGGGCTGGCGTCATGTGTGGGAACATACTCAGGACAACCTTGGTTATCAGCAGGCAAGAGTTCTCACATATATGGCAAGCGGCGGACTTTTCGGCGTAGGTATCGGCAACGGTTTTTTAAAGCAGGTTGCCGCATCTGAAAGTGACCTTGTTTTCGGACTTGTTTCGGAAGAAATGGGAGTTATCGTTGCGTTCACACTTGCCGTGGCAGTAGGTGCAATGTTTATTTATGCAAGGGCAATTACAACCCGAAGCAGAAGTACCTTTTATTCAATTTCAGCGTGCTGTGCGGCAGGACTTTTTGTCGTTCAGCTTTCTCTCAATGTTTTCGGTGCAACCGATGTTCTTCCGCTCACAGGCGTAACATTTCCGTTTGTGTCTGCCGGCGGTTCAAGTATTATGTCTTGTTGGGGACTTGTTGCATTCATCAAAGCCGCAGACGAGAGAACTTATTCGGTAAAAAGATAAGTTTAGTAAATTGAAAACTTGTTTTTCATATATGTACTTTGGTATTAAATAAAATTAGTGCCTTTACTTGCGGGCGTCCAATGAACGCCCCTACTGATACACAGGGTGGTGTAAGGTTTGAAAAAAATACTTCGCAGAAGTACACTTATATATATAGTTGCGCTTGCGTTTATCGGCGGACTCGGCTATCTTGCCTTTGAGCTTGTAACAGGGGCAGACGACTGGGTTGATCAGGCATATAATGCGCATATAGCAGGTGACGGCGGCCTTGCACAGGCAGGAGCGATTTATGACCGCAATGGCACGGCTCTTGCACAGACGGTTGACGGTAAAAGAGTTTATAACGAAAGCGAGAGCGTAAGAAAATCTCTGCTTCATGTTGTCGGTGATGACAGCCTTAACATTTCAACGGCTGTTCAAAGTATGTATCGTTCTCAGCTGATAGGCTATAACCTTGTTTTCGGACTTAATATGCCGGAATCATTGCGTGCCTCTCACGATATAAAGCTGACAGTCGATTCCGCAACCTGTGCGGCTGCTTATGATGTTCTTGCATCTTATAACAAAAAAGGTGCCTGTGTAATATATAACTACAAAACAGGCGAGGTTATCTGTTCCATAAGCACCATGGCTTACGATCCGCAGGCTCCTCCCGAAATTACCGAGGACAACGAAAGCGAATACGAGGGCGTTTACCTTGATAATGTGCTTTCGTCAACCTTTACCCCGGGTTCAATCTTCAAAATCGTTACATCTGCGGCGGCAATCGAGAATATTCCCGATCTTTATGACCGCACTTGGGTTTGTAACGGAAGTGAGAACATAGGCGGAAGTGAAGTTACCTGTACGGAAACTCACGGAACGCTGACATATAAAGAGGCAATGGCACATTCCTGCAATATTGTTTTTGCAAAGCTTGCCGTTGAACTCGGAAGTGACACAATGACAAAAACTGCCGAGAAAATCGGCATTAACAGCTCCTTTGATGTTGACGGAATCAAAACCGCAAAAGGTTCATATGATGTCAGCGATGCCAATGAAAACCAGCTTGGCTGGTCGGGTGTAGGTCAGTATAATGACAAGGTAAACCCGATGCAGATGGCAATTATCTGCGGTGCAATCGCAAATGGCGGTAAGGCTACAAACCCTACCCTTATCAAAGATGAGTCCATACTCTCCGCACTCGGCATAAACTACAAGAGCAGCGGACAGGAGCTTTTTTCATCCGATACGGCGGCAAAGCTTGATGATGTTATGAGATACACCGTTTCGGATTACTACGGCGACAACCTTTTCGGCGGACTTACAGTCTGTGCCAAAACAGGTACGGGTGAAGTCGGCGATGATAAGAACCCTAACGGCTGGATGGTCGGCTACTCAAAAGATGAGGACTGCCCTCTCGCCTTTGCCTGTGTTGTACAGGATTCGGGTTTCGGTTTCCAATATGCCGGTCCCGTGGTTGAGGCCGCAATGATTCAGGCTGCAAAAAGCCTTGGAGCGTCTGCGGTGCAGTAAATTAAAATTATATTATTGAAATTATTGAAAATACAGTTTGACCGATTTTTTCGGTACATTGAAAGGAAGAACCCTGATGAATTTTTTAAAGGCTATGTTCGGCAACTACAGCAAGCGTGAAGTTAAGCGTGTGCAACCAATCTGTGACAAGGTGCTTGCACTCGAAGATAAATATGCGGCTATGAGCGAAAGTGAACTCAAGAACCAGACAACAATTCTTAAAGAAAGACTTGCCAACGGCGAAACAACAGACGATATTCTCCCCGAAGCATTTGCAACCTGTCGTGAGGCAGGCTGGAGAGTGCTTGGTATGAAGCACTTCCCCGTTCAGATTATCGGCGGTATCGTTCTTCACCAGGGCAGAATCGCCGAGATGAAAACCGGTGAAGGTAAAACCTTGGTTGCTACCCTCCCTGCATACCTCAACGCTCTTACAGGCGAAGGTGTTCACATTGTAACAGTCAACGATTACCTTGCCCGCCGTGACTCGGAGTGGATGGGCAAGCTTTACAGATACCTCGGTCTTTCGGTCGGTCTTATCTGCCACGATCTCGATAACGAGGGCAGAAAAAAGGCTTATGCCGCAGACATTACATACGGAACAAACAACGAACTCGGTTTTGACTACCTCCGTGACAACATGGTAGTTTACAAGGAAAACAAGGTTCAGCGCCCGCACGCATTTGCGATTGTCGATGAGGTTGACTCAATTCTCATTGATGAGGCGAGAACTCCTCTTATTATTTCGGGTAAGGGCGACAAGTCAACAGACCTTTACGCAAAGGCTGACGCTTTTGCAAAAACTCTTAAAGTTCAGCGTTTTGCAGAACTTGACGCAAAAGAGGATATGGAGGAATATTACAAGGAAAACGACATTGATTATGTTGTTGATGAAAAGCAGAAAACAGCAACCCTCACACAGAGCGGTGTTAAGAAAGCCGAAGAATTTTTCGGTATTGAAAACCTTACCGATCCCGATAACCTTACAATTCAGCACCATGTAAATCAGGCTATCAAGGCCAACGGCGTTATGAAGCTTGATGTTGACTATGTTGTCAAGGACGGCGAAGTTATCATCGTTGACGAATTTACAGGTCGTCTTATGTACGGCCGTCGTTTTAACGAAGGTCTTCACCAGGCTATTGAGGCTAAAGAGGGCGTAAAGGTTCAGAGTGAAAGCAAGACTCTTGCTACAATCACATTCCAGAACTACTTCCGTCTTTACAAAAAGCTTTCGGGTATGACAGGTACTGCTCAGACAGAGTCGGAAGAATTCCAGGAAATCTACAAGCTTGATGTTGTTGAAATTCCTACAAACAAGCCTGTTTTAAGAAAAGACCTCCCCGATTCGGTTTATAAGACAGAAAACGGCAAGTTCCACGCTGTTATTGATGCAATTGTTGAGGCTCACGAAAAGGGACAGCCTGTCCTTGTCGGTACAATTTCAATTGAGAAGTCGGAGCTTCTTTCAAAAATGCTCAAAAAGAGAGGCATTAAGCACAATGTCCTCAATGCAAAACAGCATGAAAAAGAGGCTGAAATTGTTGCTCAGGCAGGTAAACTCGGTGCGGTAACAATCGCAACCAACATGGCAGGTCGTGGTACCGATATCATCCTCGGCGGTAACGCAGAGTATATGGCAAAAGCCGCAATGCGTAAGCAGGGCTTTACAGAGGAGCTTATTGAAGAAGCTACAGGTTATGCGGAAACCGATGATGAAGAAATCATCAATGCAAGAAATACATTCAGAGAACTGAATGACAAGTATAAGGAAGAAATTAAAGGCGAGGCTGAAAAGGTAAGAGAGGCCGGCGGTCTTTACATTATGGGTACGGAAAGACACGAGTCACGCCGTATTGATAACCAGCTCCGTGGTCGTGCAGGCCGTCAGGGCGATCCGGGTGTCAGCCGTTTCTTCCTCTCAACCGAGGATGACCTTATGCGTCTGTTCGGCGGTGACAGAATGAAAATGATGATGGAGCGTATGAATGTTGCCGAAGATATGCCTATTGAGAATAAAATGCTCACAAGTATCATCGAGGGCTCACAGGAAAAGGTTGAGCTTCGTAACTTCGGCATTCGTAAGGATGTCCTCCAGTACGACGATGTTATGAACAAACAGCGTGAAATCATCTACGGTCAGCGTGATCAGGTTCTTAACGGTGAGGATCTCCACGAAACAATCCTCAAAATGGTTGAGGATACAATCGCAACTTCAATCAAGCAGTATCTCCCCGAAGGTCCTGCAGAACATTGGAACTTCCAGAGTCTTAAGGATTACTATGCAGGTTGGCTTATCAGAGATGATTCTAAGTACGATTTCAGCCTTGAGGATCTTGAAGATATGGAACCCGAAGAGATTCAGAAGATGCTCGTTGACGATGCTCTTGAAATCTACAAGGAAAACGAAGAACTTCTTCCCGAGGAAACAATCCGTGAGATGGAGCGTGTTTACCTTCTCAAGAATGTTGATACACATTGGATGGATCACATCGACAATATGGATCAGCTCAAGAGCGGTATCAGACTTCGTTCATACGGTCAGCACGATCCTGTTGTTGAGTACAGAGTTGAAGGCTTCGATATGTTTGATGAGATGATTGAAAGCATTCGTGAAGATACTGTCAAGATGATGCTCATTATGCCAAAGCGTGTTTATGAGATTCAGAAAAGACAGGATGCAATTGCAGCGGCAAAGAGGGCAGCTCAGATGGCTGCCGCAGCGGCACAGTCTGCAGCCGATGATGAAGGAACTGTTGAACAGTCAGACGCTGTAAAGCAGGCGCTTCACCGTGAGCAGGTTGCTCAGCCTACAGAAACTTCTGCAGACGGTACGGATTCTGTCAACAAGACTATCCGTAAGGGCAAGAAAATCGGCAGAAACGATCCCTGTCCGTGCGGCAGCGGTAAAAAGTACAAGAAGTGCTGCGGCAGAGATCTTTAATATGTTTGCATAAAGCGGTTTGTATAATTGCGATTTAAGTGAATTACATTTTGAGGGGCAGAGAGCAATACTCTGCCCTTTATTTGTGCCGAATTTTCAAGGTGTTCGGTGATTAATTTTATCGGATATAGAAACTGATTATAAAAATATATCTGAAAATTTCAGTAAAATGCTGGTTTTGGGGCATTTTAAAAGCAGCAATCGCAAAATAATACATATTTCCGCACGCACAGCTTGGAGTAAACCTGCATAAAAATTTTTGATATTTTTGAAAAAAGAATTAAAAATCAATAAATTTAGTATTGAAATTGTTTTTTAATTGCCTGTTAAGGTTGTACAATGGGTATAATTTATCTTAAACACAAAAAATGGCGATAAATAAGTAATAAAATCACATTATGGTCAAAAATATTAAATCGTGCTTGCAGATATGCAAAATAACCAAAAATATTACCCAAAGTTTGGCTGTATTGCCTCTACAAATATGCAATAAAATATTGTATATTTGTATATAAGTAAAAAAGAAGAACAAATTCAAAAAATTGCGTTTCATAATTAGTTGGCAGATATATTGGACTGTCCTATGCAGTTCTGTTTAATTGTACTTTGACTGCCAAAACAAAGTAATCGGCAATGAAGGAGAAGAAAAAATTATGAAATTAGGTAAAAAGCTTTGCATAACCGCAAAGAAAAGCTTTTCTCTTGTGCTTGCACTTACCCTCATGCTTTCGATATGTGCCGTGTCGGGTATGTCGCTTAATGTGTTTGCGGCAACATCTTTGGATCAGAAGATTTACATTAACCTGAACAAGAATAAGGAATGGAATGGTTTTTCTTCTGTTACATGTCGTTTTGCTCAGGATAACGGCACGGTTCTTAAAACAGAAAAGGTAAGCAAAGATCCTTCGTCGGGAGTTTTTGAAGCCACTGCACCATCCGGTGCAACAAAAATTGAGCTTTCTTCCGGGGTTAATTTTACTCTTCCCGAAAAGACTGTTGCAAAAGATTCCCGCCGTATCTATCTTAAGAACAGCAATAATACCTATAATGAGGCTTATGCATATTCTTGGGTAAACGATACTGACTCCAACGCAGAGTGGCCGGGTGTTGCAATGACAAAGACATCTTCAGGCAGCGATTACTACTATGTAGATGTTAAGTCATCCCATAAAAATGTAATCTTCAGCAACAAGGGCGAAACACAAACAAGCGACCTCGGTATTAACGACTCATACAGTGCCGATAATGCTCTTTATGATGCTTCAAAAAGTCAGTGGACTAACCCGTTCATCAAGACCATCGACATTTCTGGTGCTACGGGCGACACAGAATTTTATCTTACAACTGACGGCTCGTTCAAAGAAAGTAAATACCTTTCTGTTGAATCTCCCGACAAACAGTCAAAGGCAACATATAAAACAGTTTATGTTTCAAACGATGACTGGAAGTCGCTTTCAAAGATTTATGCAACTTTTGACTACAACGATGCCTATGAAGGAACAGTTGAGCTTACAAAAGACACCGAAGACACCAAGGTAAGCGGTTCTGTGGTGTTCAAAGGTGAAATTCCGGCGGGTGCGCTTTTAAGATTCCATCCGAACGAACATAACCTCAACGGTGCATCTTCTGCAACATCATATCCGACAGGTTCGGGATATGATTATTTTGGCTACAGCAAGAACACGGCTACATATGTTAAGACAGCCAGAGGCGAAGGCTGGACAAAATTCTCGGAAATAGACAATGTAAACTATGGTGCTGTCGTTGAAAATTCATTCTCAGATAATTCTGACATCGTAGGCGTTGACGCAACATACTTTGACTACTGGTCTGATATGGAGCAGGAGAAAGGGTATCTTCAGTGTCAGGGTAATGACAAAATGTATGACTATTGGTATCAGTTTGATAACTTCAACAGCTACATAAGCAACATTGCTTTAGATCATAAATCGGACTGGAAGTATCCTCTCTACTTCGGTAATATGTATAAGGGTGGGGGACACTACAAAGAATTTACGGACCACGTAGCAGGACTTACAAACATCAACGATTATAATGATAACTATTACTATGCAGTAAACAACGCCAACGGTATGGCATGGGGCGACGGTAATTATAACCAGTCCTTACAGGGTCTTATGTACAACAGGCTTGACAGTAAGGGCAATCTTCAGGTTGCAAATGGTGTCAAGGCTCCTTACTTTGATGCTGAGGCACTTTCAACCGCTACATATAATGATAAAAGAGTTGCCAATGTTTATAAGTCATCTTTCCCGTTCCGTGCAACTACTGACGGTGATGGTGTTACTACTTATGAATTCACTTCAAAAAATGCAACCGATAACATCTACTTTACATGGGACGGCCTTACACCTAAAAAAATTAACTACGGTGCGGGCGAAACATATGGTGTACACGATGATTTGGGAAAATTCGGCGGTACAGAAAACGGTTATGGTGTTTTCCCATTCAACAATACTCAGAACACATCAGCGGGCAAGGGTACTAACTGTAACCTTAACTATGGCTTTGGTGTCAGACTTGATATAGACTTCAGAGTTCCGAAAGGCGGTAAACTTGCAGACGGTGCAGACGGCAAAGATGTAACCTTTAACTTCACCGGAGACGATGACCTTTGGGTTTATATCGGTGAAGATTCAACAGGCGCTAACGCAGAGCTTGCTCTCGACCTCGGCGGTGACCATAAAGAGGCAAGCGGTTCAATTAACTTTAATACAATGAAAGCAACAGCTGACGATGTATTTGCCGACTACTCACCTTCATCATCGTCGACAACAGTTACAGTTCCGGAAGGTGAGTTTTGGGTTAAGACAGGTGATTATAATAACTTCTGTTTGAATGTTTGGCAGGATACAAAGGTTGGTGTATATAATGAAGATGGATATTATGTAGATCCTTATGAAATATCAGACGGTTTTTACAAATTCAAAAAGGATCTACTTGGCAGCAATACAGAAGTTAACTTCTGTAAGTGGAAGAATATGGGTACCGGCGGCACGCTTAAAGCAAACCTTAAGCTTTCAGATCTTTACGGTAAAATGTGGAATGGTGACGGCACTCCGTATACCGGAGACGCTTTGTCACATCCGATAATTCGTAAACCCGTTACAAAGACAATCAACAATGGCGTTCAGCTTGATCCTAACAAGACATACCATATGGTAGTATTCTATATGGAGCGTGGTGAGGCTGAGTCTAACTTCAAAGTAAATTTCACAATGACACCTGCCAACAATGACCTCAAGGTTACAAAGGCACTTGATACAGGCGATGTTGTTTCTGAAATTTCAGATGACCTCAAAGCTAATGAAACTTTTGATTATACAATCAAAGAGAACGGCAACGATACCTCCGGTAAAAGCTACAAGCTTACAAAATCAGACGAAAACATAAGCAATGAAACTCTTTCAAACAGCGGTTTCACACTTAAAGATGATTATATGGCAGACTTTGACAACTCATTCAAGACCGGCAATGAGATGAAGGTTAACGAGTCAACAAAGAGCAGTAAGCTTACATACACAACAAACTGGGAGCTCGTTAACAACAGAGTCGGTTCAACAATCGATAGCGGTTCAACTACGAACTCGGAATTCAAGCTTGTAGATGACAAGGATGACAGTGCTTATGCACAGCTCCAGCTCAACTATACCAACAGTATAGTGACAGCACCTCTTGAAATTTCAAAGGATGTTGTTGGTGAAGACGGTAAAACCGATTACGATACAGATCAGCAGTTTACATTTGCGATTGCTCTCGACTTTGACGGCGACGGTTCAACCTATGATTACAAGACCTATCCTCTTGAGTATCAGCTCAAAGAGAAGGGCGCAAGTGGTGATTATTCAAACACAGCTTACCGCACATCTAAGGACGGTTCGTTCACAATCAAAAAGGGCGAAAGCATTAAGCTTCTCAATATTCCTGTAGGTGCAACCTATAAGATTACAGAGAAAAATGTTATAGGTTATGTTCCTTATAAAGTAGGCAATCAGGACTTCAACGGTACATTCGTCGGTACTCTCGCCGAAGCAGGAAATGCGCTTAAATTTATCAATAAGGTTAATCCTACAAACATTGCCATTTCGGTAAATAAAACTCTTGACGGTCAGGCTTACAGCGGCAGCAAGTTCGTCTATACATTGACAGGTCTTGAATCAATGGATACAACAAAACCTGATGCCGACGGCAAACCTATCAAGACAAACAGCGCAAAAACAATTTCCACGAATTTGGAAACACCTGACGCAAGCGGTAAGGTTGAATTCAAAGACCTCAAATTAGTCACTGCGGGTGTTTACAGATTTAAGATTACCGAGGCTCTTGCCGAGGGTGAAAATGCATCCGATTATAAAATGGATACAAACACCTGGCTTGCCGAGATTGAATTGCTTGAAAGCGGTGAAGTAACGGAGGCTAAGTACATTAAGGTTAAGAACTCAGATATTGAAGGCAAAACCGATGCTCAGCTTGCAGAATACTTCAACGATCCTTCTTCTAAAAAAGCCGTGTTTGAAAATGAAACCACACACGGAAGCGCAACAGTAAACAAGAAGAATCAGACAGGCGGTAATGTAAGTGATACGGAATTTGCGGTGATGAAGGTATCTGATAAGGATATCTTTACTGCAGATGATATCAATACAATCATTAATGATGCCTCAATGAAAACTCATATGGTTTCTAAAAAGACAGACAGCAACGGTCAGGCTGTGTTTGACAAACTGACAATCTTCAAGGACGGTCAGGGCGAGTTTACAAAAACAAACGGTAAAGTTGTATGGAACGAAAGTTCCGACAATTATATATCAGGTACTTCAACATATCAGACATACTGTCTGTTTGAGTACAAACCGTCAGATGGTTACACCCCGAACTACACACTTTCCTACTTCACACTTCCTGTTGAGAGTAAGTACGATGTTACATATAATTATGTTGACGGTGCAATCACAATGCCTTCGGCAAGCGGTGACGGAATGAACGGTTATGTTGTTCTCGGTGTATCGGTTGCAGGTCTTGCGGTGACAATGTTCACGGGTTACGCAATCTATTACGGAAAAGTTCGTAAAAAACGCAGAGCAGGACGCAGAAAGTAACCCAATATGATTTAACTTGTTAGAACAGGTGATTTTTTAATCATATGTTTCTTTCATAGAAAACCTCTTTGACTGCTACGGACACCGTTGTTAGCCGGTGTCTGCCATGCAGCCACCCAAATTCAGTTTAACCATTCGGTTAGAATAGAATTACATATATTAAATCAATCACAAAGGAGAAAGTAAAAATGAAAACTACAAAGAAAATCTTTGCAGCTGTTCTTGCAGTAATGATGATTGCTCTCATGATCCCATTCTCAGCAAGCGCAGCAGAAACCGATACTTATAACGCATTTATCAAGGGCAAAAACGGCTTTAAAGTAAATGTTTATAAGGTAGCAACAATCAACACAACAACAGGCGAATATACAGAAATCCAGGGTGGCACAGCTGTTGCAACAGCTCTCAAGACTTGGAAAAATGCATCAGGTAACGATTCAAAGGCTCTTCTCGCTGCTTGCGAAAATGCAACATTTACAGATGCAGACAGCAAGGGTGACCACACATTCGCTTCTGACGAAGATGTTTACAACTTCGGTACAAATGAAGCAGGTGTTTACTATGTTAAGGTTACAGGCCAGCCTGCTGAAACAAGCGTAAAGAGCAAGGGCGGCGCTCTCTTTGCTCTTCCTGAGGGCACAAAGAAAACTCAGGGTTCAGCAGAAGCTCCAATCGAACTCAAGATTAACACAGGTGCAGTTAATGTTTCTAAGGAAATCGTTGGTGGCGACATCGATAATAAGCACACAACTGCTTCTGCAGGCGACACAGTAACATTTAAGCTCACAGCTTCAGTTACAGGTTCTAAAGAAGTTCCGCTTTCTGAGTACACAATCCACGATAACCTTTCAGGTAGCTTTGACACTCCTGCTGTAACAGAAGTTATGGTTGGCAGCACTAAGCTTCAAGAAGGTACAGATTATACTGTAGATAAAACAAATCTGTCAGATATTCAGATTTCTCTTTCAGAGTCTTATCTTAAAGCTGCTAAGGAAGGCACAAACGACTTCTATGCAAGTACAGATGTTGTTGTAACACTTACAGCAATTCTTAAGGACACAGCTGTTTCAGGCTACAATACAACAGACAACAGCAACAGCGACAGCCTTACATACACAAACACATACGGTAAGACTACAAAGCCGGGCGATGATACAGTATATGTTTACACATTCGACCTTCCTGTATTCAAGTATGATGGCACAACAACTGACAAGACGGGTCTTGGCAATGCAACATTCGTACTCAAGAAAGCAGATGGTACAGAGGTTGCTACTAAAGTAACAAGCGTAGAAGAAGGTAGCAAAGGTAAAGTTACATTTGAAAAGCTTGCTGCAGGTACATACACAGTTCAGGAGACAATTGCACCATCAGGATACAACCTTAACTCTACAGTATATACTATTAATATCAGCACAAAGGGTGTTATTACAGTTTCAGTTGACGGTAATTCAAGCACAGTAAATCAGGTAGAAGTTCCTGATTATCCTGTAACAGTTCCTTCAACAGGCGGTATGGGTACAATGATGTTCTATGTTGGCGGTGCAGCACTTATCGCTTGCGCAGGTGTTCTCCTCTTTGTTCTTAAGAGAAAGAAAGCAGCTAAATAATTGATTGAATATCTTTTATCTTAAAATCTGTAATATATGTAATTTTCAGGGGATGCGGCAACGCATCCCCATTCTATTTACACAAGAGCCGTATATGCGGATAATATCTGTCCATACGGCGGCTCGCCGTGTATTGCCCTGCACGGCAAAATGTAGTATAATAACAACGGAACAAAAACACGCAGAAAAGGAAAATTTTATGAAACGAAAGCTGTCAATTTTACTAATAGTTTTAATATTCGTTGCAGGAATCGGCATAATGAGCTATCCGCTTGTCAGTTCCGCAATTAATAACTATGTCAGTAGAAGCAGGGTTAAGGAGTACACCGACAGGGTTGCTCAGATGCCGAGTGAGAAAACTCAAAAAATGTTTGAAGAGGCGACAAAGTACAATAACAGCCTTTCAAATAATATGATAATTACCGACCCGTTCGACGAAAAGGCTTTTCAGAAAATCGGTGCAAATTATGAGAAAACTCTCAATATTGATGATAACGGTCTTATCGGCTATATTGATGTGCCGAAAATCAATGTTTATCTGCCGATTTATCATGGCACAAGCGAAGAGATTCTTTCTAAAGGTGCAGGGCATCTTCAAAACACTTCCCTGCCTGTCGGCGGTGCAAGCACACATTCCGTAATTTCTGCCCATTCGGGTTTTCCGGGAGAAACTTTCTTTGATTATCTCACTGATATGAAGGTCGGCGATGAGTTTTATGTTCATATCCTCGACAGAACGCTGAAATATGAGGTTGATCAAATCGAAGTTGTTCTTCCCTCGGAAATCAATTCCTTGCGGATTGTTGACGGCGAAGACCTTGTAACGCTTTTGACCTGTACCCCATACGGCGTTAATACTCACAGACTTCTCGTGCGTGGCAAGCGTGTCGATTATGACGATACAAAGTATATTGAAACGGGCGAGTCACTTGCAAAGTTTGACAACGGTTACATATTTTTCCTCGGTTACAAAATCCCTTATGCAGTCGCAATCGGCATAATTGTCGGCTTTGTTGCTCTTGTTGTGTTTGTGGTTGTATTTCTGCTCAAGCGTAAAAAGAAGAAGTCAAACGGTGCAAAACGGCTGAGAGATGACTCGGCTGACGAAAATCAGAATGATTCGGGCGGTGATTCCGATGATTAAAAAAATACTTACGGGTGTGGCAATAGCAATGCTCGTTGTCGGAATAGGTCTTGTCGCATTCCCCCCTATATCAAATTTTATCGGAACACAGATTTCAAACGGTGAGGCTGACGGCTTTGATACCCGTGTTGAAGAAGCTGAGGACGGCTCTTTTGAGCAGGCAGTCAAGGACGGCAAGGTTGACGAAGAGGGCTACAAAATTGACAGGGACGGCAAGCGTACCTCCAAACAGCCCGTTGTTTTCAAGGCTGACCTCGACAGACTTTTCAATGACAGCGTTGCCTACAACAAAAAACTTGAAACGAACCAGTATGAAATGCTCCGCAACGATACCTATTCACAGGCTGCCGTCAATCTTGAGGATTACGGCATAACCGACGGCATTTACGGCTATGTTACCGCCGAAACAATAAATATGCGTCTGCCGATTTACCTCGGTGCGAACAGCTCAAATATGAGCTACGGTGCGGCACATATGAGTGCAACCTCATTGCCGATTGGCGGTAAGAATACAAACGCAGTCCTTGCAGGTCACACGGGATACATCGGTCGAATATTCTTTGACAACCTCCGCAACCTCAAAATCGGTGACAGGGTTTCAATAACAAATTATTGGGATACACTCAATTACAAGGTCGTTGAAACCAAAGTCAATAAGCCGAACGAATCAGGCGACTGCTATTTGCAGAAGGACAGAGATTTGCTCACGATGTTTACCTGCATAAGTGACGGCAACGGCGGTTTTGACCGTTACTATGTAATATGTGAGCGTGCGTCATAATTTACAGCAGACTGCATCACGGTGCAGATGCAACTGTTTTGCAGAAATATGTTGTCGGTTCGGACAGATAAACAATAAAAACGGAGGATAAAAAATGAAAAATATGATTAAAAAAATAACCGCAATCGCAATGTGCGGTGTGCTTACCGTCGGTTCGGTTCTTATGACAGGTGCGGTAAGCGAGGATGAAAATCACAAGGACTTTGAAGTTACAGGTACAACGCAGAAAATCTCAAACAATCAGATTTTTGTTACAACAACGGGATACACTGAAAATACCGATAAAAATTTCGGTGCAAAGTTCCAAACAACCGAAGAAAAGGATTACGATATATGGTTTAAGGATTGTATCAATGCACCGAAATTTGTAAATCTTCCAAAGGGCGAAAAATTTGTAAAATATATGATGACGCAGGGGCACGGTTATTTCGGTAATGTTCAGACATTCTATCAGTTTGACAAAACAGGCGGTGAATATGTCAAGGTGAAAATTAAGCTTTCCGATTTTTCCCGTCTGTTCAATGAAAACGGAACAATGACTTCTGAGCTCAGCGACGGTTCTTACAAGGATTTTGATTTTACATACGAGGATTTCGGAACTGACAGCATCGGTGTTAATTGCTATGCGGAATCCGGCGCATATGCGACAAGCGGAGGTGTGGTAACATCCTTTGCTCCCGATAAGGACGGCTATGCCGAAATATATGTTTCAAGACAGCTTGGCGAAGACACAAAAGTAATGTCGTACCGCTATTGCAGACTTAAAGACGGAGCTCATTGCGATTACGGAAGAATCGGAGATACTCTGGTCGGTTTAACTTGCGGTGATACGGATTTAAACGGATACATTTCTGTTACTGATGCAACGCTTGTTCAAAAATATGTTGCAGGTATTGAGGACTTTGACAAGCTTCAGCTTTTTAACAGCGATGTAAACCATGACGGTGAAATCAGTGTTGTTGACGCAACCTTGATTCAGAAGTATATCGTTGGGTTGATTTAAACAAAAATAATGGTACAAATAATATTGTAATTTAAATGATATAAATGTTACAAAGTAATTGCAATTCTGTATCTCATTTATACAGTTTATTTTTATCATAAATTTTCTGTCATTACTTAGCGGGCGTCCAATGAACGCCCCTACGGGATTGTGCGAAAAATTGCAATGCTACGCTCGGGCATGATATGTTTTTTATATTACAAACTATCTACACGAATCGGGAACGGCGGCTCGCCGTGCGAGAGAATACGGTTTTTCCCTACAAAATCATACACAACTTCCATAACATCACATAATCTTATTTAAACATAAAATTTAACCAAAACGGGTGTCCGATGAACACCCCTGATGATTAAACAAAAACAGTCGGGAAGACAATGCTTTGCATTTCGCAAATTGTCTTCCCGACTTTAATTTTACATTTTTAGCTATAAAGTTTTGCTTGGGCATTTTATTTTCGCCCTTATAAATACTATCTGCACGAACTGGGAACGGCGGCTTGCCGTTAGTGTCCGTATTCGTTTAAGATATCGTCAATTTCGCTTTCGTTCGGATCTTGCTTTCTGTCAATACCGGAAAGGTACTTGTCATAATCAAAATCATCGTCATCTGCTGTTTCGGTTTTCTGCGGTGCAGGCGACGGTCTGCGTGCAGGCTTGCGTTCCTGTCTGTAAGGTGCTTTTCTTTCGGACTTTTTGCTTGATGAAGTCATGTTCTCAAGCTCTTCCTTTTCACGGCGCTTTGCCTCAAGAAGCATTTCCTCTGCTTCTTCCTGTTCTGCCTTTTCTTTCTGACGGCGCTTGTCACCGAAAGCAAGGTCGCCGAGGAAAAGTCCGAAAATTCCGGCAACAAGATAAACTACGAGGAGAATAAGGTTTGTTGAAAGTGTGCTTGAAGAAAATCCGCCGTTGTAGATGAGCATACTCGGAAGATAAATAATCGGCGCAATGAGTGCAAAGAGAAAGTCAAGTCCGTGTTTTGAGCAGTAGTGTGCCGAACAGCCGATTGCTGTAATCGGGAACACAAAGTCATATGCAACGGGTGAAAACTTTTGCATTGCGCCCGGAATAAACACAAGCGGCAACAGCATATAAACAAGCAAAATTATTACCGCATAGGGAACATATTTTTTAACCATATCTGTCATAACGGTTAATCTCCAATCTTTGAAATTTTATTTTAAATCATGCATATTTATTATACATTGATACACTTCAAAAAGCAAGAAATATTATACCGAGTTACCAAGCTGTTACAGAGAATAATGTAAAATGTTTGCAAAGTGGATTTTTAGCGGATAAATCCGTTGACATCGGACATAAAAAAGAATAAAATAAATATGTACGGGCTTTTGCCCGAATTTAAATGCGAATGAGGTGAAAACTTAATGGACGCAGACGGTAATAAAGGCGCTGTACCCGGGCGAAGTTGCAACAGAATGTGCGCTTGTGCGTTCATTTTGTTTTATTGATTTTGCTTTGTATTTTTATTTTAATTTGAATTGATTTAATTTAATACTCAGGGTGACACCGTCTTTACTTCCAATTGAATTAAAAAGGAGGAAAAGATGATGGAACAGGTTAACGTAACCCTTACCGAAACTATCAAAGTGTTGCTTGATGACAAAAAGTTCAGCACTTTGCGTGACATTTTGATTACGATGAAACCGTTTGACATTGCTGCGGTTTTTGAAAATCTACAGGATGAAAAAATGCCGATTCTGTTTCGTATTCTGCCAAAGGAGCTTGCGGCGGAAACCTTTGTCGAAATGGATGACGAAACTCAGGAATTCCTTATCCACGGCTTCAGCGACAGCGAACTGAAAGAGGTTGTCGATGAGTTATTTGTCGATGACGCCGTTGACCTTATTGAGGAAATGCCTGCCAATGTTGTAAAGCGTATTTTAAGACAGGCCGACAAGGATATGAGAAAGCAGATTAACGAGCTTTTGAAATATCCCGAGGACAGCGCAGGCTCGATTATGACAACCGAGTTTATTGTGCTTCGTCCCGATATGACGGCTGAAATGGCTATTAAAAGAATCAGAAGAACAGGTGTTGACAAGGAAACAATCTACACCTGCTATGTAACCGATGCCAACAACAAGCTTATCGGTATTACCACCGTAAAAGACCTTTTGCTTGCCGAAGATGACGAGCTTGTAAAGTCGATTATGGAGGAAAATGTTATCTCGGTAACTACTCTTGCCGATCAGGAGCAGGTTGCCCAGATGTTCTCAAACTATAACTTCCTTGCTCTTCCTGTTGTTGATAACGAAAACCGACTTGTCGGTATCGTAACAATTGACGACGCTATTGATGTTATTCAGGAAGAGGCTACCGAGGATATCGAAAAGATGGCAGCCGTATTGCCGTCTGACAAACCGTATATGAAAACAAGCGTTTTCGGTCTGTACAAAAAGAGAGCGCCGTGGCTGCTTATACTCATGCTTTCGGCAACCTTTACAAGTGCGATTATCTCATCATTTGAGGCTGTGCTTGCAAATGTTTTGATTCTCTCATCGTTTATCCCGATGATTACGGGTTCGGGCGGTAACGCAGGTTCTCAGGCGTCGGTTTCCGTAATCCGTGCGTTGTCGCTCGGTGAAATTCATTTCAGGAGCATTTTCCTTGTGCTGTGGAAAGAATTCAGGGTGTCAATTCTTTGCGGTATTACGCTTGCGGCGGCAAACTTTGTAAAACTGCTTTTGTTTGATCTCAACGGTCAGGAAAACGCATTTATGATTGCCCTTGTAATTTCGCTTACGCTTGTCGGCACAATTATTATGGCAAAGCTTGTCGGCAGCAGTCTGCCTCTTTTGGCAAGCAAGGTCGGCTTTGACCCTGCCGTTATGGCGAATCCGCTCATTTCAACAGTCTGCGACTCGCTTTCATTGCTTATCTATTTCGGCGTTGCAAAGTTGATTTTGCATCTGTGATTTTTTTAAAATTGAAAGTTGAAAATGGAAAATTGAAAATTGCGGTCGGCGGTATGCCACCGCAATCTATTCGAGAAGATACTCGGATAAAAGAATTGCATCAGATGCCCGAATGCGGCATTGATGCAATTTTTGCTTTATTATGAAAGTAAATTTATACTCTGTAGTGGTGAATTTGGTTTGTTAACAAAATTATAATTATTATAAAACTCTTTGATATAATTTTTGCTTATACCCAAACTTCCAAAAAAATGATAGTCTTAAACGATAAAACCCACCAAAACAGTATTGTATGCAAAAATTATTTATGCTATAATTAATCAAGTTTAACAAAACCATTACCGAGGTGTTTATATATGAAAATAAGCAATTTATTTAACAGCGGAAAAACAGTTTTTTCTTTTGAAGTATTTCCGCCTAAAAAGACCTCTCCGATTGAATCGGTTTACGGCAAGCTTGAAGAAATTTCGGCTTTAAAGCCTGACTTCATCAGCGTAACATACAGCGCAGGCGGCAGCGGTTCAAAGAGCCGTACCTGCGAAATCGCAACAAAAATCAAGAGAGATTTCGGAGTTGAATCCGTGGCACACCTCACCTGCATTAACAGCACAAAGGCTGATATTGACCGCAACATTGCGCTTTTTAAAGAGAACGGCATTGAGAATATTCTTGCACTCCGTGGTGACAGGGTTGAAGGTGTTGAACCGCAGAAGGATTTCACTTATGCAAGCGATTTGTGCAGATATATTGCGTCACAGGGTGATTTTGACATTGCCGGCGCTTGTTATCCCGAGGTTCACAGCGAGGCAACCGATGAGGTTGAGGACATTCACAACCTTCGCAAAAAGGTTGAGTCGGGTGCAAGCCACCTTATTTCACAGCTTTTCTTTGACAACTCCGCTTACTATCGTTTTCTTGAAAGAGCGAAGATTGCAGGCGTGAATGTTCCGATTGAGGCAGGTATTATGCCTGTAACAAGCAAAAGTCAGATTGAAAGAATGGTTTCAATGTGCGGTGCAAGCCTTCCTGCAAAATTTGCAAAGATTATGCAGAAGTATGATACAAGGCCCGAGGCTTTGCGTGACGCAGGCATTGCATATGCGGTTGACCAGATTGTTGACCTTATCGCACACGGTGTTGACGGCATCCACCTCTACACAATGAACAACCCGTATGTTGCAAGAAAAATTACGGAGGCGGTGTCAAGTCTTTTATGATAACGCTTGACAGATTAAACCGCAAAGAGGCTATACGCTACCTCGGCGGTGCAGGAATCAGCCTTAATTACCGCATGGATGTGCTGATGGATGAATGCGAAAAAGAAATACTGAAAACAGCAGAGCCGAGATTTCTCTATGTTGAACGCAAAGCTCCGTTTGACGATATTTTACTCGGCAATGATATAAAAAAGCACCTTGAGGGCTGCCACACAGCCGTTATGATGTGTGCGACAATTGGTTCGGAAATTGACAAGCTTATCCGTATAAGTCAGATTTCCGATATGGCAAGGGCGGTTGTGCTTGACAGCTTTGCAAGCGTTGCTGTTGAACAGGTGTGTCAAAAGGTTGACGAAATCCTTGCCGAAAAATACAGCGGAAAGTATATGACCTTCCGTTTCAGCCCCGGCTATGGGGACTATCCTATTGAGATGCAGAAGGAGTATCTGAGAATACTTGACGCTCCGAGAAAAATAGGTCTTACAACAGGCGACAGCTGTCTGCTTGTGCCGTCAAAGTCGGTTACGGCGGTTCTCGGAATTTCAGACAATCCGATTGAACGAAGAAAACGAGGGTGTGCAATTTGCAGTATGAAAGGCAAATGTCGCTTCAGAAGAAATGGGGAACATTGTGGTGTTTAAGAATTTTTCAAACTTTAGTGAATATCTCAACCAAAAGAATTTTATTCTGCTTGACGGTGCAACAGGAACTCTCATTCAGAAAAGCGGTGTAAAGTACGACCATGTGCCTGAGGTGCTGAACATTACTCACCCCAAGCTTATCGAGAGCTTTCACAGGAGGTATATTGATGCCGGATCTGACATTGTGTACGCAAACACCTTCGGTGCAAATGCCTACAAGCTTCAGGACAGCGGTTACAGCGTTGAAGAAATCATCGGTGCCGGTGTTAAGATTGCAAGAAAAGCCGTTGAGGGTACAGACGCTCTCGTTGCCCTTGATATCGGTCCGATAGGTCAGTTGCTTGAACCTGCCGGTTCAATGAAATTTGACGAGGCTTATGAATATTACAAACAGCAGATTCTTGCCGGTAAAGATGCCGATGTCATAGTTTTTGAAACAATGACCGACCTTTACGAGCTTAAAGCCGCAGTCCTTGCCGCAAAGGAAAACTGCGACAAGCCTATCCTCACAACAATGACCTTTGAGAGAAACGGACGAACATTTACGGGTGTATCCCCTGCCTGTGCGGCTGTCACTCTTACGGGACTCGGTGTTGACGCTCTCGGTGTAAACTGTTCACTCGGTCCGGATGAGCTTGAACCCGTTGTTTCCGAGATGTCGAAATACACAAATCTTCCCCTTGTAATCAAGGCTAACGCAGGTTTGCCCGATCCTAACAGCAACGAGTACAACATTATGCCCGACAAATTTGCCGAGTGCGTTTGTTCACTCCTCAAATACGGTGTTAAGGTTATCGGCGGATGCTGCGGAACGAATCCCGATTATATTGCAAAAATTAAGTCGGAGGTTGCCGACAGAGAATATCAGCCTCAGACAAAAAGCGTTGACACAACCGTTTGCAGTTCAACGACGGTTGTCGAAATCAACGGTCCGAGAATTATCGGCGAAAGAATTAACCCCACAGGCAAAAAGCTGTTCAAGCAGGCGCTTGTTGAAAATAATATTGACTATATCCTCACTCAGGCTCTCAGTCAGGTTCAGGGCGGTGCGGAAATTCTTGATGTCAATGTAGGTCATCCCGAAATTGACGAAAAAAAGATGATGGTGCGTGTTCTCAAGGCTATTCAGAGTGTGTGTGATGTTCCGCTCCAGATTGACTCCACAAAGCCCGAGGTTATTGAGGCCGGACTCCGCTACTACAACGGCAAACCGATTCTGAACTCCGTAAACGGTGAGGAACAGAGCCTTGCAACGGTTCTTCCTCTTGTCAAAAAGTACGGTGCGTCTGTTGTCGGACTTGCACTTGACGAAAACGGTATTCCGAAAACCGCCGAGGGCAGATTTGAGATTGCAAAACGAATTGTTGAAAGAGCCGAGGCTGTTGGCATTGACAGAAAAGATGTATATATCGATTGTCTTACTCTTACGGTTTCCGCAGAACAGGCGGCTTGCCGTCAGACTCTTGAGGCCTTGCACAGAGTAAAAACGGAACTCGGCTGTAAAACCTGTCTTGGTGTATCAAATATTTCTTTCGGACTTCCGAACCGTGAGCTTGTCAACAGAACTTTCCTTACAATGGCTATGGAACAGGGACTTGATTTGCCGATTATCAACCCAAATGTTGAGTCGATGACAGGCGCTGTAAGAGCATTCCGTGTGCTTAACGGCATTGACAAGAACTCGCTTGAATTTATCAACGCATATAACGATGCTGTTCCTGCCGCCCCCGTTAAAAAGGCAGACAGCAATGTTGATATTTTTGCGGCTGTTTATAACGGACTTAAAAACGAAGGTGCAGCCGCAACCGCAAAGCTTCTTGAAACAACCGATGCAATGCAGGTTGTAAACGAAATGCTTATCCCTGCACTTGACAGAGTGGGTGAAGATTTTGAAAAGAATAAAATCTTCCTTCCACAGCTTATCCAAAGCGCAAACACAGCTCAGGAGTGCTTTGATGTAATCAAAAAGCACCTTACAAAGACAAGCGGAACTCCCGTAAGCAAGGGTAAAATTATTGTGGCAACCGTAAAGGGCGACATTCACGATATCGGCAAGAACATTGTAAAGGTTCTTCTCGATAACTACGGCTACACAGTTGTTGACCTCGGTCGTGATGTTGATCCTCAGCTTATTGTTGATACTGCCGTTGAACAGAATATTACAATGATAGGACTTTCGGCTCTTATGACAACAACCCTCAAAAGTATGGAAGATACAATAAGGCTTGTAAGAGAATGCAAGGAACTTCAGAATCCCGACGGCTCAAGCAAATGCACAATATTTGTCGGCGGTGCGGTTCTTACAAAGGACTACGCTATGAAAATCGGCGCTGACTACTACTGCCGTGACGCAAAAGAAAGCGTTGACACGGCAAAGCTCGTTCTCGGCTGATTTAGTGACATATATCGTCAAATGTTTATTGAATGTATGCCCTGCCTGTGATAAAATGGTGGAAGGATGATTTTTGTAATTACCGCTTTTTGCGGAAAGGATGAACTTTATGCGTGGATTATTTAACAGATTCGCCAATTTTATGCAGGGCAGATACGGCACGGATAAGCTCAACAATGCACTCTGGGTGCTGTTGCTTATACTGTGGTTCGTGAATATTTTTGTGTGGAACCGTGTTGCAAGATACATCATTGACGGAATAATGCTCTTGATTATCGTGCTTATCTGTTTTCGTATGTTCTCACGCAACATTGTTGCAAGAAGTGCCGAAAACAGAAAATTTCTTCCGATTTACAATGCGGTAACAGGTTGGTTCAAACTGACTTTCAAGAAAATTCGTGACCGCAAGGACTACCGTTATATCAAGTGCCCCGTGTGCAAGGCGCAGCTTCGTGTTCGCAACAAAAAAGGCAATCATACTGTTCGCTGTCCGAAATGCGGAAGTGAATTTAACAAAAAAATATGACCGCAGAATCTGCGGCTGCAACGAAATGATTTTGTGATAAAACTAAATAAAAACAGAGATTTGACCACAGGCAGTATAACAGGCGGCCTGTGGTCTTTTGCAGTACCGCTTATGCTCGGCAATGTGTTTCAACAGTTTTACAACCTTGCCGATACATGGATGGTCGGAAAATATGTGGGCGACAATGCCCTTGCGGCAGTCGGCTCGTCATATACACTTTTGACCTTTCTCAATTCGGTTATAATCGGACTTGAGCCGGTGGACTGCATTGCGTTTGAGGACAGCATTAACGGCATAAAATCTGCACACGCCGCAGGTATGACCACGGTTATGGTTCCCAATTCGTGCAGATAGTTTGTAAATGTCAAAAAACATATTATGCCCGAGCGTAACATTGCAACCGTTTGTACAAATAACCAAAACCTTTGTTATTGATTTTTAAAAAATCAACAATAAAGTATTTTGACAGGAACAAGTAAATATAAAAAACTTTTTTGTAAAAAACGAAACAAAAATATGTATTCTGCTTTGAATTTCTTGTGTAAAACACTTTACAAATCGGTGTTTAAGTGATAAAATTTAAGATGATACAAAGTATCCGTACCGCTTGTTGATTTACGGTGCGTAATTAACGGGTATCGAAAATTTATGCGGCATCATTTCCTTTGCCGCTTTGATTAAAAAGGAGGACGATTCCATTGGCAAGAAAAATGAAAACTATGGATGGTAACAGCGCAGTAGCTCATGTTTCTTATGCGTTTACCGATGTTGCGGCTATCTATCCTATTACACCTTCTTCCGTAATGGCTGACCTTACCGACAAGTTCTCGGCACAGGGTGCCAAGAACCTTTTCGGCAGACAGGTTCAGGTAACGGAAATGCAGTCGGAGGGCGGCGCATCAGGTGCTGTTCACGGCTCACTCGCAGCAGGTGCTTTGACCACAACTTACACAGCATCACAGGGCCTGCTCCTTATGATTCCGAATATGTACAAGATGGCAGGCGAGCTCCTTCCGGGCGTTATTCATGTATCAGCTCGTGCGCTCACAAGCCACGCACTTTCTATTTTTGGTGACCACTCAGATATCTACGCTTGCCGTCAGACAGGTTATGCTATGCTTTGTTCAAACAATCCTCAGGAATGTATGGACCTTGCCGCTGTTGCTCACCTTGCAGCTATTGAAGGCAGAGTTCCTTTCCTTCATTTCTTTGACGGTTTCAGAACTTCTCACGAAATTCAGAAGATTGAGGAGTGGGATTACGCAGACCTCGCCGATATGCTTAACTGGGATGCAGTTGAGGCTTTCCGTCGTCGTGCTCTTAACCCTGAGCATCCTGTAACAAGAGGTACTGCTCAGAACGACGATATCTTCTTCCAGGCAAGAGAAGCTTGTAACAAGTATTATGACGCAGTTCCCGAAGTTGTTGTTAAGTACATGGACAAGGTTAATGCTAAAATCGGCACTGACTACAAGCCGTTCAACTACTACGGTGCAGAGGATGCAGAGCATGTTATCGTTGCTATGGGTTCTGTTTGTGACTGTACGGAAGAAGTTGTTGATTACCTCAATGCCGCAGGCGAAAAGGTCGGTCTTCTTAAAGTTCACCTTTACAGACCTTTCGTTGCCGACTATATGCTCAGAGAGCTTCCTAAGACTGTTAAGACAATCTCTGTTCTTGACAGAACAAAGGAACCCGGTTCAATCGGCGAACCTCTTTATCTTGATGTTCTCGCCGCTATCAACGGTTCGGACTTTGCAGGTGTAAAGGTTTACACAGGCAGATACGGTCTTGGCTCAAAGGATACAACACCCGGCGACATCATCGCTGTTTACAGAAACGCTGAAAGCGAAACACCTAAGAGAAGATTTACAATCGGCATCGTTGATGATGTTACAAACCTCTCACTTCCGATTGTTGAAAATCCCGATACAACTCCGAAGGGTACACACAGCTGTAAGTTCTGGGGCCTTGGTGCTGACGGTACTGTCGGTGCTAACAAGAACTCAATCAAGATTATCGGCGATAACACCGATATGTACGCTCAGGGCTACTTTGCATATGACTCAAAGAAGTCGGGCGGTCTTACAGTTTCTCACCTTCGTTTCGGTAAAACTCCTATTAAGTCAACATACTACATTTCAAAGGCAGACTTTGTTGCCTGTCACAATCCGTCTTATGTTGACAAGTACGATATTGTTGATGACCTTAAAGAAGGCGGTTCATTCCTTCTTAACTGCCCATGGGATACAGAAGAGCTTTCCGAGCGTCTCCCGGGTAAGATGAAGAAGATTCTCGCTGAAAGACACATCAACTTCTACACAATTGACGGTATCAAGATCGGTAAGGAAATCGGTCTTGGCGGTCGTATCAACACAGTTCTTCAGTCAGCATTCTTCAAGATTGCAGATATCATTCCTGCCGACAAGGCTAAGGAGCTTATGAAGGCTGCCGCTAAGAAGTCATACATGAAGAAAGGTCAGGCTATCGTAGATATGAACTACGCCGCTATCGACCGTGGTATGGAAGACCTCAAGAAGGTTGAAATTCCTGCTGATTGGGCTAACGCTGTTGATAATTCAGTTGCCGACAAGGCAGAGGGTAACGGTGCTCTCGTTGAGTATGTAAACGAAATCCTCAAGCCTGTAAATGCGTATAAGGGTAACAAGCTCCCTGTTTCAACATTTATGGATCATGTTGACGGTACTGCTCCTAACGGTTCTGCCGCTTATGAAAAGAGAGGTATCGCAGTTGATGTTCCCGAATGGAATCCTGAAAACTGTATTCAGTGTAACAGATGTGCAATCGTATGTCCTCACGCTGTAATCCGTCCTGTTGCCATGACAGCCGATGAGCTTGCAAAAGCTCCCGAGGGTACAAAGAGCCTCCCGATGATGGGACTCAAGGACCTCAACTTTGTAATGACAGTTTCAACACTCGACTGTACGGGTTGCGGCGCTTGTGCTCAGGTTTGTCCGGGTAAGAAGGGCGCTAAGGCTCTCACAATGCAGTCAATCGACTCACAGCGTCCTAAGCAGGCAGTATTTGACTACGCTCTCACACTTGAAGATAAGCCTGAAGTTCACGAGAAGTTCAAGTTCACTACAGTTAAGGGCAGTCAGTTCAAACAGCCGTTGCTTGAATTCTCAGGCGCTTGCGCAGGCTGCGGTGAAACACCGTATGCAAAGCTTGTTACACAGCTTTTCGGTGACAGAATGTTCATTGCTAACGCAACAGGCTGTTCATCAATTTGGGGTGCATCTGCTCCTGCAACACCTTATACAAAGAATAAGAAGGGTTACGGTCCTGCTTGGCAGAACTCACTCTTTGAAGATAACGCAGAGTTTGGTCTTGGTATGGCTCTCGGTCAGAAGGCTATCCGCAACAGACTTATCGAGTATGTTGAGGGTATTCAGAAGGATACAGACAGCGCTGACCTCAAGACAGCTTGCCGGAACTATCTTGACACAGTAACAGATTCAACTTCAAGCCGTCCTGCAACAGACGCTCTTATCGCTGAACTCGAAAAGAACACAGAGGATGCAAAGGTTGGCGAACTTGTTAAGAAAACACTCGTTGACAAGGACGAACTTGCTAAGAAGTCAATGTGGATCTTCGGCGGTGACGGTTGGGCTTACGATATCGGTTTCGGCGGTCTTGACCATGTAATCGCATCAGGCGAAAATGTTAATATCCTCGTATTCGATACTGAGGTTTATTCTAACACAGGCGGTCAGGCTTCAAAGGCTACTCCTGTAGGTTCGGTTGCACAGTTTGCCGCCGCTGGTAAGGCTGTTAAGAAGAAAGACCTTGCCGCTATTGCAATGAGCTACGGCTATGTTTATGTTGCACAGTGCGCTATGGGTGCTGACAACAATCAGGTTCTCAAGGCTATGGTTGAGGCTGAAAGCTACAACGGTCCGTCACTCGTAATCTGCTACGCTCCGTGTATCAACCACGGTATCAAGGGTGGCATGGGTATTGCTCAGCTTGAGGAGAAAAAGGCTGTTGAGGCAGGCTACTGGAACATCTTCCGTTACGATCCTCGTCTTGCAGACGAAGGAAAGAATCCGTTCATGCTTGACGGTAAAGCTCCTTCTGCATCATATCGTGACTTCATCATGGGCGAAGTTCGTTATAACTCACTCACTCGTTCATTCCCCGAAAGAGCAGAAAAACTCTTTGAAAAGGCTGAAAAGGTTGCTGCTGATAAGTATGCTCACCTTGAAAAGCTTGCAAGCCTTCCCGATGCCGAATAATTTTGGCTAAAGCTTGTACAAAGTGAATATGTGAATAAATAAAAAATTCTCCCGAATATGGCATTTGCCGTGTTCGGGAGATTCTTTTTTAATTGAAAATGTAAAATGGAAAATTGAAAATTATGGTCAGCGGTATGCCATCGCAGCCCTTTCGGGAAGACAGTCTTGTTAATGAGAGAGTGAATATGCCCGAGTGTAGGTATGCAATGTTTGTACAAATCTGTATGGGCGAACACGGTTCATCCATACATTATTACAGTTGCTTTGCAGCATTTATAAAATTTGTATTAATATGTAGTCTGTACCGTTGCTTGCGGGCGAATGATATCCGCCCCAACAGATAAACAACAACTTTCATATATAAAAAACAGTCGGGAAGACGATGTTTTGCATTTTGCAAACCGTCTTCCCGACATTCATTTTACATTTTCAATTTTCCACTTTCAATTTAAAAGCTCCGCTCGGGCATCTTTATTTTTGCTTTTGCGGAACTATCTTCTTAAATTGACTGCGGCGGTTTATTGCACCGTTACCGTAATCGTTACGCTTGATGTTCTTTTAAGCACATCGGTGACTGAATATGTTACCTTGTACTTGCCTTTTCGGGTGGTTACTACATTGCCGAAAACTTCGATATTTGATGTTATGTCGTTGCCGCAGGTGTCAACGGCTGTTACTCCTGCAAGGGCGTAAAATTCGCCGCCGCTTTTGATTGTGTAATCGTTTGCACCGCTGATTATTGGTGTTGCTTTGGCATACGGGCATTTTTTATTGCTGTCTGTCGGATCCCATTTGTTGGTAAAATCGGTGATTTTGATTGCATCCGGTTTTCCGAGAGGGCCTGCATTTTCTGCGTCGTCATATATGCTTACATTCGTGCCTGCGGGGCAGTTGTCATAAACCCACTTTGCATCCGAAACCGCAAGTCTTACGCATCCTTGTGATGCCTGTTCACCAAGCTTGTTGAACTCCTCAAGCTCCAAATCTTCTTCGCTCATTGAGTAGTAGGGAACGGAGTGGAAAAGATAATCGCCAGAAATTCCGCTGATGTATCTTCCGAAAACATCGCCCACAAGGGAAAGCCATTCGGACTTGATTCCGATTGTGTAGTCACCCGTGATTGTCGAATTGTCAAGACCTGTGGAGCAAATCATCGCCCTTACGGGGATTGTGTACTTGCCCTTTTCGTCATATGTGTAAACCGTCACGCAGTTTGCCGTGCGGTTGACCTTGATTGCGTACAGATTTTTTGCCGTATTACGCTTGTTACTTTCAAGCTTGTCAAGATTTGCCGTTATACAGGTTGAGTAGCTTTGCTGTTTTTTCATGGTTGATTTTGCCACCGTAACCTGAAATTCCGACTTTGATTTGTCTTTTGAAATGGCAGAAATCAGAGCCGTACCCTCTTTGAGAGCGTCAACCCTTCCGCCGTCATCAACGGTAACAATTTTACTGTCCGAGCTTGTCCATTTGGTAACGGATTTTGCTTTTTCGGATGACAGTTCAATAAGCTTTGATTCGCCGACTTTTAATGTGAGCGAATCGACCTTGCTCGGAAATGTCATATTTTCGGTTGCTGCCGTATCGGGCGTCTGCGGTTTTGGAGAATTTTGAGAATCATTTCCGAAAATTCCCGTCACACCGCATAATATGCAGGTTGCAATGAGGACAACACAAAGTAAAAGAATGAAAATTTTCTTTTTCATAGATTACCTATCCTTATAGAATTTAACATTAAATGGTTACAAAATTTTAACCTTTGTATATTATAACTTTTTTTCGACAATCTTGCAAGTGCTATTTTAAATCGGCAAGAAATGTGGTAAAATGTCAGTCGGAGAATGTTTTGTATTTTCCAAACTAACAATTTATGGTGATAATTATGGCACATCCGATTAAACATTTCAGAACAATAACCCGCCACAGGCACAAGGTAATTGCCAACTGTGCAAGGGCAGGAATTCTCAGACAGGGATTAATACACGATTTGTCAAAGTATTCGCCTACAGAATTTATTCCGGGTGCAAAGTATTTTCAGGGCACGAGAAGTCCCAATGAAAAGGAAAGAGAGCTGTATGGCTATTCACAGGCGTGGCTGCATCACAAGGGCAGAAACCGTCACCATTACGAATACTGGAACGATTACAACCCAAAGACAAAGCAGATTGAAAATGTTGAAATGCCTGTAAAATATGTTATCGAAATGTTCTGCGACCGAGTTGCCGCAAGCAAGATCTACAACGGCAAAAATTACACGGACGGCGCTCCGTTTACATATTTTTGCAGAATCAGAGGCAAACACCGTATGCACCCCAACACCGAGGCTTTGCTTGAAAAATTATTGGTTATGCTGAGAGATGAGGGTGAAGAAAAGACCTTTGCATATATAAGAAGTATGAAAAAGTGATTGTTTGTGCGAATCCTCCCGTCTGAAATATAGTCGCAATGCGTTGTACATAAATGTACTTCCTATTGCTCGTTATTTCAGACAGCGCTTTGCTCCCTTTATCCGCCACAGGCGGCGGTCGCAAGGCTACCCCTACAGAATTGCGCAAACAAAAAAACTGTCTACACGAATAGGGTACGGCGGCTCGCCGTAAGGAGTGATAATATGAAAACCGACAGGGTTATAACTGCTATGATTGAATATTTTGGAAGTGACAAGAAAAGGATTCACCATTTTCTCAAGGTTTATTCATTCGCTAAGACAATCGGTGAAAGTGAAAATCTTTTGCCCGACGATCAGGAGCTCCTTGAAATCTCCGCAATCGTTCACGACATCGGCATAAAGGTGAGCGAAGAAAAGTACAATTCGTCTGCAGGAAAGTATCAGGAACTTGAAGGTCCTCACGAGGCTGAAAAGTTGCTTGCCGCTCTCGGCTACGAAAAAACATTTATTGACAAAGTTTGTTACCTTGTGGGACACCATCACACCTATGGAAATATTGATACTTTGCCGTACCGAATTTTGGTAGAGGCAGACTTCCTTGTGAACCTTTATGAGGACGATTCAAGCCGCAGTGCAGCAGAGCAGGCATATGACAAAATATTCCGCACAAATACAGGAAAAAATCTGCTGAAAATAATGTTCCTCATACCCTAAAATTGTACTCATTTACCATAGTGCTTTGAGTGTGAAAAAGTGGTGTAAAAAGTATCCCAAAATGCTTGACAACGCCCTTAAAAAGTGTTATTTTAATGGTGTTGGTTATATGATTATAAAAGTGAATAAATGACAGAATACAAGGATGTATGACGATTTTTTCAAGGAGCTGACCTTACCGGGCGTCTGCTTGGAATTGAGTCGGCATTTTTTTGTGTCATATACAAAATTCAGTATTAATTATCATTATCGGAGGTTTTACAGTAATGAGAGAAGAATGGACAAATTTTGCAGGTGGCAAATGGGAGTCCGACATTGATGTCAGAGACTTCATTCAGAAAAACTACACACCTTATGACGGCGACCAGTCTTTCCTTGAAGGTCCTACAGAAGCTACAGACAAGCTCTGGGGCGAGCTCAAGGAACTCCAGAAGGAAGAAAGAGCCAAGGGCGGCGTTCTTGATATGGAAACTGAGGTTGTAAGCGGCATCACAGCTTACGGCGCTGCATATCTTGATAAAGACCTTGAAAAGGTTGTAGGTCTTCAGACAGACAAGCCTCTCAAGCGTGCATTTATGCCTTACGGCGGTATCAAAATGGCTGAGCAGTCATGCCAGATGTATGGCTACACTCCAAGCCCTAAACTCCACGAAATCTTTACAAAATATCACAAGACTCACAACCAGGGTGTATTCGATATCTATACTCCCGAGATGAAGCTTGCCCGTCACAACAAGATTCTTACAGGTCTTCCCGACACATACGGCAGAGGCAGAATCGTCGGTGACTACAGAAGAGTTGCTCTTTACGGTATTGACCGTCTTATCGAAGGCAAGAAAGAGGACTTTGCAGAAACAAACCGTCAGGGTATGAGAAGAGGCGACTTCCAGCTTCGTGAAGAAATCGCCGATCAGATTCGTGCTCTTAACGATATGAAGGAAATGGCACTTTCTTACGGCTTTGATATTTCACAGCCTGCTAAGAATGCTGCAGAGGCAGTTCAGTGGCTCTACTTCGGTTATCTTGCTGCTATCAAGACTCAGAACGGCGCTGCAATGAGCGTTGGTCGTGTATCAACATTCCTCGACATCTACATCGAGCGTGACCTTGAGAACGGTACACTTACAGAATCACAGGCTCAGGAACTCGTTGACCACTTTGTTATGAAGTGCCGTATGGTTAAGTTTGCAAGAATTGAGTCTTACAACCAGCTCTTCTCGGGCGACCCTGTATGGGCTACACTCGAAGTTGCAGGTCTTGGCATTGACGGCCGTTCAATGGTTACAAAGAACGACTACCGTTTCCTCCACACACTTGAGAATATGGGACCTTCACCTGAGCCAAACCTCACAGTTCTTTATTCTTCAAGACTTCCGGAGAACTTCAAGAAGTATGCTGCTCATATTTCAGTTACAACAAGCTCAATTCAGTACGAGAATGATGATGTAATGCGTCCTGTATGGGGGGATGATTACTCAATCTGCTGCTGCGTATCCGCAACACAGACAGGTAAGGAAATCCAGTTCTTCGGCGCAAGAGCTAACCTTGCTAAGTGCCTTCTCTACGCTATCAACGGCGGTATTGATGAAAAGACAAAGATGCAGGTTGGTCCTGAATATACACCTATCACATCAGAGTACCTTGATTATGACGAAGTTATCAAGAAATATGACACAATGATGGATTGGCTTGCTCACCTCTATGTTGGTACACTTAACATGATTCACTACATGCATGATAAGTACTACTATGAGGCAGCAGAAATGGCTCTTATCGATACAGATGTAAGAAGAACATTTGCAACAGGTATTGCAGGCTTCTCACATGTTGTTGACTCACTCAGCGCTATTAAGTACGCTAAGGTTAAGGTTATCCGTGACGAGGACGGCATTGCTGTTGACTTTGAAACAGAGGGCGACTTCCCAAGATACGGTAACAATGACGAGAGAGCAGATAAGATTGCCGTTGATCTTCTCAAGACATTCATGGCTAAGCTCAAGTATTGCCACACATACAGAGATTCAGAGCCTACAACTTCTATCCTTACAATCACATCAAATGTTGTTTACGGTAAGGCTACAGGTTCACTTCCTGACGGCAGAAAAGCCGGCGAACCGCTTTCACCGGGTGCTAACCCAAGCTACGGTGCAGAGCAGAACGGTCTTCTTGCTTCACTTAACTCTGTTGCTAAGCTTCCTTACGAGTACGCTCTTGACGGTATTTCAAATACTCAGACAATCAACCCGGGTGCTCTCGGACACAACGATGATGAGCGTGTTGACAACCTCGTAAATGTTATGGACGGCTACTTTGATCAGGGCGCACACCACCTCAATGTAAATGTATTCGGTACAGAAAAACTCATTGACGCTATGGAGCATCCTGAGAAGGAAGAGTATGCTAACTTCACAATCCGTGTATCGGGTTATGCTGTTAAGTTCATCGACCTTACAAGAGAGCAGCAGCTGGATGTTATTGCCAGAACCTGCCACGACAGAATGTAATGTCGGACAACGCTGTTAAAGGCTTTGTACACTCAATAGAAACTTTTGGCTCTGTTGACGGTCCGGGCGTGAGATTTGTGATTTTTTTGAGCGGCTGCGCAATGCGTTGCCAGTTCTGCCACAATCCCGACACATGGAAACACGATGAAAACACCGTGGAATACACCGCCGACGAGTTGCTTAATAAAGCGCTTGCATACCGCCCCTATTGGAAAAATAAGGGCGGTATCACAGTAAGCGGAGGTGAGCCGCTTTTACAGATTGACTTTTTGCTTGATTTGTTTAAGAAGGCTAAAAAGCAGGGCGTTAATACCTGTATTGACACAAGCGCCAACCCGTTTACAACCAAAGAGCCGTTCTATTCAAAGTGGAAAGAGCTAATGGAATATACGGATTTGCTGTTGCTTGATATAAAGCATATCGACAACGAACAGCACAAAATCCTTACAGGACAGCCAAACACCAATATTCTTGAAATGGCAAGACAGCTTTCCGATATGGGTAAGCCCGTATGGATAAGACATGTTCTTGTGCCTGAAAGAAATGATAAGGACGAGTATCTTTTCAGACTTGCCGACTTTATCCGTTCGCTCAGGAATGTTGAAAGAGTTGAAGTTCTTCCGTATCACACACTCGGTGTGTACAAGTGGAAAGCACTCGGTTATGACTATCCTCTCGAGGGCATTAATCCCCCGACAAAAGAGCGTGTTAAGAATGCGGAAATGATTCTTAACGGCGAAAAAACAAGAGATTAATTTCTTATATAACAACGGCAGTACCGATTTTTTGGTACTGCCGTTTTTGTTTTGATTTTTATTTGTTATTCTGCTTTTGTTGTTTTTTCTTCAGCAAAATTGATGAATCAAAGGTGTATTCAAAGATTTTTAAGCTGTCCTTGTTGAGAAATCGTCAGCATCGGAAGAACCGACTGCTACTCAGGAACAGACTGTTCAGACTGCTCCGACGGGTGAGCCTGCAACTGTCGGTACAACCTCTGTAAATCCGACTTCGGCAACAGGCGGTGCCGCAACATCGGACAGCACTCCTTCACAGCCTGATAAAAACGGCAGTGTTCAGACAGGAGTGACAGCAACGGCTGTTATGATGCTTGTTGTAATTTCGGGCGGAGTGCTTTTTGCCCTTGCAGAGCGTAAAAAGAGAATATAACACACTGACAGCCATTTGTGCAAAGATTATCAGTTGTCTATTGAAAAATTTGTAAAAATGATATAAAATAGCAGTAAGTAGAAAAATACGGTTTTTCCGCTGATTTATATTAATACTGAAAGAGGTGCCGGAATGGATAAAAACAAAAAATTATTCTACACAATCATCAGTGCAATCTCTGCACTTGCGGCTGCCACAGCAGCATTTCTCGCTTTAAAAAAACACAGATGTGCAGAACAGAAGCTTATTGAGGAAATTGACGATATTGTTTCCGAAAAAGAGCCTGAGGAGGCTGCAAAGGAAGAACCGCAGGCAGAAGTTACAGCCGATGAGCTTGCTGAGGAAGAATAAGCAACAAGTTGTTGCACCCAATTCGGGTAGCAGTATTTGCATGTGCGAAAGTTAAATACCCGAGCGGTGCTTTCAATTAAGAATTGAAAGTTGAAAACAGATAATGATGTCGGCGGTGTGCCACCGCAGTCTATTCAAGAAAACAGTTTAAAAAAGAAAATGCATCAGTTGCCCGAAAAGGTCTGATGCATTTTTGTTTTGTTAGGCTGTTTTGTCACAGCCCCATCGAAATTGCTCTTGACGCAGACTTTTTTGTTACAAAACAATTGTTGTAAAAATTAAATACGATAGTATTATTATCAGATATTTCTGAACTGTGGAACATGGATTAGACAATATCCACAATAATCAGACAATGAATTTGTATATAATAGCAAACTTACCGTTAATTTGCACATATTTTAGGGCAAAAAATTTTCGCTAAAAGAATAACAGATTCATTGCCCGAACAACTTAAATGTGCTATAATTTAAATGTCCTCGGAAATTTTGTACTGTTAAAGTTTCCGAAGCTAGAAGTATTGCCACAAAACTGTGGCGAACGGTAATTTTATTTTATTAAAGGAGCAGCAAGTATGAAAAAAATTCAGAAAAAGCTTTCTGTGGTTCTTGCGGTAATGATGGTGCTGTGCATGTTCACAGCTCTGCCTTTCTCAGCAAGTGCTGCCGAAACAAGCGAAGAAACAAGTGCAGGCAACAAGATCAATGTTACATCAAATGTGACAGATCCTGTTTCGTATGATTACAATGCACAGACAGAGCAGGTTGTTGTTACTTACCTTCTCAAGGCAGATCACATGATCGTTGATACACAGAGCAGCCTTACATACGACAGTAAGGTTCTCAAGCTTGCATCAACAACAACAAATACAAAGAATAAGGTTTTCCCTGTATTCCAGAGCAGCATCGTTTGGAATCCAAGCCTTACAAATCAGGTGCTCTTCAACTGCTCAAGCCTTGATCTTTTCAACTTCAAGTCAGAGAATGTTTATTGCACATTTACATTTGATGTTGTAGGCAGCGGTGACACAACAGTAAATCTCAATGTTGATTATCTTACAGGTACAGAGGCTGACACATATGATGAGCTCTTCGAAAGCGAAAAGAAGGACATCGATTATATTTACAATAGTGCTAACAAAGTAGCAGGTGCTGCATTTACTGCAAAGGCAGTTCTCGTTCAGGGCGAAGAGCCGACAACAGCTCCTCAGCCGACAACAGCAACACAGCCTACAACTGTAACACAGCCAACAACAGCTCCCGCAACAAAGCCGACTCAGCCTGCAACAGAGCCGACACAGCCACAGAGCGGAGTAAGTGTAACAGGAGATATCGCACTCCCGCTTGCAGATGACGGCAACGGCATTTATACAGGCTCAACTGAACTTGAAGCAGGTTCATACACATTCAAGATGAGTGTAAACGGAGTTGCATTCGGTAACGGTTCAACATTCACAGATAAAACAACAAACGCAAAATACAATTCAAAGTGGACAAGTTCTACAACGCTTAAGGCAACAGGCGGTAAGTACACATTTAAGTTTAATACTGCAAAGAATACCCTTACAATTGAATATCTTGCACCTTCAAAGGCTTCAATAGTCGGCGATATCAACCTTGACCTTCAGGCAACGAAGGATGCAAATGTTTATTCGGCATCAGTTAAGCTTAACAAGGGCAACTATGAATTCAGAGTAATGAATCAGGGTGTTCGTTATTGTTGCGGTTACACATACAAGGACTTAACAGTCGGAAGCCAGTACAACTCAAAGTGGTCGAGTGCGTCAACGCTTGCAGCATCAGGCGGTACATATACATTCAGCTATGATATTGATACAAACAAGCTTACAATATCATATCTTCCTTCAGGAGCAGAAGTAAGTGTAGTAGGTAACTTTACACTTGCCCTTGCAAAGACAGATAAAGAAAATGTATATTCAGGTACAAAGACACTTAAGGCAGGAAACTATCAGATAAAGATGAATAACTACGGCAAGCTCTGCGGAACATCAGCGGTAGTAAAGGATGTAACACCGGGTCTTGTATTCAATCCAAAGTGGAGCAAGTACACAACATTTGTAGCAACAGGCGGAACATACACATTCACATACAACACAGCAACAAATACACTTGTAGTGACAGCAGATAAGGGAGATATTCCGGTAAAGGTAACAGGAGATATCAACCTTTCACTCAAGAAGAGCGATACAAATGTATTTACAGGTTCGGTAAAGCTTAAAAAGGGTGACTACTCGTTTAAGATGAATGTTAACGGTACAGATTTCTGCAACGGTACAACAATCAGAAATGCAACAACAGGTACTATTAAGTACAACTCAAAGTATACAAGTGCATCAACACTTGTAGCAGTTGGCGGTACTTACACATTTGCTTATAATGCACTTACAAATCAGCTTTCTGTGAAGTATTCTAAGTAAATCGGCTTAGCATCAACAGGAATATAATTTCAAGCACTCCGCACATCAGTGTGGGGTGCTTTTTTTGCTCAATATCAATAGAGTTAGTTGGGGTAACCCGAAAAAACGGAATCTGCTCTTCTTGAGAAATAAATTTACCGAATGCAGGAATATCCTTAATTACCTGTTGTCGATAATCGTGAATTTTATCAGTGTGTTTTCCACACACAGGATATTCGTGCATTTTTAGTTCAAGCTTGCAGTAAATATGGATAGAGCCATCAATTTCTTCAATGTTTTCAATTAAAATGTCTTGCAATCCCAAGAGTTTTTCTGTAAAATATCTGAAGAGCATATTTTTTCCTCCGTTTCAGGTTTTTAAGCAATTCTATTTTAACGGATTTTGGTAAAATATGCTCTACTTTTTTACTTTTCATTTGTAGGCTCTTTTTCTACCCAAACTTTTATTATAGAACCTTCTTTTATTGGCGGCTGCAATTTGCAGCCGCCTTTTTAGATGAAATAAATAATATTGCAAAAATCAGTAAAATAATACGCATCCTCAGTGTAAATTGCACCGAGGATGCGTTTTTTGAATTATTGATATTTAAAGTTCTTCTCTGACTTTTTTACCGTTTCGTTTTACAATATATGCCCTACTGCCGACAACAACACAATCTGAAGGGACATCTTTAACGATTATTGCTCCTGCACCGATTATGACATTGTCACCGATAGTAACATTTCCGAGAACTTTTGCACCTGTCATTATTTTAACATTGTTTCCGATTTTTGGTCTGCCTTTATCTGTGTGACCAACCGTAACTTGCTGATTTATCCAACAATTACTTCCCATAGATTCAACCCCTACAATTGTAGAAAATCCATGTTGTATAAATAAGCCGGGTCCCATATTTTTACTGGTTAAGTACAGCGAATCCAAGGGCTTGCAAAAAATTTTCAAAAAATATTTTATATTTCCAAGACGCAGATAAAATACATTTCTGAATTCCTTAAAATGACACATCATATAGAAAAATAAGTATGTATAACTGCAATTGTTTTTTTTAGGACAAAGTTTTCTCCAACTTTCAAGATCCTTGCATAAAACATCGTGTTTTTCACAGAGTTTAAATACAAAGAAATGCGGAAGAAGAAAAATTGAGCGTAAGGCAAATAATAATTTCATAAATCCTCCTGAGGTTCAATAATCAATGAAGCTTGGATACCTTGTTTTTTAGGCTATAAAACTTCAGTTTTATTCTTCTTTTGATTTTCTTTATTCTGATTTTGTTGTAATATTTTTTAAATGTCTTTTCAAAACCGTTTTTATAATAAAAATCCCAGAAATCTTCTCGACTGTCAGGTTTTGCGGTTGGGCGTGACAGATTAGGGTTAGACTTTATTGATGCGTTAAGGTCACATTCTACACAATGAATATTGTCGATTACTTTGTTGAGAATACGAGATCCTTTTTCGGAATTTACCAACAATAAAGAAACTCCTTTGTTGTCATTGAAATTTTCAACTACACGGTCGATTCCCCAAAAGTCAGCAAGTGTGAGATCGGCGGGTCTTTCAAGGTTTGAATATTTACAATTGTAGCAGGATGGACGCTCAATATCGTTTTCGTAGAATAGATATGTGTAGCCGTTAAGGATATGCTTATTATCATCAATCCAAATCGCTTCCTTGTGGGTATTCCAGCCTATAGTTTTATCACGAAAATCTGCCTTGGTTACTTTTCCGCAAAACTTTTTTTCACAATGTTTGAGGTACTCTTTCCAAATAATAGGAGAGGGAACTCCGTGACAGGCAATGTCACATGTATAGAGTTTTGAGGTGTCGCATTTACCAAGGTATCTTTTAAGTCCGGCAACTTGACAGGCTGTTCCGGAAAACATGACATACATATCGTTATTTAAATCATTTTTGACAGATTTAAATGTGTCTTTCATATCGCTCTGGACATATTTTGATCCCTTAAACTTATCTCTGACATAACGATCCGTTGCTCTTATGTGGCTGACTGAGAAATCATCCTGAAACGCAGCACCGTAAACAGAACCTTTTTTATTAAGAATATAATCGGATAAGGCTACAAATGCAGCACCACTGCGGCTTGTAAAGCGAGTATTAACGTCTTTATGCTTGATTGCATATGCTGTCTTTGAATGGTTCTTTTCATAACCGTTCTGAAATGCGCATATTTTTTGGCAGGCGCCGCATTCAATACAGAGTGAGACATCAATTTGTGGGTAGAGAAAACCTTCTGAATCAGGCTTCATAGCTATAGCGCCTTTAGGACATATCTGTTTACAGGCTGAACATCCGCAGCATTCACTTTTTGAAGGAAAAATTTGCATATTTATTCCCCTTTAATTATATCTTTAAGGTATTCAAGCGAGAGTTTGCGCTCTGCTTGAAGTATGTTATCGACTTTATTCCAGTCAATATCTGTTGGAACGGCTTCCCCGTCTTTAATTTCTCGGTTTATGCCTATTGTCTGAAGAAGATTTTTTGCACGGTGATTAAATCCTTTTGCTGTTTCATATTCAACAAACATATTTTTGTGAAAAATTACAGAAAAGGCAGTTCCGTGAAATGAATTGGTTACCGTATAATCTGCGTTTGCAAAATAACCAAGAAATTCTTCAACTGTTGGGGCAGATACATAGGTGAAATTTTTACGCTTTTTTTGTGGATTATCTGTTATATAAACAACGGGAATTCCGGTCTTTTTTGAAAGTTTTTCCGCAAAATCTATCAGTGATTTTACAGGTTTTACATTAAATACAAGAATATATGGCTTATCAATTTTTTTTACAGAAATCTTTTGCCATTCATCTTTTTTTAGAAGAAGTGTAGGGTCAATATGACACACACCGTTCTTACCGGTTATCTTCTTTATAATATTTAATGCGCTTTTTTCACGAACCGAAAAAGACTGAAAATTTTTAAGTAAAGGTCTGAGCTGCATTGCCTTTACATCGCTTATATCTGCAACACCAAAACTTGCTGCATAACTGTATTTTTGGTTATCGTCTGCAAAGCTCAGAAAATAGATGGAATCAGGATTTATTCCTTCCTTACCGGGCCCCCAAACCTGATCGCTTCCGCTGATGAAAGCATCATAAAGATTTTTGCATTCTGATATATCCGAATTACTATAGGTTTTATCGCTGATTTTAAGATAATTATTGTAGAAGCTTGAAAACTGTTCAATTTTTTTAGCTCTCTTGCGATACATAACAATGGATTTCAAAATTGACTTAATAGGATCAGTTTTGCTAAACTGAAACGGTTTGTAGCCATTGTCGATATTTTCACATTTATAATCTACGATTTCACAGTCACTTCCAAGTTGTTCAAGGGTGTGTTGAAGTGCATACGCCTGGAGAACAGCGCCGTAATTTTTGGCACGATGAAAAGTAATTATTCCAATTTTTTTCATATCCGTTAAATCTCCTTATGAATGCTTGTACAGCAGGTAACCGATAGGGCTTGTTAGGAGAACGAGCAATCTGCGGGGCTTAGTCTTGAGCATAGTCAATATTTCACTAAGTTTGTAGCCGTTTGCAAGTCCATCACGGGTTATTGCCACGATGTGTTCAAGGTAACGCTTTCGATTGTATTTTCTGTAATCCCAACAGTCATTTATATAATGCAGATGCATGACAAATTTTTCTTTTGATGCCTTTTTTCTGTTGACATTTGTAACAGCATTTTCCTGATCTTGAATATAGTATCTCAATGCTGTGCTTAAATATCTGCATATATATTTTCTTCCGACATTATGCCAGATAACATTTTCCGGGTAGAAGTGATAGCCTTCGACAACAGGAAATGGAAATTCACGCATAATATCGGTTCTAATCATACCCCATAATTCCCCTGTGATATTGAGTTTAAAACGCAAATCAAGGTCATTGCTGTCAATATACGGAACATTCATTTGTGTTCCGTTAATTTTACCATCCTTATCATATGTACGGCAGGATATACCGTAATATTTTTTTTGCTCCTGTTTAGGAATTTTATTCCATTCATTTACAAATGTTTCAAGGGCGTCATTTGTACAGGTATCATCAGAGTCAAGCGTAATGAAAAAGTTTCCTCTGCACATTTTTACAGCATTGTTTGTGGCTATATGCTTGCCTTGATTTTTTTGATAAACATAAATAATGTCAAAAAAATTATTTTCTTTCAGAAATCCGTCGACAACATCCTTTGTATTATCTTCACTGCCGTCATCTATAATTATCCATTCAAAGCTTTTATAGGTTTGTTTTTTCAAACATTCAAAAACTCTTGGAAGAGTTTTTGCACGATTATATGATGGGGTAAATACAGTTATTTCAACATTACTCATAATTAACTCCATTTCATTTTTTTGTAAGCTTATTTTTGAGCTTGCAAAGTTCCGCTTTATTAAATAACAACGGCAGGGACAAGGCATATGCAAGGATTCCGCATATAGCACATATGAATATAAATGAACCCCAACCGGTTACTGTAATAAAATTGCTGATAATTGAGAATAATACCAATATAATGATAAATCCAACACAATCTCGGATTACTGTCGGGAAAAATATTGAAAGTTTTTGCTTTAGTATGTATGCAGAATATGCAGGGGTAAAGATGAGTGCGCGCAGTCCCATAAGAACGGAACTCGTTCCTGCTACAAAATATACGCCATAGTCGGTGAGGTTACAGGCTGCAATTGCAACTATAACGCTGACAATGCCAACTGTAAGGTTTACAAATACAGGTAATCTAAGTTTATTACATACGGTGTTTATCATCATAAGCGACTGAGTTTGACTGGAACAAAGAAATGTAATACAAGTCAACACCGACATAAACTGAATCATTGTAATCTCCTCCGGTGACTTTGTCGGTTGCCATAGTATGTAGAACTGTCTGCCAAAGGCAATAAAACCGGCAATGGGAGTCGAGAGTATAAAGCTTACAATTTTGGTACTGAATTTCGCCTCGATAATTAGCTCCGGTATTTTTTTCTTTGCATAAAGAATTGTATAATGAGGAGTAAATACTGAACCTAAAATTACAGTTAGGTTGCCGATACTGTTCGGTACGGTTTTTGCGATAGAGAGAAGTCCCATCAGTGCCGTTCCAAGGGTTAGGTTGCATATCAGAAGATCAAGACCGCTTAGAAGCACCTGACAAAGTTGTGAAAGTGAAAGCCAAATGCCGGACGCAAGAAGTGTTTTAACTATTTTAATGTCAAATTTTCTAATATCAGCCTTTACTTCCGGGAGTACCTTCTTTTTAACAGTAATATTTGCCAGCAAAAGGAAAATACCGCTTCCAAAACTTGCAAGGGTAACAAAGTAAAGCTGTGCAGGGAAAATTGCAAATAAAAGTACTATGAGTGCAACTTTTATAAGGTTGGATATAATATCTCGTATAGAATTTATATCAATTCTGTTTTTTACAAAGGCTGCTGTTGTGAAAATAGCAGTAACTGTGCTGACAACAAATGTGAGAAAAGCAAAAGCAAAGGTTATTTTTACGCCGGATACAAGATTTGAAGGTATGTTAAGCACAGTGTCAAGAAAACAAACAAAAATTGACGACAGAATCAACATTACTGCAGCGAGGAACAAATCGGCAACGAGAACTGAACTGAATATTTTTGACGATTTCTCAACATCGCCCTTATGGTATGCAATTGAAATAAATCTGCCTGAAATTGAATTCAAAGCGGTCGTAACGATGGTAGCATACTGTACAAAGTTATTAGCAAGACCGATAAAACCATAGGCATCACTGCCGACCTCTTTTACAAGATACGGTGTCAGAAAAAAGTTAATTCCAACAGTAACTGCAAATGAAACGATACTTGCAATTATGTTTATCGACATTTGTTTTCCGACGGATTTTGGCATTAAACGGTCACCTCTGAAGATTCGTTCTGTATCAGTTCCTTTATTTTGTTTATATATTCCTTTGATTTATTTCTTTCCTTTAAAAGTACATTGTCAACCTTTTCCCAATTAACCGCACCGTTTATATTTGGAAAAACATCATTTGTTATCTCGCGATCATTGATTCCAAGATTGTTAAGAAGTTCTTCGGCACGGATGTTTCTGCCACCGATATGTTGCAATTCAACTGCAAAATTCTTTTTATAGATTACCGAAAAGGCAGTGCCGTGAAATGAATTTGTGCAAATATATTCTGCGTTTTTTATTAAACCTACAAATTCAGTGGCATTCACCGGATCGAGGTACTCTATACCGTCAATCTTATGGAGCCTCTCCTTTTGCAGGTAGTAGATTTTGTATCCGGTTTTTTTAGAAAGTTCAAGAGCGTAGCTGATAAGTTTAATTGGCTTTCTTACGCTGAACAGAAAAATATACGGTTCTTTTGGTACAGGACATCTGCTTATTTTATCCCAATCATCTTCAGTAAGCAACAACGAGGGATCAATACTGATTTCAGCCTTTCTGTTGATAAGATTTTCAATAATATCTGCTCCGCTTTTTTCACGAACTGAAAAGAGCTGAAATTGTGATAACAACTCTTTATATGTATGTTCCTTATCAGCAGGAAGCTTATCAACTGCAAAGCTTGCCGCATAGGAGTATTTTTGCTTTGGTTTTGCAAAATCAAGTAAATATACCGTATCAAAGCCAACGCAGATGGGACTCCACACCTGATCGCTCCCTGCAATAAATGCTGCATATTCATTGGAGGCTTCCCCAATGTTTTTGGCATCAAAAGGACGACTGAGGTTTAAAAATTCGTTTCTGAATGTAACGGACTTTTTTCTGTCAATTCCTACTTGACGCATAGTGATGAGTGAACGGATAAATGACTTCAACTTATGATGCTTGCCTACGCGAATAGGTCTTATGTTTCTTGTATACATAAAATGACATGTGTAGTCAATTACATCATTTTCTATGCCGTTTTTTTCCAAAAACTGCTGAAGGGCATAGGCTTGAAGTTTTGCTCCGTAGTTAAGTGCCTGATGAAAAGTTACAATACCGATCTTTTTCATAAATGTCGCCTTTCAGATTCTTTGTTTATCACTATGTCAATATTGTGTTTCCTTGCAATATGAAGAACGGCTCCGATTGAGAAAAACCAGATAAACATAATCTGTCTTGAATATGTCGGATTACCCGTTACAGAGTAAGCTAAAATCATAATTTGTATATATAGCGAGAAATAGCAGATTCTTGCATCATCGCAGACATTTTTTACCCTTCTGATTGCGAGAATTGTGAGTACAACGGAAAGCACTGCAAACAGAAGAAAAAATATACTTCCGACTATTCCGAGCTCTACCGCAATCTGAAAGTAGCAATTGTGACCGTTGAAGTTCCATCTGTCTCCGCCTACACGCAATCCGTTATCATATGCGAACTGATTGTATGAGCCGAATCCTGCGCCAAAGACCGGGTACTTTTCACCCATCAGTAAAAAATATTTCCAAAGAGAATCTCTATTACCTAAGGCCATAATATTTTCTTCATCCATAAAACGGTCAAATATATTTGCAACCTTTGGAATAAACATTGAAAGAATAAACACGGCAGATAAGGCACTTAGCACTATTCCTCCTGTTTTAGCAAATTTTCCTTTGATGTTTGAGATGACCATAAATAATGCAAATGAAAGGACGGGAATAATGAAAAGGGTTCGTTTTCCGGTCAGCATAAGCGACACAATAAATACGAACAACATAAGAATATCAATTTTTTTCAGCTTTTGCGATGAAAAGTACTTAGAAAGTAAAAGAGCAATTCCTACATTCATAATGTATGCCGCTTCACCTTTTTCCCGTGCGAATCCGGAATACGCACCTATTGAAAGTTCATTTTGAATCGTTTGTGCTACCTGTACCGAATGGTTTGGATTTACAATAAACCAAAAATATTTTAACATACAGTTGTCGATAACTGCACTTATCAAAATTGAAAAGGCAATAACCGAGCAAATAACATATATTATCGTAAATATTTTTTTATAATAGCTGCCCGGGAGATCAATGAACAGTAGTGTGAATGCACACAGGTACAGCAAAAATAAGTTTAATGTTGATGCGGGGTCATATGAGTATGCGATTGATATGCATATATATGACAACAGTATAAATGCCGTTCCGGAAACAGCATTAAATTGAAGTTTTATGTCAGTAAGGACGAATACCACAGCAAAAAGTATGCCAACAGTGTAAATTAACGGTAAACGCAATGTGTAAGGAAAAATTGTAGCACCGGTTACAGTTATAAAAGGGATGGCAATAACAAGAAACATTTGCCATATATTTTTTAGTTTTAAATCTCTTATCTTAAAATTTTTCACGGAGTATCACCAATTAGTATTTGTCTAAGTATTTTATCATAAGAAAATACAATTTTTTACTTGTACAGAGTGTTTTATATCTTATGTAGTCTTTTTTTGACAAATATTTTTTGGCAGTTGCTTTGTCAAAACTTTTAACATACTTAACGAGTTCGTTTCCTTGGCTGCTGAATTTTTTCAGCCCGTTTCTCATATACATAAGTTTGTATATTCTGAGAGTTGTAGAAAGTCTGTTGCAAACAGCGTTTGCGTAAATTGACGGATGTTCTTTGCTTACAGTTTCAAGCATTTTGTCAGCAAGATAAATGCAGTCAAAATATTTTTCGGTAAATTCTGTTATAGAAGACGAACCTTCCCTGCGATAATAGGTGTATTTTGCAACGCTTTTGCTACTGAATGTGTTAGAATTGAGAGCAGCAAGGAAACAAAAATACTTGTCCTCGTTTGTTTTACAATTTTCGGGATATTCAACACCCCTGCAAACTTTTGCTTTGAATAATTTGGTGTAGGTACTCATACCAACATTTCCTTTAAAGAGGTCGCAAAGAAAACTTTCATTGTTGTTCCAGATTTTGGATTTACCCGTTGCGATGTTACGAACAGTGCCATCCTCAAATTCAAATCTTACTTCACAGATTGAAATATCTGCATTATCTTTGACAGCAATGTTCATTAGAAATTCGAACATATCAACATCGGGAATATCATCCCCGTCACAAAAGCCTATATAATCTCCTGTTGCTACTCTCATCCCTGCATTTCTTGCCGCAGAGACACCTTTGTTTTTTTGATGAATGACCTTAATCCGGTTATCTTTTTCGGCATAAAGGTCGCAGATTGCAGGGCTGTTGTCAACTGAACCGTCGTCGACAAGTATGATTTCAATATTACGGTATGTCTGATTTATCAGGCTCTTGATAGAGCTTTCAAGATACTGACCGATATTATAAACCGGTACAATTACAGATATTTTATTATCATACATATATAAACCTGCCTTATTTTATTTTAAGTTTTTTCAAAAATCTGAGTATTCCTGTTTTGTAGAAAAAGCCCCTGAATTTACCGAAAATTTTTCTGCTTATTTTAATAGGAATATATTTTTTTACGACTTGTTCAATATTATAGCCATTGTTAAGCATTTCAAAGTATTCTTTTCGGTTTTTGTGATATTTGGGATTTTCCATTGCCATATGGCCGTCATTTTCAAGTAAAAGTTTTGGATCGGCAGGATATACTATGAGATTGTGTTTTGTCTTTTCAAATAATTTTGCACCTTTGGTACTCTGAATAATGACTGCTGTATATCCTTTGTCATCATCGGCAAGTCCGTTTACATATCGCGTAATATTCCAACAGTCAAATACAGTCAGATCCGATACTCTTCCCGGCTCACGAAATTTACAGTCATAACATGATGGGCGTGAGCATATTCCCTTAAAAAAGCTCTTAAGCATATAGTCAGTATTGGTGTTTTCTATACTTTTTTTGCCGTTGGCAAATCTAAGAGTCAGATTTGCACTATGGTATCCGTAGGTTTTTTCGCGAAAGTTTGCATATGTAATTTCAGAACCGAATTTTTTTTCCATAAATTCCCTGTATTTTTCCCATACCAATGGAGATGGGACAGCTCTGCATACAAAGTCAATGGTGAAGAGGTTATCATATGGTTTTCTTAAGTAATTTTGAAGCCCTTCAACCTGACACGGAGTTCCCGTAAACATAACAAATTTTCCGTTGTCAAGTTGTTGCTTTACCTCGGTAAAGGTTGTACCCATATCACTTTGAACATATTTTGAACTTCTGAATTTTGAAAGTTCACTTTCTGTTTCAGCGTATGTATGTTTGACATAAAAGTTACCGTCAAATGCACCGCCAAATACGATTCCCCCGTTATTGATTATCTCTTTGCTGAAAGCGGTAACTGCACCGCCTGATGTACTGGAGCGGACAATTTCAGAATTTTTATTACGAACAATATATGCGGTATTTGGAAATACATTATGTGTTTTATTGAGTATAGGACAAACCTTTTCACAAAGGCGACAGTTAACACATTTAGTTTTATCGACAACCGGATATTTAAATCCCTCATTGTCTGTCTGCATTGATATGCACTTTTTATGGCACACAGACTCACATGCTGTACATCCGCAACAATGTTTTTTATTTGTTTCGTTTATATTTATCATTTTAATCTCCGTTTGAGAAACAACTGAGTGCATTGTCAAGAAATGCTTTGGACAGCATTCTGTGATTTTTAACTTTTTCGAGAACACAATCATAATCTATTGCATTTTCAACATCGTTTATATTACCGCTAAATCTTCTGTCGTTTAATCCGTATGTCTCACAAAAGCTGTCAATACGGGAGTTTTTGGAAGATACAGAATCGTTTGAATAGCGGTTGAATATAGAAAACTGTTTTTTGTACAGCATAGAAAACACTGAGCCATGGAAAGAATCGGTAAATATATACTTAGCATTTCTAATCAAATTGACAAATTCAGCCGGTCCGATGTCAAACGGTGTGTAATCACCAAAACCCCTGTCAGCCTTATTATAACTGTCCATATGCAATTCTGTGACGATTTTTAAATTTTTTTCTTTTGCAAACTTGGTTACTTCATCTCTGTATTCCTGGCTTTTACCGAGAAAATATGCAAATATATACGGTTCGTTGAAAAGATTCTTGTTTGGAATTTCTTCGAGCCATTCATCGGAATCAAGAAGAATTACAGGGTCACAGACGACGACGGCATCATTTATGCTGAGCTTGTCAACAATTACCTTTCCGCTGTTTTCTCTGACGCTTACATAATTAAGTCGGTCAAGAAAGTTTTTGTAAATTTTATGGTATCTTTGCTCAATCTGTGAAACACCGAAGCTTGTTGCATATGATATTTTTGTGCAGCTGTCGCCTGCAAACATAAGATTGTAAAAATTAGAGGTTATTCCGCTCGGAGACCAGAGTTGGTCGCTTCCAACCATAACGGCGGTGTATTTTTCAGATTGCTTCTTAAGTTCATCGTAACCGTAGTAAATAGGTGAAAGCTTTTTAAATCTGTTTTCTGAAAATTTATTAAACGCGTCATTTCTAACGGCATTCTGTTCCGCAAGCTGTGAATGAAGTTTAAGCATAAGCTTTTTTTGGAATGTTTCAATAATCCTGTCATTTATAAAAACGGGGTTAAAAAGACGCGGTATTGCTTTTGTAAGAAGCAACGGTGTAATCTTTTTTTTATATCGGATTATTTCGTAATCAATGTTACGCTTTTTCAGTTCAACTGTTGTTGCATAGCTTTGAAGCTGGCTGCCGTAGTTTTTGTGGTTGTAGCAAGCGCAAAGGCCAAGTTTTTTCATGGTATCAGCCTTTCTTTTTGTGATTATTTATAATCTCATTATATTTTTGTGTGAGTTTCTGCGCATAGGTTACCGGAGAAAATTCGATTTTTGCTTTCTCAACGGCACAACTGCTCATTGCTTTGTATTCAGCATCAGAAAGCGAGCAGACTTTTTTAATTGAGTTTTTAAGGTCATCACTGTCAAACGGTGAGCAGATAAAGCCTGTTTTTCCGTCTTCTACAATTTCAGGAAGTCCGCCGTAATTTGTTACGATAACAGGTTTTCCCTGTGACATTGCTTCCATAATTGTATAGGGTCCGTTTTCGTACCACTCACTGGGAAGGATGACGCATTTCGCTTCTGCAACATACTTTTTAAGCTCGTCACCGGACTTGAAGCCTAATGCTTTGATTCTGTTTCCAAGGTTATGTGCTTTTATATATTCCTTGATTTCATCTTCAATAGGACCTGTGCCGAGAATTATGAGCGGAATATTGTTCTCGAGCTTCTCAACAGCCTTAACGAGCGTCAGCACACCCTTTTCCTCGGAAATTCTGCCAAAGTATAACAGATAACCGTTGTCGGGATTATTGTCGGAATAAACAGTATCGGTAGGCAGAAAGTTTTTTATATGAATAATTTCGCTGTGGATAATACCGGATTCTTCAAGCTTCTTTTTGTAAAAATATGACGGCGTGATGTACAAGTCTATGTCGTCGTATATTTTCATTCGTTTATAGTTTATTGCCTCAATAGCCGCAAGAGTACTTTTTGCAGTTGAACCTTTTACACATTTATTTTTTATGCAATTTGAATATCTGCCGTGCAGGCATTTTTCACACACATGGCCGTTTACAAGCATTTCGTGATTGGGACATACACAGTTAAGGTCGTGAATTGTGAACACTATTGGTATGTTGTATTTTTTTATTGCCCGAACAATCGAAAGGGTGATGTGACGGTGAACAAGGTTGATATGAACAATATCAGGATGTTCTTGTTCAATGAGAGCAGAAATATTTTTTTTCGCTTCAAAAGAATAGAGAACGCGAAAACCTGCCTTTACCTTCTGAAGCGTGGAAATATTAGAATTAAAATCAACATTTGAAACAAAGTATTTTTCCTGTTCACATGGCTTGTTGTTAATGTCTGCCATTGAAAAGTAAATCACTTCGTGACCAAGCTTTGTGAGAAGGTCGGCAAGACCGAAATAGTAGGTTTCACTTCCGCCTTTTACATAGTGGTATTTATTAACAAGCAGAATTTTCATTATCAACCCCGCCTTTTTCCTTTAAGTGAGCGTACCATTGGGTACAACTTTGAGTGAACAAGTGAGATACCTGCAATCATCATTCTTTTCGGCATGGCATTGCACACACTCGTCATCATTTTTTTTGATTTCTTTCTGGCATCGGGATATTGCGGAAAATCTTTCCACGGTGACATTGCTTTATATTTGAGATAATCCCCAACAAAAGGATGATTGTTATTTTCATTCCATGGGCGAGTTCCCGAAAGAAAACACGAGGTGTAGTGAATTATATAAGGATCGGTTACCGCCTCAATGTATTCTTCTTCACTCAGATGATGCTCGGGACGACGCACCTTCATAAGATCTTTAAAATTAAAATCAAAGAAAACAGTCATAGCATCGTATTTGGTATGGATAACCTTTACGAGATTCTTTTTGGCAAGCACACCGTTAAGAACACCCTGATCAACATATGTAATGTCACCGTTATGGGCAATAATGAAGTCGAGAAAGTCTTTTTCTACATTCATCTCTCTCCAGCTTTTAAGGTCAATCAGCAAAACACCGTTATTTGTATAAGTGCTGTCGCACGGAAGATTCAGTTCGGTTTTATAACGGTCACTTCGGCAATCGTCAACTGCCGCAACAATCTTATCTTCCAGATCTGTTTCCCAAAATTCTCTCAAAGAGTGACGCACAACCGTGTCACAGTCAAGATAAATACAGCGGTCAAGATTATCAGGCAGTATCGTGCAGAGAAACAGTCTGAAAAATGTACTTATGTTCCATCTTCCGACTTCTATATCAACACCTGCCATTTTGTTGAGGTCGGGACGGGGGATAAAAACAATATTTCTGCCGAATTTGTCAACCATATTCTCAAATCTCTTTTTGTTTTCATCTGAGATATTGTTGTCAATCATATAAATGTTGATTTCATCGGCATCGGTATTATTGTGTAAGAGTGACATTATTGACACACCGGCAATAGGCGCATAGCTGTCGGAGCTCGAGTATACTACGTTCATTTTACCCTCCGCAAAAAAATAGTCGTAACATAAAAATTACTTAAGATACTTATCCTCGTATTCCTTAAAAGTCTGAAGATTTTTATCTTTGTCGGCAATAATGAGATTTTCAATACCACCGATTTCATCAAACGGCCATTCAACTCCCAAATCCGGATCGTTGTACATAATGCCGTCATCATATTCGCCGTAGAATTTTTCACCGCATTTGTATGAAACAACAGACGGTTCAAGCACAAGATAGCCGTGTGCAAAATGTTCGGGAACATAGAGTTCATTCATATTTTCTTCGGAAAGGTAGAATCCCTGCCATTTTTTGAATGTAGGTGATTCGGGACGGAGGTCAACGATAACATCAAAAACCTTGCCCTTAATGCACCGTACCAGCTTTGCTTGTTCGTGAACTCTCTGAAAATGAAGCGCACGAATTACACCCTTGTGAGAAACCGTGTAGAAAACCTCGGCAAGATTGTGTTCAAGGCCGTTAGCCTCAAAAACTTCCTTTGAGTAGTCCTTTATAAATGCACCTCTGATATCGGTTGCACAGAACGGTTTGATGAGGTATGCACCCTCAAAGTCCGTATTGCAAAATTCAAATTTTTGTATCATTAAAATACACCTTACTTTAAAAAACTAATTAAGTGATTTAAGCCATTCCATTGTTTTTGAAACACCTTCGGCAAAAGAAACCGAGGGCTTGAAATAACAGTCTGTTTCAATATCGGCTGTATCAAATGCCTCAAGCGGCATATTTACTCCCGTAAAAGGTACATCGCCGAAAATAGGCTTTGCGTTTGGGGCAAGCGTCTGTTGCATTTCAAGAATAAATTCTTTAAGAGGTCTTGCGTTTCCGCTGCCGATTGTATATTCCTTGTTAGGTTTACCGTGTTCTCCGATTGCCTCAAACGCTCTTGCAACATCGTCAATATAGATGAAGTCATAGTTCTGTGTTGCGGCGGTGAACTGCAACGGCTCATTTGCAATGATTTTGCGGATTGTAGAATTTACAAAACGGGGCGAAAGCTCACCGACGCCGTATGCGTTTGTGATAACTGCCCAACAGAGGTCAATTGAAAGGCTGTTTGCAATCGGCTTGCAAATTGCTCTTGCAATCAGCTTGCCTGCACCGTAAATGTACGGAAGTCCGGGCTTGCTTTCCTGAGTGTAAACAGCGGTGTAGGTTTCTTTTTCCATAATAGAACCGGCATTTACAAACTTTTTGCACTGCATTTTGTCGGCTGTTCTTAGAGCACGAGCGGTCCACAGGGCATTTTGCAGCTGAACATTTTCATCGCATCTGAGCGATCCTGCCGAGCCTACCCATGCAAAGTGGTAGAAAACATCAATATCTCTGTCGGAAATCATGTCAGCCAAGGTTTCAATCTCATCAAGCTCGCAATACACAATTTCAATGCCGCTGAGATTCTTTATGTTATCAATGTTTTCGTTTTCATCCTTAACAACGGCAAACACCTTTATACCGTCGGCACAAAGTCTTTTGCAGACATTTGAGCCGATAAAACCGTTTGAACCTGTTACAATTGCCTTTTTCATAAGTAAACCTCTTTTTATATTTGCCGTATGATTATTTCAGAAATTCTTCAATCTGCCTATCCATACAGTCTCTTACATTGCCGTTTTCCATATAACAGCATGACCATTCGACCGTTTTTTTAACTGCATCATCAACATGCCAATGAGGTTTCCAGCCAAAAACAGTCTTGAGTTTTGAGCAGTCAAGCTTGAGAAAATTAGCCTCGTGGACTGCATTCTTTTCACTTTTGTCAATCCGGTTTATATTGCCGGCATATTTTACGAACAAGTCAACAAGCTCGCCTGTTGTTATGCAGTCGCACTCGTCAGGACCTACATTATAACAGTCGGCAAACTTAATGTCCTCGTACTGGGCTTTTGCAATCATAAGATATGCATAAAGCGGTTCGAGAACATGCTGATACGGCCTTGTGGAATGCGGATTGCGGACGATAATATCCTCGCCCTTTTCCAATGCTCTCACGCAGTCGGGAATAATTCTGTCGTTTGCAAAATCTCCACCGCCGATAACATTTCCTGCTCTCGCTGTGGAAATCGCCGTTCTTCCGTCGGCGAAGAAAGAATTTTTGTAGCTGTGGGTTACAAGTTCCGAGCAGCTTTTGCTGTTTGAATACGGATCAAACCCGTCAAGCGGTTCGTTTTCACGATATCCCCATTGCCATTCCTTGTTTTCATAAACCTTGTCGGTTGTTACATTGAGAAACGATTTCACACAGCTTGACTGCCGTACACACTCAAGAATGTTGACCGTTCCCATAACATTTGTTTCATATGTATATGCAGGCATTTTGTAGCTGTCACGCACAATCGGCTGAGCCGCAAGATGAAGTACAATCTCAGGCTGTGCCTCATCAAATGCCTTTTTAAGCGAATCAAAATCACGGATATCTCCGATAACCGACTTTACATCGCTCTCGATATTTGCAATCTCAAAAAGTGACGGTGAGGTTGGCGGATTAAGCGAATAACCCGTTACATCCGCACCGGCATTTGCAAGCAGTTTGCAGAGCCAACTGCCCTTGAATCCTGTGTGTCCCGTAATGAACACTTTTTTACCCTTATAAAAATCAAGCATCATTCCGACCACACTTTCCAAGGAGCAGTACAGTCGTTCCAAAGCTTTTCAAGACGCTCCTTGTCACGCAATGTGTCCATACACTGCCAAAATCCGTTATGCTTGCAGCACATAAGCTGACCTTCTCTTGCAAGCTGTTCCATCGGCTCACGCTCAAACATAACTGTATCGTCTTTTATATAGTCCAAAACCTTCGGCTCAAGTACCATAAAGCCTGCGTTAATCCAGCCTGAGTCAATATCACTTTTTTCACGGAAAGCTCTGACTTCGTTGTTTTCGGCCAAATCAAGCACACCGAATCTGCTTTCGGGTTTTACGGCTGACATAGTTGCAAGCTTGCCGTGCTTTTTGTGAAAATCGAGCAGAGCGTTTATGTCAACATCGGAAACACCGTCGCCATAGGTCATAAAAAACGGTTCGTCTCCGATAAAATTGCGAATCCTTTTAAGTCTGCCGCCCGTCATCGTGTCAAGACCTGTGTCAACAACAGTAACCTTCCATTTTTCGGCTCTTTTGTTATGTACAATAATCTTATCATCCTGAGTAAAATCAAAGGTGATATCGGATGTATGAAGAAAATAGTCGGCAAACCATTCCTTGATTATATGCTGTTTGTAACCTGCACATATGATGAACTCATTCACACCGTAGTGGGTGTATAGCTTCATAATGTGCCACAAAATAGGCATTCCGCCGATTTCAATCATTGGTTTAGGTTTGAACTGGGATTCCTCGGAAATTCTTGTTCCGTATCCTCCTGCGAGTATAACAGCTTTCAAAACTCTGCCTCCTTAAACAGCGCCCTCACCCTTGAAAACAGAGGTGATAGTTTTGAGAATAATTTTCAGGTCAAAGCAGACAGAGCGGTTTTTGATATAGCAAATTTCCATTGCCCTTCTGCGTGTGTATGTAGTACAGCTTCTGCCGTTTGCCGCCCAGAAACCCGTAAGCCCCGGCTTAACGCTCAAAAGCATATCACGGTAGTTGCCGTAAATTTCAGTTTCAATCTCCATAACGGGCCTTGGTCCTACAATAGAGAGGTCGCCTTTTAAAATATTGAAAAGCTGAGGCAACTCGTCAAGGCTTGTTCTTCTCATAAATTTGCCGACCTTTGTGACTCTGGGATCGTCTTCAAGCTTGAAATTTCTTTCGTACTCAGCTTTTTGCTCGGGAGTAAACTGCTTGATAAGATCTTCGGCATTCGTTACCATACTTCTGAATTTATATATGTTTAAGGGTTTTCCGTCTTTTCCTACACGCCTATGAGTAAAAAATACAGGACCTTTGTCTGTTGTTTTGATAGCTACTGTAAGAATTAAAAAGACAGGCGACAATATAATCAGAGCGGCTGACGAGCATATGATGTCAAAAATCCGTTTAAAAAAATCATAAACGGGCTTTTGTTCAGTTGTATGTCCGCTTGATGGCGCACTTTTGTTTATGCTTTTTACGGATTCCATTTTCCCCTCCGTGGGCAGGACTAGCCTGTTAGTTTATGTTTGCAAAGGCGGTTTGGCATCAGTCATTTGTTGATGTCTTGTAATATCCGCCGTATCTTGAGTAATAGCCCTTGCCCTTACGGGTTTCGTGAGGCTTTACACGGTTAAGAATAACACCGAGAATTTTTGCATTGGTTCTTTTGATAACTTCAACTGTTCTTGAAAGCTCGGGATATGTTGTTGAGTTATTTTTTACAACAATAACAACACCGTCAGACGCCTTCATAATAGGCAGGGCGTCAATAACAACGCCGATTGGCGGTGTATCGAAAATAATGTAGTCGTAATTTTTTTCAAGAGTTTTGATAAGATCAAACATGGATTCACTCGAAAGAAGCTCTGACGGGTTCGGCGGAATAGCGCCGTATGTAATTGCCTTGAGATTCTCGATTTTTGTATCCTTTACAATATCCTCAAGTGAACATTCCTCGTTGAGGTAGTTTGTAAGACCGGGAGTAGGTGTGATTTTTAAAGCTGTGTTAACTCTCGGACGGCGAAGGTCACATTCAACAACGACGACCTTTGTGCCAACCTGCTGAGCAAGAGCAGATGCAACATTGATTGAAGTTACGGTTTTGCCCTCACCTTTTGTTGAAGAAGTAAAGGCTACCTTTTTACAACCCTTTTTGAAAATTGAGTATGCGATGTTTGTTCTTGCTGTTTTGTATGATTCACGAACCTGAAAGCCAAGTGCCTCAGTGTCGATTGAACGGTCGATTTTAGTCTTTTTCATTGCAGTTTCACTCCTTTAACAATTAATAACCCGATTCGTAGTTACCGTACTTCTTTTCGGCTGCCTTCTGATTTGAAAAATATTCAAAATCGGGAATAGCGGCAAGCAACGGAAGGTCAAGAACGGTTGTCATTTCATCATTGTACTTGATTTTAACATCAAGGAAGTCACGGACGAATGAAATGATGAGTGAAATAATGAGACCTGCGGCGAAAGCTATCATAACATTTCTCGAAACATTCGGGGATGTAGGAGCTTTCGGTGTTGTAGCCTTGTCAACAATTTTAAGCTTTGCATTGTCCTTTACATTGGCAATTGTATCTGGTGCAATTTTTGCAATTGCGTTGCCTATGTTTTTTGATTCGGACGGACTGCCCGAATTTACAAGCGCCTTAAAAACCTCGGTATCTTCAATGCTTTCAAACTTAATCATTGATTTAAGCTGTGACGCCGTGTATTTTTCGTTGAGTTCCTTTGAAACGGAATTGTAGAAAGAATTTGAATCGAGCAACTCGATATAGGTGAGAACAAGGTTCTTTGCGTAGTTGATACTCTGATAGTCGTCATAAGCCGACTGGCTTTTGTAGTTGGTTTCAACATAAAGCTTTACGGTTGATGTATATGTTTTCTGAACCAAAAATGTTGTTACAAAATATGACGCAGCCGCACATAAAAGCGACAGCACCGCAATAAACACAATATTTTTCTTGATAATTCTCGTTATGTCCTTGAATGTTATCTCCATTAAATTACTCCTCTTCTCGGCTTTTGTACGCTTATGGCAAGATAATGCCACAGTCGACACGAAAGTGCTGTAGGCGAAAAACGGCACAAAAGCACAAAATACTTTTAAACATGATACTCCTATTATATTTTAAATCAGTAAAAAAATCAATATGAACAAAGGTTTCAATAAAGGAAAAAGATGTCTTTTTTTGCAGAATATGCAATTACTCTGATTTTTCATATGTACAAAATACACATAAAATATGTGATTATTTTGTTGCAGTTAGCCGATAAGTATATAAAATAACGAGCTGAAATAAAGCTCAGGTAAAATTTGCAAAAAAAATAAACAAAAATATGGCAAATAACCGATAAATTTTCTACTTATATATTAGTATGTCACAATATGTCATAATAAGAAAACAATGACAGAAAAAGGTGTAGGGTAAACGGATGAGGTCTATACACGAATATTTGAAAAAGAAGGAATTTATAAATCGGCAGGTGCATTTTTATGTAAAAGGCAAGTGTACAAATGAATTGAAATACAAGATTAGAAGAAAACGATGCAGCGCAAAATTGATTTAAAACGGCATAATGCACAATGAAAATGCCTGATTTGACAAAAGGATTGTAATTTTTCCGAATATAACAAATTTTTATAATAAAATGCTTTACAAAATGCGAAATGTGGTGTATAATACTGTACAAAGAAGTTAAATGGTGAAGTTTTCCATTGTGCTCCCTGCAGTTTTCGGCTTGCAGATGCGTATTATGCCAATGAATCCGTGAAGCTTCTTGCTGATGAAAACAAAATAAAATACAAGGTGGTATGAACTATGAAAAAGTTATCAGCAATGTTAGTAGCGTTCATCCTTGTTGCAGCAACTGCTTTCACTGCTTTTGCAGCAGGAATCAATGACAGCGAACAGGCTGTTCTCAACGAACTCAAGACATCTGTTAAGATGAACGGTTCGGAGATGGTTATTCCGAGCGAGTTTGTAAACCAGGCTGAAAACTACTTTAACACAATCGATATGACAGCAGATGAGTCATCTCAGATCGTTGCTGTTCTCAAGAAGGGCGAGAGCTTCCTTGAGAACTCAGGTGCATCTAATATTGCAGATCTCACATTTGCTCAGAAGCAGACACTTCTTTCTTACGGTAAGGAAGTTGTCGGTGTGCTTGATATGACAATGTCATATGACACATCTTCAAAGAAGCTTACAATTTACGGTAAAGACGGCAAGGTTGCATTCTCAGCTGTTCCTACACTTACAAAGGCAGGCAGTGTTCAGGATAACAGTGTTATCAAGACAACAGGCGCAGAGGCTGACTTCAGCGGCATTATCGCTGTTTCTGCTGTTGCATTTGTAATGGTAGCAGGCGGTGCTTTCTACCTTGCAAAATCTAAAAAAGAAAGAGCTTGATTCTAATGTCTGATAAAAAAATCAGACACGGTCATAAATCAAAGAATGGGAAGAGTTTTATAATTCTTCCCATTATCTTTTGTTTGATAACATATCTTGTGCTGTATCTTGCTTTTGTTCCGTCCTTTTCACCTGTGATTTCGGCAGTAGGTATGTTCTTCTCAGATAATGAAAAGGATTATTCAACAGAGTACGATAATATTTTTGTGCCCGTGTCAGAAAACTCAACCGTTCCTACCGTTACAAAAAAGGATTCAAACGGTCAGGAAAAAACTTATGTTAAAAACGACTCCGTTCAGTACCCTAACTACGGAAATCTGTTCGGTGAGCTTATAATCAATGACTGCAATGTTGACGCAAATCTTTTTTTCGGTGACAATGATGTTGCGCTCAGAAACGGTGTTGGCATTTATGCCGGAAGTTTTGTCCCCGGTTACGGCGGAACAATCCTTGTTGCAGGTCATAACAACACTTATTTCAACGGTCTTAAAAACGCAGCAGTCGGTCAGAAGGTTGAAATCAAGACAAGCTACGGTAATTACATCTATGAAATCACCGACACGGCTGTCAAAAAAGCGACTGACAGAACCGCATATGACCTTTCGGCGGATTATGAAAATCTTATAATGTACACATGCTATCCGTTTGATGCACTCGGTCTTACAACACAGAGATATTTTGTGTATGCAAAGTTAGTGTCGGGTACTCCGATTGATAAGGAGGCGAACTGATGAATTCTAAAGTAAGACATATTATTTACGGAATAATTTCGTTCGTTCTCTCGTTTGTACTGTTTTTGCTTTCGTTTGCAATAGTTCTTCAGTCAACAATCCTCAACCCATCGTATATTATGGATAATATGAATGCGAGCAACTATTTTGTTGACAAGCGTGACGAAATCAAAGAAAGCCTTGTTGACCTCGGTTATGCGTCGGGACTTGATGAAAAGTTTTTTGAAAATGTTGTTGACGAAGTGACAATTCACGATAATACACAGGCCTATCTCAACAGCTTTTATGCAGGCGAGAAGGCTAAGATTGACACAACAGCGTTTAAGCAGAAATTCAACAGCGAGCTTGACAGCTACATAAGTAAGAATAATCTCAAGGTTGCAAACGATGGGAGCAGAGAATATCTCATCAATCAGGCTGCTAACATTTATGCGGCGGCGCTCAGAATACCGCTTTTTGCCACACTTTCTGTTTATCTCGTTGCATTGAAAAATATGATGCCGTTGATTATCGGCGGTCTTGCAGTCCTTGTCGCAATTTTATGCGTAATCATCATCTTTACAAATCGTTGGAAGCACAGAGCGGTAAGGTATATCTGTTATTCAACATCTGCGGCATTCCTTACAGTTGGTATAATTCCGGCGGTGTTGCTTTCAACAGGCTATATGAGCAAGATTAATATTGATTCAAGGGCGTTCTACAACCTTTTTGTTCAGAGTATGAACAATATTCTTATCGCCGTTGCAATCTGTTCTGTAATCTTTTTTATAGTTTCGATCGGACTTTTCTTCCTGCACAAGAGTATGCGCAGACACGCAAGTGAAGACTGATGAAATTGAAAGTTGAAAATTGAAAATGTAAAATTACGGTCGGGAAGATAGTTTGCAAATGCAAAACACTGTCTTCCCGACCGTTTTTTATATGAAAGTTGTTGTCTGTTTGTAGGGACAACACGGTTCGCCACTACTAAAATAATGAAAAAATAACACGGTCGGATTTCCAAACGGGGATTCCGACCGTGTTTTTTTATGAATTAATCATCAATATTGTAAAATCGTTTTGCGTTGTCGCAGGTGATTTGCAGAAGTTCGGAAATGCTTATATTACGCAGAGATGCGATTTTTTCTGCGGCATAGATAATCATAGAGCTGTCGCAACGCTTGCCACGGAACGGCACGGGCGCCATATACGGAGCATCGGTTTCAAGCAGAAGCCTGTCAAGCGGAATTTCCGAGGCGACCTCAAGACTGTGACGGGCATTTTTGAATGTAACAACACCGCCGAGGCTGATGTACATTCCCATGCGAACCGCTTCACGCATAAGCTCAACACTGCCAGAAAAGCAATGAACCAGCGCATTTGGTTTGTATTTTCTCAGAAGATCGTACACATCACCGTGAGCCTCACGATCGTGAACTATAAGCGGCATTTCAAGGTCAAGAGAAAGCCTGATTTGTTCCTCAAAAACACGCTTTTGCAAGTCTTTCGGAATGTCCCAATGATAATCAAGCCCTGTTTCGCCGATTGCGACAACCTTTTTATGTTTTGAAAGCTGTGCAAGCTGTTCAAGATAATTGTCCGGAATATTTTCGAGATTTTCGGGATGAAATCCGACTGCGGCATACATAAAATCATATTTTTCGGCATATTCAATGCAGGTTTTTGCCGTTTCAAGGTCAACTGCATTGTTGACAATTCCGCACACACCCTTTGTGTGAATGTTTTCCAAAAGCTCAAAACGGTCATCGTCAAACCATTTGTCGTCATAATGCGCATGCGCATCGAAAATGTTGCTGTAAAGTGACATCGGTATATCTCCCTAAAAGTATGGGCGGTCAATGACCGCCCACATTGATGAATTTATATGTTTATACACATATGTTTTGATATAACATATGTGTATTCAATTTTGCACGCAATGCGTGCAATCGTGTGCAACGCACACGAACTATGCTACGCTCGGGCATAATATGTTTTTATATTGCAAACTGTCTACCCGACCGCAATTTTCAATTTTCCATTTTCAACTTTCAATTTTAAAAAACTTTCGCTCGGGCATAAATAGTTTTTAATTTATCAAACTGTCTACACGAAAGGGGAACGGCGGCTCGCCGTCTGTCTACACGAACATAAATCAACAGATTTTTGAGCCGACAGTCATATTGTCAACAAAAACAACCTTTAAATCATCGCCGTGAACTGCAGAAAGAATCATACCGCAGCTTTCAACACCGCAAAGCTTTGCAGGCTTGAGGTTCTGAACAAGAATAATCTTCTTGCCGATAAGCTCCTCGGGCTTGTAGTAGTTTGCAATACCGCTGACAACGGTCCTGTCCTTTACACCGTCAAAAATTGTGAACTGTAAAAGCTTTTTGCTCTTTTTAACGGGTTCGCAGGTCTTAACCTCGCACACACGGAGGTCAACCTTTGCAAAGTCATCAATGCCAATCTGTGCAACACCCTCGAGCTCTTCACGGAGTGCCTTTGTTTCTTCACTTTCACCCTCGTTGTTCTTGATGATGCTGTTGAGTTCTTCAATTTCCTTTTCAACATCAATTCGTGGGAAGAGTGCATCTCCCTTGTGAACCGTGACATCAGCAGGAAGAACACCGAACTTGTCGCAGTTTTCGTAGCCGGCACACTTTTCACAAGCGCCAATCTGCTCAAGAGCCTTTGGCATTGTTGTTGGCATAAATGCCGAAAGGAGGGTGCAGGCAATACGGATTGCCTCAAGAAGGTTGTAGAGAACCGTTGCGAGTCTTGCTTTCTTTGTTTCGTCTTTGGCAATAACCCACGGAGCGGTTTCGTCAATGTATTTATTTGCACGGGAAACAAGCTTGAATATTTCGGCAAGTGCGTTCTGGAGCTGAGTCTTGTCCATGAAATCGTCAACTTTTGCACGGAGCGATGTTGCGGTTTCGATAAGGTCATCGTCAAATTCGCCGCTCTCACGCTCTGTGGGAAGTGTGCCGCCGAAATATTTCTGAACCATTGCAACTGTTCTTGAAACAAGGTTGCCAAGACCGTTTGCAAGGTCGGAATTGATACGGTTAATCATAATTTCGTTTGAGAATGCGCTGTCTGCACCGAGAGCCATTTCACGCATAATGTGGTAACGGATTGCGTCAGCGCCGTAACGCTCGCCGAGTACAAACGGATCAACAACATTGCCGAGTGACTTTGACATCTTCTGTCCGTTGAAAGTAATCCAGCCGTGAACGGCAAGATGCTTTGGAAGCGGAAGGTCAAGAGCCATAAGCATTGCAGGCCAGATGATAGCGTGAAAACGCATGATGTCCTTTGCTACCATATGAACATCGGCAGGCCAGTATTTGTCAAATTCGTCAAATTTTTCATTCTTGTAGCCGAGAGCGGAGATATAGTTTGAAAGCGCGTCAACCCAAACATAAACAATATGCTTTTCGTCAAATGTAACCGGAATGCCCCATTTGAAGGTTGTTCTCGATACGCAAAGGTCTTCAAGTCCCGGCTTGATAAAGTTGTTTACAAGCTCAACCGCTCTTGTCTTTGGCTGTAAATAGTCTGTTTCCGTGAGGAGCTTTTCAATCCTGTCGGCAAAAGGTGACATCTTAAAGAAGTATGCCTCCTCCTTTGCCTCTGTAACCTCTCGTCCGCATTCGGGGCATTTGCCGTCAATAAGCTGGCTTTCTGTCCAGAAGCTTTCACAGGGGGTGCAGTATTTGCCCTTGTATTCGCCCTTGTAGATGTAGCCCTTGTCATACAGCTCCTTGAAAATTTTCTGAACTGTTTCAATGTGATAATCATCTGTTGTGCGGATATATCTGTCATAGCTTATGTTCATAAATTTCCATAAGCCTTTGAATGTCTTTACAATTTCGTCAACATACTCTTTGGGAGTAACACCCTTTTCGGCAGCCTTCTGTTCAATTTTAAGACCGTGTTCATCCGTACCCGTAAGGAACATAACATCGTATCCCTGCATTCGTCTGTAACGGGCGATAGAATCGCACGCAACGGTGGTGTAGCAATGACCGATGTGGGGATTGCCTGACGGATAATAAATAGGCGTTGTAATGTAAAATGGTTTTTTCTGACACATAGTATTTGTCCTCCCTAAAATTCAGCAAATGAGCTGTAACTGTAATTATACCAATTATTGCATATAATTTCAAGAGTTCATGGGATAAACGGATAATAGTTAATTGTTGTATGCTTAATTTAAAGACAATTACTTATGATTCATTTCGGTGATATTACTGTCTGAATTCATAAATAATCGTGTTAAAGTGAAATAATGCCGAACTGCGCAAGTGTGTAGGAAATTAAGATGAACACAAGGCAGATTGGAGCTATATATTTAATCATAACATCAAACAAAGCCCTTCTGCTGAAACGCTCGCCGTTCCTTGTGACTTCGTCTGCAATAGTCTTTGGCTTGATAACCCAGCCGATGAGAATACAAGTGCAAAGTGCGACAATCGGCATAATAATGCTGTTGCTCAAGAAGTCAAAGAATGTAAGGAAGTCCATTCCGAGAATCTTAACATTTGACCATATACCGTTGCCGAGTGACGACGGAATACCCATAATAAGACAGATGCCGATAACGATAAGACAGGACTTGATTCGTGTAAGCTTGAACTTGTCCATAAGCGAAGAAACAATTGCTTCCATTACGGAGATTGAGCTTGTGATAGCTGCAAAGAATACAAGAACAAAGAACAAAAATCCGATGATTCCGCCGGCAGGCATTTCGTTGAATACCTTTGGAAGTGTGATGAACATAAGTCCGGGGCCGCTTGCACCAAGACCTTCTTCACCGCTGAATACATAAACCGCAGGAACTACCATAAGACCTGCGAGAAGTGCAACGGCTGTGTCGAAAATCTCAATTTGGTTAACCGACTTTGTGAGGTTTACCTCATTCTTTGTGTATGAACCGTAGGTTACCATAATTCCCATTGCAATGCTCATTGAGAAGAACAGCTGACCGAGTGCCGCCGCAAATGTCCAAATTGACAGTTTGCTGAAATCGGGAATGAGGTAGTATGAAACACCTTCCATTGCGTTCGGGAGCGTGAGTGTGTAGATTGAAATTCCGACTGTCAGAACAAGCAGAACAGGCATCAAAAATTTGCTCAGTCGCTCAATGCCCTTGTTTACTCCGAGCATAATTACCACTGCACTCAACAGCATAAATATTAAGAAAAACACAATGGGTGACAACGGGTCGGAAATAAAGTCCGAGAAAAAGTTGTCCTGTGCCGCAGGGGCAACAAGTCCCTGTGCATAAACGCACATATATTTTGTAACCCAACCGCCGATAACGCAGTAGTACGGAATAATGATTGTAGGAACAAGCGTTGCAAGGTAGCCTAAAAACGAAAATTTGCTGCATAGCTTTTTGTAGGCGAGAATCGGACTTAGCTTTGTTTTTCTGCCAATTGCGATTTCGGCAGTCAAAAGTGAAAAGCCGAATGTAAGCGCAAGGATTATGTAGATAAAGATAAATGTTCCGCCGCCGTACTTAGCTGCATAATACGGAAATCTCCAGAGATTTCCCAAGCCTACTGCACTTCCCGCAGCGGCAAATACAAATCCGAGTCCGCCGGAAAAGCTTCCCCTTTTTTTACTCATGATAATTACCTCTCATTTTCTTTAGAATTTTTTAAAATCTGTAAATAAACAATCAACGCAAGTATAACATAATACAGAGATTAAAACAATATTTTTTGAAATTTTTTGAATATTTTGCAAAAAGAAAATTTTGGTTTTATCTTTGCAAATTTTGTCAAATCTATTGCAAATCAATTTTATTTGTGTTATTGTAAAATATATGTAAAGAATGCGTTGTCAAAGGTAAAATTTAGTGCAATTCGCTTGAAATAATCCGTTTCGTATTTTATACTTAATCAGATATATTAAATTGGGTTACATATCAGTTTTTATGGTGGTGAATTATATGTCAAATTCAAAAAACAACAATAAAAAAACATCCGAAAAAGCAAAGCTTATGTCAAAATGGCAAAAGATGCCTTATACTAACAGAGAATTAAGCTGGGTTGACTTTAATGCAAGAGTGCTTGAAGAGGCGTTCAAAAAGACCAACCCAATTATGGAAAGATGCAACTTCCTTTCAATTACGGCGTCGAACCTTGACGAATTTTTTATGGTTCGTGTTGCAGGTGTGCTTGACCAGATTCATCACGGCAGAACAAGCCGTGACGCATCGGGCATGACTCCTACAGAGGTTATGGACGGACTTGTTGAAAAAATTCACGAGTTTGCCAAAAAGCAGTACAGCTGTTACAACCGTTCAATAATTCCGTCACTTCGTTCGGCAGGCATTGTGTTCAAAGAGGCTGACGAGCTTGACGGCGACCAGAAAGCGTTTGTTGAGGAATACTTTGAAAAAGTAGTTTTCCCCGTATTGACGCCTATGGCTGTCGATACAAGCCGTCCGTTCCCGATGCTTGCAAACAAAAGCCTTAACATTGCTGTTCGCCTTACAAATGCCGAGAATGAAGAATTTTTCGCATTGGTTCAGGTTCCGTCAATTCTTCCGAGATTTCTTGAGCTTCCGACTCACGAGGGCAGAGCGTTTATTTTGCTTGAAAAAATAATCGCAATGCACCTTGGCGAGCTTTTTGAGCTTTACAACATTAAGCAGTACGATCCTTTCAGAATCACCCGAGATTCCGACCTTGACATTGACGAGGATACCGAGGATCTTATGGCTGAAATTAAAAAGTCAATCAGAAAGCGTAAGAGAGGAGAACCTGTCCGTCTTGAATTCGGCAAGAAATGCAACCGAGAAATTCGTGAATTTCTTGTTGACGCTCTTGATGTTACGGAGCGTGAAATCTACTTTCAGAGAGGTCCTCTTGACCTTACATTCCTTTCAAAATTTGCTCACATTAAGGGCTGTGAGGATATGTGCTTTGAACCTATCGTTCCCGTAAATCCGCCTGCGGAATTCTGCGGTTATGATGATATTTTTGAGGCTATCCGTGAAAAGGACAGACTTGTGCATCATCCTTATGAAAGCTTTGATGTTGTGGTTGATTTTGTCAAAAAGGCGGCAACCGATCCGAATGTTCTTGCCATCAAGCAAACCTTGTACCGTGTCAGCGGAAATTCACCGATTGTTGCGGCTCTTATCAAGGCAGCTGAAAACGGCAAGCAGGTAACTGTTCTTGTTGAACTCAAGGCGAGATTTGACGAGGAAAACAACATTCAGTGGGCAACAAAGCTTGAAAAGGCGGGCTGTCATGTAATTTACGGTCTTACGGGACTTAAAACCCACTGCAAAATCTGTCTTGTAGTAAGAAAAGACAAGGACGGAATCAGAAGATATTTGCATATGGGTACGGGTAACTATAACGATAGCACGGCGAGATTCTATACCGATATCGGTATGTTCACCTGCCGTGAAGAATACGGTGTTGACGCATCATCACTCTTTAATGTATTGACAGGTTACTCAACTCCGCCTGAATACAACAAATTTATCGTTGCACCTCACGGAATGCGTCCGTTCTTTGAGGCTATGATTATTCAGGAAACCGAGAACGCAAAGCTCGGACTTCCGGCCAAAATTACCGCAAAGGTGAACTCGCTTGTTGATCCTGAAATCATCAGTCTTTTGTACGATGCGTCAAACGCAGGCGTAAAAATTGACCTCATAGTAAGAGGTATCTGCTGTCTTGTTCCGGGGGTTCATGGATTCAGCGAGAACATCAGAGTAATTTCAATTGTCGGTCAGCTTTTGGAGCATAGCCGAATATTCATATTTGAAAACAATTCAAATCCGCTTTATTATATGGGAAGTGCCGACTGGATGCCGAGAAACCTCGACAGACGAGTTGAGCTTGTGTTCCCTGTTGAGGACGAGGATATCAAAAAGCGTGTGCAGGAGGTTATCACGGTTTCATTTAAGGATACCGTAAATGCACGCCAACAGCTTTCAACAGGTGTATATAAGTCTGTTGACAAGCGTGGAAAACACAAAACAAATTGTCAGAAATTCTTTTCAAAGCTTGCGTTAAAGGCTCAAAAGCAGGCAATGAAAAAGACATATGCGAGCACTGTCGGAACTCCGATTGTACCCGTTGAAGTGAAAAAGGAGGACTCCGAACGATGAAAAGAGTAGGCATTTTAACAAGCGGCGGTGATTGTCAGGGACTTAACGCAACAATCCGTGCTGTTGCAAAAACACTTTATAATCAGCTTGGCAATGATGTTGAAATCATCGGCATTATTGACGGCTACAGAGGTCTTATCTACGGCGAAACAAGAAAGATGAAACCCGAGAATTTTTCGGGTATTCTCACAATGGGCGGTACGATTCTCGGCACATCAAGACAGCCGTTCAAGCTTATGCGTGTTGTTGACGAGAACAGCGTTGACAAGGTTGAGGCTATGAAGAAGAATTACAAAAAGCTTGGCCTTGACTGTCTTGTTGTACTCGGCGGCAACGGAACTCAAAAAACCGCAAATCTTCTTCGTGAAGAGGGACTCAATGTGGTTTCGCTTCCTAAGACAATTGACAACGACCTTTGGGGTACAGACAAGACATTCGGTTTTCAGAGTGCCGTTGATATTGCAACAAATGTAATCGACTGTATCCATTCAACCGCAACATCTCACGGCAGAGTTTTCATTATTGAGGTTATGGGACATAAGGTTGGCTGGCTCACACTTTATGCAGGTATTGCAGGCGGTGCGGATATTATCCTTATCCCCGAAATTCCGTATGATATAGATTCCGTTGTCAAGACAATCAAGGCGAGAACAGCAAGCGGTAAGAACTTCTCAATTCTTGCAGTTGCCGAGGGTGCAATTTCAAAAAAGATTGCCGCTTTGCCGAAAAAGCAGAGAAAAGCCGCTGTTGCAGAGATGAAATATCCGTCAATTTCCTATCAGATTGCCCATGATATTGAGGAGGCAACAGGTCAGGAAACAAGGGTTACAGTACCGGGTCACTTCCAGAGAGGCGGCAGTCCCGATGCCTATGACCGTGTGATTTCAACTCGTTTCGGCGTTAAAGCCGCAGAGCTTATTATCAATAAAGACTACGGCAAAATGGTTGCCCTTGTAAATAATAAGGTAGTTGCCGTTCCGCTTGAGGACATCGCAGGCAAGCTCAAGAGCGTTCCGAAAGACAGCGAGATTGTTGAAACAGCAAGAAAAATGGGCATCAGCTTTGGCGAATGATTTTCACCTTTTGGTTGACATATGCCTTTGTTATGATAAAATGATATGAAGTTCAGATTTCACGAAAGGGAGTGTTACTGTGAACGGTAATAAGCCGATTGAACAGATAATGGAAAATGCTGCCGCATCAGTTGAAATGGAAGGCTATACCATTGACAGCAAAAGCAAAGAATGGTGTCAAAAATTACTACGTAACGAAATCACAATGCAGGAATATATTTCACTCGTTAAGAAAAAAGCAGGAGTTAAGGCTTAATGGCATACAATGACAATTCTATTAACAGAGATGTAATTTTAAACTATGCCCTTAGCACATACGGAACAGAACCCGAATATCCGTGGGAGAGCAGTCCCGACAATGCGGTTCTGCGGAATACGATGTCGGGCAAATGGTACGCAATAATTATGTGTGTCAAAAGGCAGATCTTAGGGCTTGACGGCGATGGCTTTGTCGATGTGATGAATGTCAAGTGCGATCCGATTCTTGTCGGCTCGCTGAGAATGAAAAACGGATTTCTGCCAGCCTATCATATGAACAAGGACAAGTGGATAAGTATTCTGCTTGACGGCTCTGTGAGCAAGGAAGAAATCTTTCCGCTGATTGACGAAAGCTACAATCTTGTTATGCCAAAGGCTAAAAAACGCTCAAAAAACTGACATAATAATCAAGTCGGAAAATCGGTTTTATAATCGGTTTTCCGATTTTTTGTTGTTTGGACATTAAATGTATGCAGAAAAGTTGTCTGAAATCTTGCAATGAACGCCTGCTTTTGCTATAATCGTAGTATGTATATGAAAATATGTGCCACGCAGAATGAACGGGGTATTAAATATGAAGTCAGATTTTAAGAAAATTTTTAGGAAAAGAATACTTCCGACCGTACTTGCGGTTCTTGCATTGTCGGTTTGTTCAATAACCGCCTTTGCGGTAGGAGAGGACGATTCGCAAACTCCCGATCCCCAGCCCGATCCCGTAGTGACGGAGTATGTTCCTGTTGAAACCGAACCGCAATACACAGAGCCGATTTATACCGAGCCTGTTTACACCGAAGCGCCTACGACCGAGTATGTTGAGCCCGAAACGGAAGAACCCGCAACTGAGTATGTTCAGCCCGAAACGGAAGCTCAGAAACAGGAAGAAACGCAGTATCAGAATCAGTATGTTGAAACTCAGGCGACCGATTCAACGGAATTTCAGGCTCCGACAATCGCAAAAACAGTCAGCGAAAAAAAGTATTCCACAAGCTACACGGCGGGAATCGTTTCGTGGATTTGCGTAGGTCTTGGAGTAGTTGCAATTGCGGTTGTAATGATCAGCACAAAAGTCGGTGCAAGAAAAAGAATAAGGTAACAGCATTAAATGTGTAAAAATATGGATAATCTTAACATCGGCGGTGTTCCGCTGAAATCCCACGCAGTTCTCGCACCCATGGCGGGGGTAAGCGACAGGGCTTACCGTGAGCTTTGCGTAAGATTCGGTGCGGCATACTGTGTAAGTGAAATGGTCAGCTCAAAGGCGCTTTCTTTCAACAGTAAAAAGAGCGAAGAACTGATGGAAATTTCAGACTTGGAGCGTCCCTGCGGAATTCAGATTTTCGGTGATGATCCGAAATGTATGGCTGATGCCGCAAAGCACGCACTTGAAAACAAACCTGATATTATTGATATCAATATGGGATGCCCTGCTCCGAAGATAAGCTCAAACGGCAGCGGAAGTGCATTGATGAAAAATCCTCGGCTTTGCGGAGAAATCGTCAAGGCTGTGACAGCCGTTACCGACATACCCGTAACCGTAAAAATCCGCAAGGGCTGGGATGATGACAGCGTAAATGCCGTTGAAGTTGCAAAAATCTGCGAATCGGCAGGTGCGGCGGCAATCACCGTTCACGGCAGAACAAGACAGCAATATTACAAACCTCCCGTTGATTACGATATCATAAGGGCTGTAAGAGAATCCGTCAGCGTTCCCGTAATCGCAAACGGAGACATTGACAGTGCCGAAAGGGCAAAGGAGGTTATGGACATCACGGGCTGTGACCTTGTTATGATCGGTAGAGCAACGCTCGGAAATCCGTGGATTTTCTCGCAGATTAACGCATACCTTGAAAACCCGAATGTTAAAATTCACACTCCCGACCTTGAAGAAAGGCTCGGTGTAATGATTGAACATATCAGCAAAATGGTTGAATACAAGGGCGAGCATATGGCAATGCTTCAGGCAAGAAAACTTGTAGTCGGCTATTTCAAAGGCATGAAGGGTGCGGCAGCCTTGAGAAATGAGGCAGGAAAAATTAAAACGCTTGATGATTTGTACGAATTAAGGCAAAAAGCCCTTTCGTTGCAATGACATAAATTCAAAAAGGATACACCGTATCCTAAAATAAAAATATAAGGGGAATATAACAATGAGTGAAAAAACAAATATCGCTACTCTTGATTACCTCAACGAGTACGATCCCGCAATCGGTAACGCAATGACAGACGAGCTTAAAAGACAGCGCAGAAACCTTGAACTTATCGCAAGTGAAAACATCGTTTCTCCGGCAGTTATGGCTGCAATGGGCAGCTTGCTCACAAACAAATATGCCGAGGGTTATCCGGGAAAGAGATACTACGGCGGTTGTCAGTGCGTTGATGTAGTTGAAGAAATTGCCCGTCAGCGTGCGTGTGAGCTTTTCGGTGCCGAACACGCAAATGTTCAGCCTCACTCAGGTGCTCAGGCTAACACAGCGGTATATTTTGCAATGCTTAATCCCGGTGATACGGTAATGGGTATGAACCTTAACGAAGGCGGTCACCTTACACACGGTTCACCTGTTAATATTTCAGGTAAATACTTCAATTTTGTTCCATACGGTGTTGATCCCGAAACGCACAGAATTGACTATGATAAGGTTCTTGAAATTGCAAAGGAATGCAAGCCTAAGATGATTGTTGCAGGTGCGTCTGCATACCCAAGAATTATTGATTTTGCAAAGCTCCGTGAGATTGCCGACGCAGTAGGCGCATATCTTATGGTTGATATGGCTCACATCGCAGGTCTTGTTGCCGCAGGCGTTCATCCGAACCCTGTTCCGTATTGTGAGTTCGTTACAACAACAACACACAAAACTCTCCGTGGTCCTCGTGGCGGTCTTATCCTCTGCCGTGAAGAATTTGCAAAGCAGATTGACAAGGCTATCTTCCCCGGTACACAGGGCGGTCCTCTTATGCATGTTATTGCCGCAAAGGCTGTTTGCTTCGGCGAGGCATTAAAGCCTGAGTTCAAGGAGTACGGCAAAAAGATTGTTTCTAACTGTAAGGCTCTTGCAGACGGACTTCTCAAAAGAGGCAACAAGCTTGTTTCAGGCGGTACGGACAACCATGTTCTTCTTATGGATCTCCGTGATACAGATGTAACCGGCAAGGAGCTTGAGGCTCGTCTTGACGATTGCTACATCACAGTAAATAAGAACACAATTCCGGGCGAACCCCGTTCACCGTTCGTAACAAGCGGTGTAAGAATCGGTACTGCCGCTGTTACTACAAGAGGTCTTAACGAGGAAGATATGGACAAGATTGCCGAGTACATCACCCTCGTCCTTAACGACTATGAGAACAGCAAGGAAAAGGTTAGAGCAGGTGTTGAAGAAATCTGCAAAAAATATCCGCTTTATGAGTAATTGTGAGTAATAAATTACTCGGGTAGAAAGTAAAAATGAATAATTAAAAAGTCAGTCGGTTGGTATATTGCCAACCGACTGATTTGCTGTTACAGTTTGTAATATTAAAATATATTATGCCTGAGCGGAAGTTTTTTTAAATTGAAAGTTGAAAATGGAAAATTGAAAATTGTGGTCGGGCAGACAGTTTGCAAAATGCAAATCATTGTCGCCCGACTGCTTTTTATATATAGAAGTTGTGTTTAAATGTAGGGGAGAACCTTGTTCTCCCGTTCGTGTATATCAAATTAAAGCATAACATTTATTACATCAAAGAATATGTAGGCAAACAAAAAGACCGAAAAATTGCTTTTTCGACCTTAAATTAATTTTGATTATTCTGTTTTACTGTCGGAGGCGGTGGGGATTTCGCCGTGTTTTTCTTCAAAATCCGCAATTTCATTTTTAATCAGATGAAGAAGATACCAATTCATTGACCTGTCATCATACTTTGCGACATACTCAAATTTACGCAACAAATCTTCATCAATGCGTAGTGACAAATGTTTTGGCTTTCCCTTCATAAAATTGCACCTCAAATGAACCTATTATGGGTTTATTATAAGTCCTTCTTGTGCTATAATGTAAAAGTGAACCCATAATGGGTTCATAAAAAGAGGGAGTGCTTTGTTTATGAAAATTGCGGTTATCGGTTCAAGGACGCTTACAGTCAGAAACCTTGAAAAATATATTCCGAAAGATACAACAGAAATCATTTCGGGAGGTGCAAATGGAATTGACAGATGTGCAAAGGAATTTGCGGTAAAAAACAATATCAGATACACAGAATTTCTTCCTGAATATAAAATACATGGAAGATATGCTCCGCTGAAACGCAATCTTGAAATCATTGACAATGCAGATTTTGTTTTGGCTTTCTGGGACGGAAAAAGCAGAGGTACTAAATTTGTTATAGATAATTGCAGAAAAATAAATAAACCGATAAGAGTGTTGATTAGCAAAGGATGTTTATAACATAATGTTATTGCCACATATTACATAGTGTTTTCGTCACTCAAAAGTTATGCGTACAAACAAAAATGCATCGGAGCCTTGTTCGGGCGACCGATGCAATTCATTTATCATATTATTTTTTTCAAAAGTTATACCATAGGAAACCACATCGGAACTACGGTATTGAAAATAAGAACAGAGCAGATTCCGCAGGTTAAGCCTAAAATCATACCGGCGATAACATCCGTAAGGTAGTGAACACGCAGATAAATTCTTGAAAACGCAATCAACATTGCAAGCATAAGAATCGGCATAAAGGTTATGACTTTGCAACGCATAAGAGCAACCCCGACCATTGCAAACGATGCCGTCGTGTGACCTGACGGAAACGAGTAGAATCTCGGTCTGTCAATAAGCTGTTCGTCATCATCAAGTGTGTGGCAAGGTCGCACACGCTTTACTATATGCTTGATAATAATCTCTCCCATAAGGTGAGCCCACGCAAGTCCGAACACAAAGTTTGCACCTGTTGCCCTCCAGTTGGAGTTTATAAGAAACGGCAGGCAGACTGCCCACCATACAATACCTGCATTGCCTGCACGAGATGCAGTAATCATTATTTTGTTTAGTGCCGGCTTATGAATTCGGGATATGTTATCAAGTACCCTGTTGTCAATGTTTTGAATTCTGCCAAACATAAACACAACTCCTGTTCGTAATATTTATCCTGTCTGTCGCAAAATATGCTTGCAAAACAGGCTGATTGAGCATTCTATCATTACTCATACAGGTTCATTATAACACATTAAAATTCATTTGAACAGATATTTTGCAAAAATTTTACTTAATTTTCAGATTCACCAAATGTGCAATTGACGGGATATTTGCCCCCTGTCCGCTTGATGTCGGACTCATGAGCGCACCCGTTGCCATAAACAGGATGTTTTGAACGAGTCCGTTTTGAAAATCGTCCATAATTTTTGAACAAAGAACCGATGCGGCGCATCCGCAGCCCGAACCGCCTGCATGAACATCCTGATTGGAGCGTTCAAAAATCATCAGTCCGCAATCGTTGTGTTGTTTCCTTATATTGATTCCGTCACGCTCAAGCAAATCATAAAGTGATTTACTGCCGACTTCGCCCAAATCACCCGTAATAATCATATCGTAATCCTCGGGCGATGTTTTGGTATCCTCAAGATAACATTCAAGGGTCTGAGCTGCCGCAGGAGCCATTGCCGCCCCCATGTTGTTGGCGTCGCTTACACCGAGGTCAACTATTCTGCCGACTGTCGCTCTTGCAACGCAGATTCCTTTTTTAAGGCTTTTCAGAATACAGCTTCCCGCACCCGTAACCGTCCATTGTGCGGTTGGAGTGCGAACTCCGCCGTATTCAAGCGGAAAACGGTACTGCCGTTCCGCCGATGCAAAGTGTGACGAGGTGACACAGGCGGAAACTTTTGCCCCGCCGCTTTCAACGGCAGATGCCGCCATAATAAGACTTTGCGCCATTGTTGAACACGCTCCGTACTGCCCAAGATACGGGATTCCAAATTTCATAAGTCCAAAGCTTGATCCGATGCATTGGTTGAGCAAATCTCCTGCGAAAACGCAGTCAACCTCGTTTGCGTGTGTTTTTGAATGCTCCAGAGCTTTTTCAAGAGCTTCGCCCTGAAACATACTTTCCGCTTGTTCAAAGGTGTCACAGCCGTCATAGCTGTCGTAAATAATCTTGTCGAAATAGTTTTTAAGGGGACCTTCGGCTTCCTTTTTTCCGACAACCGACCCCCAGCCGGCAATAACAGGCTGGCTTTCAAAAGCAATTGTATATGCACCTGTTCGTTTTATCATACAAAAACTCCCTTCCGCTTTTATTATCTGCGAAAGGGAGTTTTTTATTATCGGAAGTTGTTTTGCTTAATTATTCTTCGCCTGATTCAGGTTCTGTAGGCGTCGGTTCGGGATCGGGTTCCGGCTGTGGCTCGGTTTTTGATTCCGAACTTGACTGGCTTGATGAACTGTGGCTCGATGAACTGTGGCTCGATGAGCTTGATGATGGACGGTTGCTTGAATGACTTGATGAAGAACTGCTTGAATATGACGGTTCACTGTATGATGACTGTGAACTTGATGAGCTTGAACTGCTGTCGTCATTCTTCGGAACTGTTTCATCAGGGATTACAACATCATCACCGTATTTTGCACGGGGATCATTGTTGGCATCAATGAAAACATATCCGTTTTCGGTATCATAAGTTGATGAACCGAGTGACTCGGAATCAATCTCCTTGCCGTCCTTGTAATAAACTCTCCAAGCCTTTACCGTGTAGCTTGAACTACCCTGATTCGTGAGCTTGTTACGAGTCATAATAAGGTCGTATGAATCCGATTTCCAACCCCAGAATGAAACATAAAGTGTGTTGTCAACAACCTTACACTCAAGGAACATCTGGTAATCTGTCGGATTAGAAAGCTTAAGGTCAAGGTTGCCATAGTCGATTGTTGCGTCAAGACCTGTGGGAACATAGCTTGACGCCCACTTATGACAATAACGCTCCTCAACCTTCATGTTGGCTCTGACAGCCGCATTGTAGATTGTTGAACTTGACTGACAGATACCGCCGCCGATACCGATGTCGGACTTGCCGTTTGAAATTACACCTGCCGGCTTGTAGCCGAGAGATTCAAGGTTTGAGTTGCCTGTGCATTTGTTGAATGACCAAGTTGCACCGGGTTCAATAACCGAACCGTTGCAGGCTTTGAGCGAAACACGCATATTTTCTGTTCCGTTTTCCGTATTGGTGGAAACGGTTTCATATGTTGAAAGAAGAACGATGTTTTTCTTCAAATCGTCAATCGTGATTTTTGCATCTGTTTTTTCAACATCGGCAATAATTCTGTATTCGCTTGCACCGCTTGCAAATACACCCTTAAACTGATTTGCAAGGTCTGTTTCGTTTACTTTCTGTCCCTGTGACGCCTCTGTATATTCAAAACGCTTTTTGGCATAGGGGTGGAACTTTGAAACTCTTGCGTTCTCAGCCTCTTTGTAATTTTTTTTTGCAACCTTCTTTGCTGCTTCGTCAACACTTTCTGCGGTTACGGTAGCTGTTACCGTGTAACTCTTTTTGCTTGTTGAAGTTTCAACAGACGGATCGGTTGCTTCATTTTTGATTTCATTAAGTACAGACTCGATGTCATAAGTATATTTGAAATCCTTTTCGGTCACTTTACTGATGACTCCGTTTACATCAACCGAAATGTCAAGAGGCTTAATAAAGCTTTCTTCCTTTTCTTCAAGAGCTTTTTTTGCCTCGTCGTATGTTTTTCCCGAAATTGAAACACCCGAAACGGTTGTTCCGTCAGGAAACTTAAACTCACCGGCAATAGCCTCCTCAACGCTGTTGAACAGGTTTCCTCCGAAAATGCAGAAACCTGCCACACCGAGAGCTACTGCAACTGCGGCAACGGATGAAATGATGATTGCAAGCTTTTTCTTGCTTTTCTTTTCGCCTTTAGCCATACGACCGCCCGATGAATGTTTTCCTTTCTTGTTATCAGACTGTTTGTTGCCGTCGCAGTTGATGTCAACAAGATCTTCATCAACAACAAGAATATCGTCCATAAAATTCCTGTTCAAAAAAATTCACCTCATATATACCCAATAATTGCCCTTTGAAAACCTACTGCATTTGATTTTCAAAAAGGGAAACGCTTTTATTACTTTCTTTAATTACCCTATACTGAAATATATTACAGTACAGTCTTTATTTTACAATATAATTTTAAAAAAATAAAGTGTGAAAACACAAAATTTAGAAATTATTTTTATAGAAATTTAAGCTCTTTTTACCAAAAGATTTTAGCAATATTTCCAACTCATATTCCGAGTGTGAATTTTTACCGCCTTAAAAGCTCGGAACAGTTGCCCAATTAAAAAACACAAACGAAAATTTAATTGTTTTTATTTAAAATTCAGATGAAATGCAAAAATAATCTATTGAAATACTTGCAGATTAAAAGTATAATAGTAAAAGCACCCCTGTGTGCAAAACCGTTTTCGGTTATTTTGAATTACGGAGAACTGATATGAAAATAATCATCTTCACAGCATCAACAGGCGGAGGGCATAAGAGAGCCGCTGCGGCTATTGAGGCAAAAATAAAAGCCGTCAGTCCCGACACGAAGGTCAAGGTTATTGACGCCATGAAGACAATCGGCAGGGTATATGATAAAACCGTTTGTGACGGCTATCATTTTATGGCAACGAAAATTCCAAAGGTTTACGGCAAATTCTATAAGATTACCGACAGAAGAACCCTTATGTACAAGGCTGTTATGCAGTCCAACACAATGATGTCGGCAAAGCTGCTTGACACAATCAATGAATACAAGCCCGACGCAATTATTATGTGTCATCCGTTTGTTACAACAATGGTTTCAAAGCTTCGCCGTCAGCACAAGATTGATGTTAAGGCAATCAGCCTTATAACTGACTATGACGCACACAGAACATATATTGTTCCGTATGTTGACGCATATGTGCTTGCAGAGCCTGATATGGCGACAAAGCTTATTGATGAATACGGTGTTGACAAGAGCATAATATATCCGCTTGGCATTCCGATTTTTGACCGTTTTACAGAGCCTTTTGACAAAAAGGCGATTTGTGAGCGTGAAGGGCTTGATCCTAACAAGCCTACAATTCTGCTTATGGCAGGTTCTTTCGGTGTTACAAGCGTGCTGAGCTTCTACAAAGCTCTTGCACAGCGAGCTCCCGAAATGCAGTTTATTGTCATCACCGGCAGAAACATCAAGCTTTTTGCAAACCTTGAAAAGGTAATTGAAGAAACGGGTATGCAGGACAACACAAAGCTTTTGTACTTTGTAAAAAATGTTGAGGATTATATGCACATCTCAGACCTTATTGTTACAAAGCCGGGCGGACTTACCGTTACCGAAAGCCTTGCCTGTTCGCTTCCCATGGCAATCTACAGCGCATTTCCGGGTCAGGAACGGGACAATGCAGAATTTTTACTCAACAAGGGTGCGGCAATTATGCTCCGAAAAAAGACAGGTGCAGATGATATCGTAAGCCTTGTTAAAGACAAAGAAAAACTTGATGAGATGAAGGAAAAGTGCAGAGAGTTGCACCGCCCCGATTCGGCAGAAAAAATATTCAGACTGGCGCAAAAGCTTTGTAACGATTCCAAAGGAGGAAATGACAAATGATGAAAAAAGCACTCTCTGTTGCATTGTGTATTCTTATGGCAGGCACGGTGCTTACTGCGTGTTCAAATCCCGATGAATTTTCGGACAGCGAAAACCTTTCGCTGAAATACACACGCTCCGACAAAACCGATGATACATTCAATTATGCCGACGGTGCAAAAACCGCCCCGTCATCATATGATACCTATTCCGCAAAAATAACCGATTTTGAACTCAGGCTTTTCAGAAACCGTCACAAAAGCGGTTCGTATGTATTTTGTCCCGCAAATGCGGTTCTTAATCTTGAGGCTATGGCTAACGGTGCGTCGGGCGATACTCAGGAAGAAATCACCAATGCACTTTGCAGCGGTGTGACGCTTGAAAATATGAACCAATGTGCGTCATATTTTGCAAGCCGTATTCAATCGGTTGCATCTTCGGACAAATCGCCCGAAAGCTCGCAAAGCTCGGAAAAAGATTCCGAAAAGAACAGCGACAAAAGCTTTGTAAAGCTTTGCAACTCGCTGATTTCAAATGACAATGCCGACATTATGACAGGCTTTTTGCAGACAACAAAGGACTATTATGATACTAATGTTCTGCGTTTTAATTTTTCGGACAGCGACGCTTTGAAAAAGCTTAACAAAAAATATGCCGATTTTACAAACAACAGTTCTGTTTTTGAAAATCTTGACACAAAGCAGAGTGTGATTTCACTTTCTGCGACAGATATCTGTGACAGATGGCTTAATCCTTATGCACAGACCGACATTGAAAAGGGTAAGTTTAAGTCGGCTGACGGTGAAAAAGAAGTTACATATATGACCTCAAACGAAACATATATGAAGACAAACAAGGCGACTGCCGTTATGAAATATTTCTCGCAAACACCTCTCAAAATGATGGTTATTATGCCGAACGAAGGTGTTTCGCTTGATGATTACGCAACCGATTTTACAAGCCTTGAATACACAACATTGCTTGACAGCGTTGATGTGACCAAAACAGCCAAGGCAAAAATTCCTGAATTTTCAGTCAGCGGAGATAAGTCTGCAGAAAATATAACGCAGATTGTTGAAAAAAGCGGAATCAATTCATCATTCACGGCTGACCGTTCAAGATACAAGAATCTGAGCCGTTCCGATGATATTGCGTTCAGCGCAATGTATGACATCGCTCCGTCGCTTTCAATTAACGCAGGCGGTATCGGCGGAACACAATCAAACGGCGACAAGGCAGAGCTTGAAAAAAGAACAAAAGAACTTTCAAAAACCGATGTGACGGTAGAATTTAATCGTCCGTTTATGTTTGTTATCCTCGACAACGAAAGTGACATCCCGCTGTATATGGGAACTTTTACTGGCTAATCTTTAGATTTTAATTGAAAGTTGAAAATGGAAAATTGAAAATTAAGGTCGGGCAGACAGTTTGCAAAACGCAAAACAAGGTTGCCCGACCGTTTTTTATATGAAATTTTCGGATTGTTCGTAGGTGCGTTCATCGGACTTGAAAATGAAAAAACGGTATGATATAATAAATCGTATATGTGTAACAACGGTGTTGCGAGCGAAATATGCGCTGACCGACACACCTAAACATAAATTTCGGAGGGATATTATTATGGCTGAAAAAACTGTCCGTACACGATATGCACCAAGCCCGACAGGTTTTATGCATGTCGGCAATCTGCGTACTGCTCTTTATGAGTACCTCGTTGCAAAATCACAAAACGGCAAATTTATTCTCAGAATTGAAGACACCGACCGTGAACGCCTTGTTGAGGGTGCGGTTGATGTTATATATGATACAATGAAACTTGCGGGACTTAAACACGATGAAGGTCCCGATATCGGCGGCGATTTCGGTCCTTATGTTCAGTCCGAAAGGAAGGATATGTATCTTCCTTATGCCGAACAGCTTATAAAAGAGGGAAAGGCTTACCGTTGTTTCTGCACAAAGGAAAGACTTGAAAAGTTACAGGACAGCGTTGGCGGTGGTTATGACAGACATTGCCGTAATCTTCCGCAGGAAGAAATCGACAGACTTCTTGCCGAGGGTACACCTTATGTAATTCGCCAGAAAATGCCGATTGAGGGCAGTACAACCTTTACAGACGCTGTTTTCGGTGAAATTACCGTTGACAACAGCGAACTTCAGGATCAGATTCTTATCAAGACTGACGGCTACCCGACATACAACTTTGCAAATGTAATTGACGACCACACAATGGGCATTACTCATGTTGTCCGTGGTTGTGAATATTTAAGCTCCACACCGAAATATAATCTTCTTTATGAAGCATTCGGATGGGAAATCCCGACATATATCCACCTTCCGCTCATTATGGGCAAGGATGCCGACGGAAATGTTTCAAAGCTTTCAAAGCGTCACGGCGCAACAGGCTTCTATGACCTTATTAACGAGGGCTACCTTCCACAGGCAATCATCAACTATATTGCACTTCTCGGCTGGTGTCCAAAGGATAATCAGGAAATCTTTACCCTTGCAGAACTTGAAAAAGAGTTTGATGTAAGCGGTATCAGCAAGTCACCGTCAATTTTTGACTATGACAAGCTTTCATGGTTCAACGGTGAGTATTTAAAGGCTATGACTCCCGAAGAATTTACGGATGTTTGTATGCCATACTATAAGAAGGTTTTCGGTGACAGAGAAATGCCTTTTGAGAAGTTTGCCGAAATTCTTCAGAAAAGAACTACAAAGCTCACGGATATTCCCGAAATGCTCGGTTTCTTTGCAGAACTTCCCGAATATGACAAGGAGCTTTTCGTAAATAAGAAGAGCAAGACTAATCTTGAAAACGCTCCCGTTGTATTGCGTGAGGCTTACGAAAGATTAAAGGCTCTGCCAACATGGGACAACACTTCAATTCACGATTGCCTTATCAATATGGCGGTTGAAAAAGAGCTTAAAAACGGCACAGTTATGTGGCCTGTAAGAATTGCCGCAGCAGGCAAAACAGTAACTCCGGGCGGTGCTGTTGAAATTCTTGACATTCTCGGAAGAGAAGAGTCGCTCAAAAGACTTGAAATCGGTCTTGAAAAGCTCGGCGCATAATTCTACTGACGGAGGTACACGGCAAATGGCTGATGAAATAAAGAATGTTGAGGGTGAAGCTGCCGTTCAGGGCAACTTCATCTGGGATTTTATAAAAGAGGATACTGCCGAGGGCGGAAAATTTGAGGGTAAAAAGGTTCACACCCGTTTTCCTCCCGAACCGAACGGCTATCTTCACATAGGTCATGCAAAGGCTCTTTGCATTGACTTTGGTACTGCCGAGCATTTCGGCGGAATCTGCAATCTTCGTATGGACGATACCAACCCTACAAAGGAAGATGTAGAATATATTGACGCTATCAAAGAGGATATCAAGTGGCTTGGTTATGATTGGGACGACAGATTTTTCTATGCATCACAGTATTTTGATCAGATGTATGAATTTGCCGTTGAGCTTATCAAAAAGGGACTTGCATATGTTTGCGAGCTTACTCCCGATAAGGTGAGAGAATACAGAGGTGACACACAGACTCCTGCAAAGAGTCCATATCGTGACCGCCCTATAGAAGAAAGCCTTGATTTGTTTGAAAGAATGAAAAACGGCGAATTTGAGGACGGCAAAATGACTCTCCGTGCAAAGATTGACCTTGCGTCGGGTAACTTTAATATGCGTGATCCTGTTATCTACAGAATTAACAGACTCAAGCATCACAGAACAGGCGACAAGTGGTGCATTTATCCTATGTATGACTTTGCTCATCCGATTGAGGATGCTCTTGAGGGTATTACGCACAGCCTTTGTTCACTTGAATTTGAGGCTCACCGTCCGCTTTATGACTGGGTAATTAATAATATTTCCGTTCCGTGCAAGCCAAGACAGATTGAATTCGCAAGACTCGGAATTAACAACACGGTAATGTCAAAGAGAAAGCTCCGTGAACTCGTTGAAAAGAACTATGTAAGCGGTTGGGACGATCCGAGAATGCCCACACTCTGCGGACTTCGCAGAAGGGGTTACACACCAAAGTCAATTCGTTCGTTCATTGAGCAGATTGGTGTTTCAAAGGTTAATTCAATTGTTGAATACGGCTTTCTTGAGCATTGTCTGCGTGATGACCTTAACGAAACAGCAGAGCGTACAATGTGCGTTTTAAAGCCTGTTAAGCTTGTTATCACAAACTATCCTGAGGGACAGAGCGAAGAATTTGAGGTTGAGAACAACCCGAACCGTCCCGAGGACGGCACAAGAAAGGTTACTTTCAGCCGTGAGCTTTACATTGAAGAAACCGACTTTATGGAAGAACCCGTAAAGAAGTATCAGCGCCTTTATCCCGGCAACGAGGTAAGAATCAAGTCTGCATACATCGTAAAATGCACAGGCTGCAAAAAGGATGAAAACGGCAATGTTGTTGAGGTTTATGCAGAGTATGATCCCGAAACAAAGGGCGGAAATACTCCCGACGGCAGAAAGGTAAGAGGCACAATCCATTGGGTTGACGCTAACAACTGCCTTGATGCGGAAGTAAGACTTTACGATAACCTCTTTACGGTTCCGGATCCCGATACAGGCGACAGAAACTTCCTCGATTATCTTAACGAAAATTCACTTGAAGTTCTCACAGGCTGTAAGGCTGAAAAGAATATTGCAGGCGCAACGGCTCCGAAGAGCTATCAGTTTATGCGCCACGGCTATTTCTGCATTGACAACAAGGACAGCTCACCCGAACACCTCGTATTCAACCGCAGTGTAAGCCTTAAAGACAGTTTTAAGAAGTAAAATAAACAAAGGGCGGTCTTTTCTTTGACCGCCCACTTTAATAGGAATTTGTGTTCATTAAATATGTTTTGATGTAATCAATAATATGTTTGAATTTGAACACAATGTGTTCAATCGTGTGTAATACACACGAACGGGCGGATGATAACCGCCCCTACCGGGTATTAATATGATGAAAAAAATACTTGTAACAGGTGCGTCCGGCGGAATCGGTTCACAGACTGCCGTTGCTTTTGCAAAATGCGGTTGCGATGTTGCGTTGCACTTTGCAAAAAATTCCGAAAAAGCCGAAAGCCTTGCCGAAAAGCTTACAAATGAATACGGCATAAATGCCTTTGCTGTTCAGGCAGATGTTTCCGACTATGAAAGCGTTTGCAAAATGTTTGACGAAATCGACAGCCGTTTCGGTAACCTCGATGTGCTTATCAACAATGCGGGAATTGCACAGCAAAAGCTGTTTACCGACATAACTCCCGATGAATGGAAGAAAATGACGGGGGTTAATCTTGACGGTGTTTTCTACTGCTCGCAACAGGCACTTAAAAGATATATGATTAAAAACCACAGCGGTGTTATTCTCAATATCAGCTCAATGTGGGGACAGGTCGGTGCGTCTTGTGAGGTACATTACAGTGCGTCAAAGGCGGGTGTAATCGGACTTACCAAAGGTCTTGCCAAGGAGGTCGGTCTGTCGGGAGTGCGTGTCAACTGTATTTGTCCCGGTGTGATTATGACCGATATGATGAAAGGCTTTGATGAACAGACCGTACAGGAGCTTAAGGAGGAAACTCCGCTTAATATGCTCGGTATGCCCGATGATATTGCCGAAACTGCGGTGTTTCTCTGCAGCGACAGGGCAAGGTTCATCACGGGACAGATTGTCGGTGTAAACGGCGGAATGATTATTTAACTTAATAAGAGTATGAAAAAACGGTCGGAATTTGATTTCCGACCGTGATTTTTTACTGTGTTTATATGTTTAAGGGCTTAGCTTTTGCCGTTGAGAATATCGGCAATGATTTCTCTCTCGTCCATATGGTACTTAACACCTTTGATTTCCTGATAATCCTCATGACCTTTGCCTGCAAGTACGATAATATCTCCGTCCTCGGCATTGTCCATGCAATATTTAATTGCATCTCTGCGGTTCGGCACGACAACATACTTGCCGTCGGTTTTTGCAAGACCTGTCTTGATGTCCTCAATGATGTCCATAACATCTTCAAATCTTGAGTTGTCTTCCGTTACAACCGAAAGGTCTGAAAGTCTGCCCGAGGTTTCGCCCATTTCATAACGGCGAACCTTAGGACGGTTGCCGCCTGCACCGAACATTGTAATAAGTCTGTGCGGATTGTACTGACGAAGTGTTTCAAGTACATTTTCCATTGAAAGTGCGTTGTGTGCGTAGTCGATGATGAGTGTGTAGTTGTAGGGAACAGGCACACGCTCAACTCTGCCCTTGACCTTGGCAACCTTGAGAGCGTCAATAATCATCTGATCTTCAATTTCGTCAAAGAATGAAACTGCCGAAATTGCCGCAAGTGCGTTGTATGCATTGAATTTGCCCGGAATGTCAACATCAACAGAAAGGTTTTTGATTCCCTCTGTTTCAAAGTGAACACCGACAAATCCGTTTTCGGAGAGAAGATGAGCATTTTTGCCCTTCAAGTCCGCATTGTCGGCAAAACCGTAGGTGAGAACAGAACCCTTGAAATCCTTTGTGATATCCTTCCATGCGGGATCGTCAATATTTGCAGCGGCAAATTTGCATTGTCTGAAAAGCAGACTCTTGCAGTAGAGATATTCCGCAAGGTCTTTGTGTTCAACACCGCCGATGTGGTCATCCGAAAAGTTTGTAAAGATGCCGACATCAAAAGTCATGCCTGCAAGACGGCTGTGTTTAAGTCCGATTGACGATGCCTCTATTACCATAGCCTTGCAGCCGGCGTTAATCATATCACGCATCGATTTCTGAATAATGTATGATTCGGGAGTTGTGTTGTCGGTTTTGTGGGTTTCTCCGCCGTAAACAACACCGAGTGTTCCGATTGTGCCTGTCTTTATTCCTGCGTGTTCAAAAATTTCCGCAACCATTGCTGTTGTTGTGGTTTTGCCCTTTGTGCCTGTGATTGCAACCGTGTAGAGCTCATCCTCGGGATGTCCGAAAAATTCAATGCTCATAAGCGAAAGAGCGTATCTTGTGTCCTCAACCTTTACAACGGCAACATCACTCGGCACTTCAAAGTCGAGACTGTCGCTGATGACGAGTGCCGACGCACCTTTTTCAACGGCTGACTTTGCGTACCTGTGTCCGTCTGAGGTATAGCCCTTAAGGCACACAAAAGCCGTGCCTTTTTCAACCTTTCGTGAATCATAGATAATATCCGAAATTTCGGTATTAAGATTGCCCTGAACCGTGTATTCAACATTTATAAGAAGGTCTTTCAGTTTCATCATATATATCTCCGTTTCCCCGACATAAAGCCGGCTTGCTTATTTTCGCTGCCTTTATAATTATAACAATTGTCAGCGCTTATTACAACTGTATGTTAAAAAATTAATGTGTGATGTTTGAAATAAATGACTTTGTTTTGTGATTGGTTATTTTTTACTAAAATCAGGAAAATTTGTCGAAATTCAAGCTTATTTTATGAATAAAGAATATAATTTGGGTGTTATGTCACATAACCGTCGGGTGTGATTGTGCTACTTGTACAAATAGCATTTTAGCAAAATAAACAATTCAAGTCAATGTAATTTGTGCAATAAGTAAAATTTCAATAAAAAAGATATCATATTGCACAAAAATAATTTTGATTTTTAACAACATAGATAAAAAGTACAAAGGGAGTTGAAATTCAGGCGATTTTTTGATATGATTATATAGCGGATATGATGTACTTTGTGCGTTATATCCTCAAAGAAAGTATGTAATCCGAAAGGACACTACGAAAATATTCAGAAAGAGGGATTTTTCCAATGAAAAAGATTCTCGCCATTTTATTGGCAGGTATGATGACTGCTACTGCACTTGTTGGTTGCGGCGGCGGAGACGCATCATCGAAAACAGACAACGGTTCAAAAGCAGACAACGGTTCTTCGAACGGTGCTGCTAAAATTGAAGGCTCAATCGTTGACGACAGCTACTTCGGCGATGAAGGTACAGACAGCAAGCCTGTAACTCTTAAGGTATGGGCTCCTGATGCTGCTGTAAGCCTTGTTAAAGAGCAGGTTGAGGCTTTCAAAAAGGCTTATCCTAAAAGAAAGTTCAAGGAAATCTCAGTTGTAGCACAGGGCGAAAAGGATGCTGCTACAAATATGCTTAACGATGCTACAACAGCTGCAGATGTATTCAGCATCCCGAGTGACCAGCTCAACAAGCTCGTTGACGCAGGCGTTATTTCTCAGGTTGCATTTAAGGATGCCGTAACAGAGGCTAATTCTGAGGAAACTGTAAAAGCAGCTACACTTAATGATACTCTCTATGCTTATCCTGAAACAAACGATAACGGTTACTATCTCGTTTATGATAAGTCAGTAGTTTCCGACGAGCAGGCTCAGACACTTGAGGGTATTCTTGAGGCTTGTAAGAAGGCAGGCAAGAAGTTCATTATGAATGCCGGTGACGGTTACTATGCTTGTACTTTCGCTTTCACTGCAGGTGTTAAAATTGACGGTCTTGAAAAAGACGGTATTACACAGAAATTTGTTAAATATGACGAAGATGAAGCTGTTAAAACACTTCAGGCTTTTGCAAAGCTCATCAAGGATTACAGAGGTACATTCCAGTCACTTGACGTTGCTAACATCGCTTCAGGTTTTGCAAGCGGTAAGTGTGGCGCAGGTATCGACGGTTCATGGGATACAGCTTCTAACCAGAAGGCTCTCGGTGACAACTTCGGTGCTGCAAAGCTTCCTACAATCAATGTCAACGGCACAGACAAGCAGCTTATCTCAATGTTCGGTTATAAGTACATCGGTGTAAACGGTTCTTCTAAGTTCCCGGCAACAGCTCAGATTCTTGCTCACTATCTTGCAGGTGAAGAGTGCCAGCTCCAGAGAACTGAGAAGCTCGGTTGGGGACCTGCAAACAAGAAGGTTCAGGAAAGCAAAGCTGTAACAGGTTCTCCTGTTCTCAAGGCTATCGGTGAGCAGTCTCTGAATGCTTGTGTACAGGTTAATATTGCTTCAACATTCTGGGATCCTATGGCTAACCTTGGCAACAAGATCATCGCTGACACATGCGATCCTTCAGATGCAGCTGCTATGAAGAAGCTTCTTAACGAAACAATTTCTAACGTTAGGGATGAGGGCTAATCGTTAAGTAAGTTAAATTAAGTAAGTTAAATTGATTTAATTTAATCGATTAATTAGCTGCGGGACACTCCGTTTTCGGAGTGTCCCGTAAAAAAAGAAAAAATGCGGACTGTCCGCTTGCGTTATCAATTTGTGTATTCGCCTGACTAATAATGTTTTATTACGAACGGCAACTATTATAAGATAGCGTAAAAAGTATTATTAGTTTGGTGTATTAGAGAGATTTGCAAATTATTAAGGAGAGCGCCTAATGACATATGTTGAATACAAACAGCTCAATCCTTTCCAGAGATTTGCCTACAACACAAAGAAGTTTTTCTGTAACATTCCTCATGCCGTTGCCCATTTTTTTACAGCACTCGGCAAGGCAATAGTTAAGTTCTTCGTAGGCATCGGCAAGGGCTTTGCCAACTACGGCAAGACCTTCGTAAAAGGCGACTGGGCAACAAAACTTTCCTACCTTATTTTCGGTGTAGGTGATCTTAGCAAAGGTAAATATTACAAGGGTATTCTTTTCTTCGCTGTTGAAGTTCTCTATATCCTTTATATGGCTTTTTTCGGTTGGGGATATCTCAAAATGTTCCCGACACTCGGTATTCAGGCTCAGAGAACTGAATATATCAACGGTATCATTCCAAAGCAGGTACCCGGCGATAACTCAATGCTTATTCTGCTTTACTCGGTATTGACACTCGTAATCACAGTAGTGGTTTTCGCTATTTACATAACAAACATCAAAGATGCGTACAGACATCAGATTATGAAGGCTAACGGTCAGAAACCGACTTCATTCAAATATGATATGAAGCAGTTCCTTGACGGTAAGTATCATATCACACTTATGTCATTCCCTGTACTTATGATCGGTATCTTCAATGTTCTGCCGCTCATATTTATGATTTTGATTGCATTTACCAACTATGATAAACAGCATATGCCTCCGGGAACACTGTTCTCATGGGTTGGTTTTGACAACTTCGGCTCACTCTTCAACCTCGTTGAAGGTGCTAAGAAGGGCTATACATTTGTCAAGCTCACAGAATGGACTCTTATCTGGGCTGTTGCAGCTACATTCTCAAACTATATCCTTGGTTTGATCTTCGCTCTTATGATAAACAAGAAGGGTATCAAGTTTAAATCACTCTGGAGAACACTTTTCGTTATTACAATTGCTGTTCCTCAGTTCGTATCACTTCTTCTCATGAACCAGATGCTCCAGTCAAACGGTGCTATAAACATCCTGCTTTCAAACATTACAAACAGTCATGTTGAAATTCAGTGGCTGAATCAGGACGCAACACTGGCTCGTTGGGTAGTTATCATCATTAACTGTTGGGTAGGTATTCCGTACACCATCCTCTCTATGTCGGGTATTCTTATGAATATTCCTGAGGATCTCTATGAATCTGCAAGAATTGACGGTGCAGGTCCTGTCAAGACATTTACGGCTATCACACTTCCGTATATGCTCTTTGTTACAACTCCTCAGCTCATTACCCAGTTTGTCGGCAACATCAATAACTTTAATGTTATTTACCTGTTGTCAAACGGTAATCCGACGACCGAAAAATTTTATCAGGCCGGTCAAACCGATATCCTTGTTACATGGCTCTTTAAGCTGACCATGATCTCTCAGGACTACGGACTTGCCGCCGCGATAGGTATTTTGGTATTTGTTATTTGCGCAACGCTCTCACTCATTGTGTATAATAACTCAAAATCAATGAAGGATGAGGAGGCGTTCTCATGATAAAAAGTTACAAGTTAAGAAGACACATTGCGAACGCTTTTGTTTACCTGTTCCTTATTGTAATGGGTTTCATTTGGATTTCTCCATTCATCTATCTTTTAATGCATTCATTCCGTGGCGGTGCTGAAATTTACGGAAGTACAATTATCCCGCAGGAATGGACATTACAGAACTACATTGATTTGTTCACAGGCTCAGGCGGTACTGCAAGCCTTAACTTCCCGAGATGGTTCCTTAACACATTCGTAGTTGCTTGTTTCAGCTGCGTAATTTCTACAATTTCGGTTCTTATGGTTAGTTACGCATTCAGCCGACTCAGATTTAAGGCTCGTAAAAAGTTTATGAATGTTGGTATGATTCTCGGTATGTTCCCCGGCTTCATGACAATGATTGCTATTTACTACCTTCTCAAGGCAATGGGTCTTACTCAGACTCTCGTTGCTCTTGTAATCTGCTACAGCTGCGGTGCCGGTCTTGGCTTCCAGATTTCAAAGGGCTTCTTCGATACAATTCCAAGAGCACTTGACGAGGCGGCAACCATTGACGGTGCTACCAAGAACCAGATTTTCTGGAAGATTATTCTTCCTATGTCAAAGCCGATTGTTGTTTACACGGTTCTTACTTCATTTATCGGACCGTGGACAGACTTCATTCTTGCTAAGATTATCATGGGTGATGCTCGTGACAACTATACTGTTGCTATCGGTCTTCAGCTAATGATTGATCAGGACTTTAAGAACACATACTACAAGCAGTTCCTTGCAGGTTCTGTTGTTGTTGCTGTTCCGATTACACTTCTCTTCCTCAAGATGCAGAAGTATTATGTTGAAGGTGTAACAGCCGGTGGCGTAAAGGGTTAATCCCAATATATACAAGCTCTCACGGGCGGCAGTCACAGGCTGCCGTCCGTTTTAATTTTACGGAGGATACTATGAAAAAAATTCTTTCCATTCTTCTTGCCGGTGCAATGCTTGCGGGCTGTGTGCTTACAGGCTGCTCTGATTCTTCATCATCAAAATCAGATTCATCCGACGGAAATACTGCAAAAGTTGCCGACCCGATTGAAGGCGTTAAGGCAACTGCATCAACCGATAAATACAGAAACTACTACGAAATTTTCGTAAACTCTTTCTGCGATTCAAACGGTGACGAAACAGGCGACCTTCAGGGAATCATCTCACAGCTTGACTACCTTAATGACGGCGATCCGAATTCAGGTGACGACCTCGGTGTTGACGCAATCTGGCTTACTCCGATTATGCCGTCAAAGTCATATCATAAGTATGATGTTGAAGATTATTACAATATTGATCCCGACTTCGGTACGCTCGACGATTTTGACAAGCTTATTGAAGAATGTCACAAGCGTGGCATAAATGTAATTCTTGACCTTGTTTTGAATCACGCATCTTCAAAAAATCCGCTCTTTACAAAGGCTGTTGAAGAGGTTGCCGATAATAAGCTTGACGGCAATGCCGAATATTTTGAAATTCACAAGTCCTCATATTTTGACAGCGATACACAGACTATCAGTCTTGGAAACGGTTATGCCTGTGAGGCGAACTTTTCTCAGGAGATGCCCGAATGGAATCTCAACTCTAAAAAGACGAGAGAAGAATTTACAAAAATTGCGAAATTCTGGCTTGACCGAGGAGTTGACGGCTTCAGACTTGACGCTTGCAAATACTTTACAAATAAGGAAACCGACGGAACAGAATTTCTCAAGTGGTTCTATGACACCTGCAAGGGCATTAAGGAAGATGTCTATATGGTTGGCGAGAACTGGACCGATGATTCCGATATTCAGGAGCTTTACAAATCCGGCATCGACAGCCAGTTTGCATTTAAGTTTTCAACCTCAACAGGCACAATTATCAGCAACATCATTTCGCAGGGCGGTATGGCTACTGCCAAAAAAATTATGAACTACGATAACAAAATGACAGAGTCAAATCCCAATGCTATCAATGCAATGTTCCTTTCAAACCACGATCAGGTTCGTAGCGGAAACGCACTTGAATCTCAGGGACTTTCTTCTCAGAAACTTGCAGCCGCAGTTTATATGCTTGCGCCGGGTAATCCGTTCATCTATTACGGAGAGGAAATCGGCGTCAAGGCTCCGAATACCACAAACGATGCGGCATACAGAACACAGATGGTTTTTGACAGCGACAACCTTCCCGATATTTATGTAAACGGTATCGGAGATGAGCCAGATGTGCCTACCGGCGGCGGTGTAAAACAGCAGCTTGCCGACAAGGATTCTCTCCTCAACTACTATCGCAGAATTATCACAATCAAAAATCAGAACCCCGAAATTGCAAGGGGCAGAATTGTAGGCACACAGGGCTTTGATGATAAGACAGTCGGCGCTTACTATGTTGAGTATGAGGATTCAAAGCTCCTCATTATTCATAACTTCAGCAAGAATGACGCCAAGGAGCTTACAATTACAGACGATATGATTAAGAACGCAACTCTCCGTGCAGACCTTATCCCCGAGAGCAGTTCAAAGCATACCGAGCTTAAAGACGGAAAAATCTCTGTACCGCCACAGTCAACGGTAATCATTAAGTCTGCTGAATGATTTTTTGTTCGTGCAGACAGTTATTTTGTATTAAAGACTATATCTCCCGAGCACAACAATGTTCCAATGTTGACTTTTTTCGTTCGTGAAGACAGTTATTTTGTAGCGGTATCACAGAAGCTTTGCAATATTTGTATAAGGATATATATAAACTACAAAAGGCACATAACCGAAAACAATGACGGTTATGTGCCTTCTTGTTTTTGTAAGGCTGTTATTTCACAGCCCTGCAAGTAATATCACAAAATGTTTGACAGATGTAATTTTATAAATGTCGCAAAATGACTGCTGTTTTGTAGGCGAGAACCTCGTTCTTCCGTGAGTAACGGCAGGAATTATATTTAAAAACAAATTTTATAAATTCTCAAATACATTGTTTATTACTACACATAATAAAATTGAAAATTCCGAAAACTTTCTTGTTTTTGTCACACAGTTGTCAATATTGGTGTGGTATAATAAAGTCACAACATAAGGGAACGGCAAACACCGCACCGATTAAACAGTGTATAAGTTTTTATTTGATATATTTTCCTCTCTCCTAAATAAAAAATGAAAACGGAGGCTGTGAAGAACGAAGTCTTAAACTTCATTTCTTTACAGCCTCTTTTTCATTACGGTGTGCCGCCGTTGTCAATTCGTGCAGACAATTTTTTGCTAGTCGCTGTGATTAATATACAGCTTTCATAATATCAAAACATATTCGTGGGAATGTATAATATTTATCAAGCATAAGCCCGCTTAAATTTTACAAAAAAATGCTTGACAAAAAGTGAGCGGATAGTTTATAATGTTTAATCGTGGGACATTCTGTAATTGCGCCCGTTTTTGGGGATATTATTGATGTTTCACAGGGCTTTGCAAAAGCAAAGCAGTTTTATCAATTCTTATATTTTTTGAAAGGAGGACAAATAATGCCTACATTTAACCAGTTGGTACGCAAGGGCAGACAGGTTTCCGAGAAGAAGGCAAAGGCACCTGCTCTCTTAAAGGGTTGGAACTCGAAAAAGCGTGTTGCTATTGATCAGAGCTCCCCACAGAAGAGAGGTGTTTGTACTGCAGTAAAGACCGCTACACCTAAAAAGCCTAACTCAGCGCTCAGAAAGATTGCCAGAGTAAGACTTTCTAACGGTATTGAAGTCAGTTCCTATATTCCCGGCGTAGGTCACAACCTTCAGGAACACAGCGTTGTTCTTATCCGTGGTGGCCGTGTTAAGGACTTGCCTGGTGTTCGTTACCACATCGTTCGTGGTACACTCGATGCTCAGGGTGTTTCGGGCCGTATGCAGAGCCGTTCAAAGTACGGTGCTAAGCGTCCGAAGAAGGGTAAATAAGGAATTGACAAAACTCTCTTGACTTAAATTATTTAAGTTCTGCTATGCGGCAGGAATTTTACTATATATATGTTATGGTAGAATGTCTTGTTGGCATACGGGAGTTTGTCGCTTTCGAGTACCTATGATATCTCAATTATTGTGAAGGAGGGAAGCAAAGTGCCAAGAAGAGGTTCTATTGCGAAGCGTGACGTATTACCGGATCCGCTTTATAATTCAAAACTCGTAACTCGTCTTATCAACAACATTATGTACGACGGTAAAAAGGGCGTTGCTCAGAAGATTGTTTACGGTGCATTCGATATTATTGCTGAAAAGACAGGTAACAACCCGCTTGAGGTTTTTGAACAGGCTATGGAAAATGTAATGCCCGTTCTCGAAGTTAAGGCTCGTCGTGTCGGCGGTGCTACTTATCAGGTACCTATGGAGGTTCGTCCTGAAAGACGCCAGACACTCGGTCTCCGCTGGATTTCTACTTATTCAAGAGCTCGCAGCGAAAAGACAATGAAGGAAAGACTTGCAGGAGAAATCCTTGATGCCACAAACAGTGCCGGCGGTGCTTTCAAGAAGCGTGAAGACACTCATAAGATGGCTGAAGCTAACAAGGCTTTCGCTCATTACAGATGGTAATTTTATCATCAGCGTTTATTAGGAGGATTTTATGCCAAGACAGGTTTCACTTGAAAAAACAAGAAACATCGGTATCATGGCTCACATTGATGCCGGTAAAACCACAACAACTGAGCGTATCCTGTATTATACCGGCGTAAACCATAAAATCGGTGAGACACACGACGGTGCTTCCACAATGGACTGGATGGTTCAGGAAAAAGAGCGTGGTATCACAATCACCTCTGCTGCTACAACTGCATTCTGGTTCGGCAGCAAGCATCAGTATGACAAGCACAGAATCAACATCATCGACACCCCCGGTCACGTTGACTTCACTGTTGAAGTTGAGCGTTCACTTCGTGTTCTTGACGGTTCTGTAACAGTCCTCTGCGCAAAAGGCGGCGTTGAGCCTCAGTCTGAAACAGTATGGCGTCAGGCTGATAACTACGGCGTTCCGAGAATGGTTTATGTAAACAAGATGGACATCATGGGCGCTAACTTCTACCATGTTGTTCAGATGATGAAGGACAGACTTAAATGTAATGCTGTTCCGATTCAGCTTCCGATCGGTGCTGAGAGTGATTTCAGAGGCATCGTTGACCTCGTTACTATGAAGGCCGAAATCTATCACAACGAAGACGGCACAGACTACAGTGAAGAGGAAATTCCGGAAGAGATGCAGGATCTCGCTAACGAGTATCATGAGAAACTTATCGAATCAGTTGCTGAACTCGATGAGGATCTTATGGAGAAATACTTCGGCGGCGAAGAGCTTACAATCGACGAAATCAAGAGCACAATCAGAAAGGCTACTATTGACAACACAATGGTACCTGTAACCTGCGGTTCTTCTTACCGTAACAAGGGTGTTCAGATGCTCCTTGATGCTATCGTTGATTATATGCCTGCTCCGACAGATGTACCTGCTATCAAGGGTGTTGACCCTGAAACAGGCGATGAGGTTGAAAGACCGTCATCAGATAAAGAGCCATTCGCAGCTCTCGCATTCAAGATTGCTACTGACCCGTTTGTTGGTAAGCTCTGCTTCTTCAGAGTTTATTCCGGTACAGTTTCTGCCGGCACAACTGTTTACAACTCAGTTAAGGACACCAACGAGCGTCTCGGTCGTATCTTGCAGATGCACGCTAACGACAGAAAAGATATCGACTGCGTATACGCAGGTGACATCGCTGCTGCCGTTGGTCTTAAAAATACAACAACAGGTGATACTCTCTGTGATGAGAAGGCTCCTGTTATCCTTGAGTCTATGGAATTCCCTGATCCTGTAATTCGTGTTGCTATTGAACCGAAGACAAAAGCAGGTCAGGAAAAGATGGGTATCGCTCTTGCAAAGCTTGCAGAAGAAGATCCTACTTTCAAGGCTTATACAGACGAAGAAACAGGCCAGACAATCATCGCAGGTATGGGTGAACTCCACCTCGAAATCATTGTTGACCGTCTTCTCCGTGAATTTAAGGTAGAAGCAAACATCGGTGCTCCACAGGTTGCATACAAGGAAACTATCCGCAAGGAAGCTTCTGTTGACGAAAAGTATGCTCGTCAGTCAGGTGGTAAGGGTCAGTACGGTCACGTTAAGATCAATATCTATCCTAACAAGGACAAGGGCTATGAGTTCGTTAACAACATTGTCGGCGGTGCTATTCCAAAGGAATACATTCCGGCTGTTGACCAGGGTATCCAGGGCGCAATGCTCAGCGGTGTAGTTGCAGGCTACAATGTAGTTGATGTTAAGGTTGAGCTTTATGATGGTTCTTATCATGAAGTCGACTCATCAGAAATGGCATTTAAGATTGCCGGTTCAATGGCATTCAAGAACGCTATGAAGAAGGCAGATCCTGTACTTCTCGAACCGATCATGAAGGTTACTGTTATCACTCCTGAAGAATACCTCGGCGATGTAATCGGCGACCTTAACTCTCGTCGTGGTATGATCCAGAGCATGGAAGCTGACAACGGCGTTCAGAGAGTTATCGCTCATGTTCCGCTTTCAGAGATGTTTGGTTACGCAACAGATATGCGTTCCAAGACTCAGGGTCGTGGTCAGTATGTTATGGAGCCTGACACATATGCAGAGGTTCCGAAGAACATTGCTGAAAAGATTATGAGTGAAAGAGCTAAAAAGGACTAATCATACCTTTTAAAGCACTTTTTTCAAAAATGTATTGATTTTTTTAGAAAAAATTGATACAATATGATTAAATCTATTGTAAATTCTTTTTACAACAATAAGGAGGAAATTTCCAATGGCAAGAGAAAAATTTGAAAGAAATAAGCCCCATGTTAACATTGGTACAATCGGCCACGTTGACCATGGTAAAACAACACTTACTGCTGCTATCACAAAGGTTCTCAACCTCGAAGGCGATGCTGATTTCGTTGATTACGCTAACATCGATAAGGCTCCTGAAGAGAGAGAGCGTGGTATCACAATTAACACAGCTCACGTTGAGTATGAAACAGACAAGCGTCACTATGCACACGTTGACTGCCCAGGCCATGCTGACTATGTAAAGAACATGATCACAGGTGCTGCTCAGATGGACGGCGCTATCCTCGTTGTATCAGCTGCTGACGGTCCTATGCCACAGACAAGAGAGCACATCCTTCTTTCTCGTCAGGTAGGTGTACCTTACATCGTAGTATTCATGAACAAGACTGACCAGGTTGACGATCCTGAGCTTCTCGAGCTCGTAGAGATGGAGATCCGTGACCTCCTCAACGAGTATGAGTTCCCGGGCGACGATACACCAATCATCAAGGGTTCAGCTTACCTTGCTCTTACAAGCACATCTAAGGATCCTAACGCTCCTGAGTACAAGTGCATCCACGAGCTTATGGACGCTGTTGACGAGTATATTCCAACTCCTGACCGTAAGGCTGACCAGCCATTCCTTATGCCTGTTGAGGACGTATTCACAATCACAGGTCGTGGTACTGTTGCAACTGGTAGAGTTGAAAGAGGTCAGATTAAGACTGGTGAAGAAGTTGAAATCGTTGGTCTTACAGACGAAAAGAGAAAAGTTGTTGTTACAGGTCTTGAAATGTTCAGAAAGACTCTTGACTTCGCTGAAGCAGGCGACAACGTAGGTGTTCTTCTCCGTGGTGTTCAGAGAACTGAAATCCAGAGAGGTCAGGTACTTGCTAAGCCAGGTACAATTCACCCACACACAAAGTTCCGTGGCCAGGTTTACGTTCTTACTAAGGACGAAGGTGGCCGTCATACTCCATTCTTCAACAACTATCGTCCGCAGTTCTATTTCAGAACAACTGACGTAACAGGTACAATCTCACTCCCAGAGGGCGTAGAGATGTGCATGCCTGGTGATAACGTTGAAATGGACGTTGAACTTATCACTCCTATCGCTATCGAAGTTGGTCTTCGTTTCGCTATTCGTGAAGGCGGCAGAACAGTAGGTTCAGGCGCAGTTATCGCTATTAACGAATAATTTTAACCGATTATCGTTTATTTTCTAACATTCAGAGCCGATACATTTGTATCGGCTCTTTTTGTGTTCGCATCGTGTTTGCACACGATACGATTGCCGAACTCGGTTCGCTGCTACAGATAAAACTTGACTTTGCAATATTTATATGCTTTGTAATTGTCATAATGTATGAGCTGTTACCTGTGGGAGAACGAGGTTCTCCCCTACAGATTATACACAACATCTATTACATAAAAATATTTTTCTCAAACATAAGATTTCATCAAGCGTGCGTCAGATGAGCGTTCCTACGGTTTGTTTTGTACAAGAAAAGATAACAACATAACAGAAAAAGAGGTGTCAGCGTTTGCGACACCTCTTTTTGCAGTCTAAATTATTGAAAAATCAGAATAAGGTAATCCCGAACATATGCAGTATCCATAAAACAGCACCGAAAACAACAGATGCGGTAACACCGTAAACTATGACAGGTCCTGCAATGATGAACAGCTTTGCGCCGAGTCCTGCAACATATCCCTCGGATTTGAATTCAATTGCAGGCGATGAAACCGCATTTGCAAAACCTGTAATCGGCACAAGCGTACCTGCACCGCCATGCTTGGCGATTTTATCGTAAACACCGATTGCTGTCAGCAAAATTCCTATGAAAATCAGCGTTACCGATGTCAGCGTTTTTGCATCATCCTTGCTGAGATCAAGCATTGAATAACAGTCCGTCAGAACCTGACCGATAAGGCAGATGAAACCGCCGATGAAAAATGCCTTAGTCCCGTTCACAAAACATTTACTTTTCGGTGAATTATTTTTCACAATCGTGCTATATTCTTCTTTTGAAATCATAAAATGCCACCTTTGCACCGTTAATTAATTTACATATATTTTTGCCGTATAAATTTCAATTATGTTTGAATTATCACTTTATTTTTTTTGACTATTGTAGTATACTTATTAATATGTACAGCTATGTAAAACGAAATGAGGGTAAAGTAATGGAGCATTATCTCGATAACAGCGCAACTACGAAGGTGTCGCAAAAGGCGGCAGAAAAAGCGTTTGAGATAATGACCGAAAATTACGGCAATCCTTCGTCACTTCATTTGCGTGGAATGTATGCAGAGCAGGAGCTTGTAAAGGCTCGAAAAGAGGTTGCAAGAAAGCTTGGTGCAACTGCCGACGAAATCTATTTTACAAGCGGCGGTACAGAGGCGAATAACCTTGCAATTTTCGGTGTTGCCGAGGCTAAAAAACGCAGAGGAAAGCGGATTGTTGTGTCTGCCGTTGAACACAGCAGTATTATGGAATCCGCAAAAAAACTTGAAGATAACGGCTTTGATGTTGTCTATATCATGCCCCGTGAGGACGGCACAATTCACAAGGAAGATGTGCTTGAAAAGGTTGACGAAAACACAATTCTTGTGTCTGTAATGTGCGTCAATAATGAAACGGGCGCAATTATGAATGTTACGGATATTTTTTCTGCCGTAAAGGCGAAGAACAGCGATGTAATCTGCCACACGGATGCCGTTCAGGCTTTCGGCAAAATCTCGCTTTCTGCGTCAAGGCTTCATGCGGATTTAATCAGCGTGAGCGGTCATAAAATCCATGCCCCGAAGGGTGTGGGTGCAATCTTTGTGAAAAAGGGTGTACGGCTTGTTCCGCTTCACTACGGCGGTGAGCAGGAGAAAAAACTCCGTCCCGGCACAGAGGCGATTCCGTTGATTGCCGCAATGGGTGTTGCCTGTGGTGAATTTAACATAGATAAAAATTACGATTATGTTTCAAAGCTTAACAGCTACGCAAAGGATAAGCTATTAAAAATTGACGGAGTGGTTCTCAACTCTCCTGAAAACGCACTTCCGTATGTGCTGAATATCTCGGCAGGAAAGGTCAGGAGCGAAACCATGCTCCATTTTTTTGAAAATCTTGAGGTCTATGTGTCCTCGGGAAGTGCCTGTGCAAAGGGCAAACCGAGTTATGTGCTTGAGTCTATGAATATCGGTCGTGACCGAGCCGACAGCGCACTGAGAATCAGCTTTTCAAAATTTAACACAGAGGCAGATATCGACGCACTTTGTTACGGTATTGAAAAGGGACTGAAAACCCTTGCTCACAAATAAAATCGTATGAATACATATTAAAACAAAGGAATACATTTTATGAAGGAAATTTTACTTTTGAAAGACGGCGAAATTGTTCTCAAGGGACTTAACCGCCGTTCATTTGAAGATGTCCTCAAAAAGAACCTCAAACACGCATTAAAGAGTGCAGGCCATTTTGAGATTACATCCGCACAGTCCACAATTTATGTAAAACCGCTTGATGATGACGCAGATCTTGAAAAGGCTTGCGAAATCGTTTCAAGGGTGTTCGGAATTATCGCTTTTTCAAGAGCAGCCGTTTGTGAAAAAACAATCGAATCCGTTCTTGAAACAGCTCCGAAATATCTTGAAAATCAGCTTAAAAATATAAAAACCTTCAAAGTTGAGGCAAAGAGAAGCGACAAGAAGTTTCCGCTTAAATCTCCCGAAATTTGCAGAGAGGTCGGCGGTGAAATCCTTTCAAAGTTTCCGCATCTCAAGGTTGATGTTCACAACCCCGACCTTGTTGTAAATGTTGAAATCCGTGACTTCGGCGCTTATGTTCACGGTGAGCCGGTAAGAGGAGCAGGCGGTATTCCGGTCGGCACAGGCGGCAGAGCCGCAATTCTCATCAGCGGAGGTCTTGATTCTCCCGTTGCCGCTTATATGATGGCAAAAAGAGGTATCAGACTTACTGCAATTCACTTTGCAAGTCCGCCCTACACAAGCCCCAGAGCCGAAGACAAGGTTGTCAGACTTCTCCGCAGAGTCAGCAGATATGCAGGCGATATGGTTATGTACACCGTGCCGTTTACAAAGCTGCAGGAGAAAATCAAGGATGAATGTCCCGAGGAACTTTTCACAATCATTATGCGCCGCCTGATGATGCAGATTTCAGAAAAGATTGCCGAAAAGTACGAATGTCAGGCACTCATCACAGGCGAAAGCCTCGGTCAGGTTGCAAGCCAGACAATCGGTGCGCTTTCGTGTACAGATGAGGCGACCGATATGCTCGTGTTCAGACCGCTCATAGGTATGGATAAGCAGGAAATTATTGACATTGCCTACAAGATTGATACCTACGATATATCAATTGAGCCGTATGAGGACTGCTGTACCGTGTTCACACCAAAGCATCCCCGTACAAGACCTGTTCTCAAATATGTAAAAGAGGCTCAGGAAAAGCCGAACTTCGGACCTCTTGTTGAGGAGGCTCTTCAGAACCTAAAAGTTACAAGAATTTCGGCTGATGATGAATAATCAAACGATTGAAAGGGGAATTGACATGGATGTTGAGATTTTTTCCTTAACGGGCAAAAATTCCGCTGACCTTTCTCAAACAAGCGGTGAAATTGCAAAAAAGCTTGAACAAAACGGCTTTTCCGTAACCAAAGTAAAAAGCGTTTCACCTTCATATTCTAAAATTATTTCTGCACTTAACGTGCTTGCGAAAAGCGAAAAAGCGCCTGATCAGGTTGTGATTGCAGAGGCTCTTACAACAAAGGACAGCACATCGTTTCGCAAAAAGTTTGCCGAGGTTGTTGCGGCATCCGAGAAGTATGAGAATACTCCCGTGCCGAAGGACTATTGGCGAAAGAGAAATCTTGATTTTCTTGATGCCAAAAAGCGTAAGGCAGACAAGGAAGAGATGGAACAGCTCGAGGACAAGTACAGAATGTTCCGTAAAAAGTCAAGAATTTTCAGCCTTAAAGATATGGGCAACGGCTATCGTGGCTACTGCTTTATGTACCGTGGTATTCAGGTTGCCGTTCTTCCAAAATCGGCTCTTGCAGGTGAAAATCCCGAAGATATGGTTTGTCTTGCCTGCATAAGAGCAAAGTCAAACTTTGAAAATTCTGCAATTGACTATCCTAACGGTTTCAGCGACAGGGAATTTGTTCCGGCAAAGACAGGCTTTGTCAACAACTTCATTCCTATGCGTGGTGACGGTTCAAAGGAAGTTACAAGAAAATGCGTTGTAATTGTTTCGTTTCTCGTGTTTCTTACGGCACTTTCGCTGTTGTTCTACAATATGATTTACCTCAGCCTGAGAAATGCCGAGCTTAACGGAGAAATTCAGCGAATTGCTCACAGCGTTGATGACGGTGAAACAACACCCGAAAAGAAAAAGGATGACACAATCAATTGGGATAAACTTCTGAAAATCAACGATGAAATTGTCGGCTGGATTCAGATGAAGGATACCCACATTGACTACCCCGTTCTTTGGCATAAGGCAGACAGCACACCGCAACAGTATTACCTTAACCACAACTACAAGAATGAGTGGGACGGCTTCGGCAGCGTATTTGTTGACTACCGTTCAACAAAGGGTACAGACGGCAAGAACCTTGTTCTTCACTCTCACCACATTCAGGACGGTTCAATGTTCGGTGATCTTATGAAGTTCGGCGGAACAACGGGGGATCTCGATTTCTACAAAGAAGTTCCGACCTTCCGTTTTGACACTCCAAAGGGCAAAGGTACTTATAAGATTATCTCCGTGTTCAAGACAAACACTCTTACCGCACACGGCGATTTCTTCAACTACATGATAAGCGACTTTGAAAATGACAAGGATTTTATGAACTATGTTTACAATGTCCGTGTTCGTTCACTCTTTAATTGTCCTGTTGATGTAAATGAGGACGATGAGCTTGTAACACTTTCAACCTGTTCGTATGAGTTCACAAACTTCAGAACGGTTATTGTTGCAAGAAAGGTAAGAGCGGGCGAGTCAACAAAGGTTGATGTTTCAAAGGCATCGCTTAATAAGAATGCAGTATGGCCGCAGGTTTATTACTCATCCTACGGTGGTACAAGACCTACCGTCACAGACTTTGACACAGCTTACAAGAAAGGTCAGATTACCTGGTATGACGGAGATTACAGCTTTAAGAACCAAAAGGTAACCAAGAAAACCGAGGCTACAACCGCAACAGATACAAAAGGTCAGGTTGTAACGCAAAAGCCACAGCCTACAACAAAGGCAAAGGTTTATTGCAATGTAACCTTCCTTAACTACGACGGTTCAGCTTTGTCAACGCAAAAGGTTGAGTACGGCAAGTCGGCGGTTGTGCCTAAGACCGTACCGAAAAAACCGAGTGATGAGTATTATACCTACACCTTTGAGGGTTGGGACACCACCTATGACTATACAAAGGTAACGGCTAATTTGAGCATTGCACCAAAATTCAAGGCAACGCTGAAACCCGAATACGCAAACGCACAGTAGGAGGACGGAAAATGAATTGCAGGCTTGTATTTTTCGCTGCTCGCAAAACCTCGTTTTGCGAAAGAGCTTTGCAAAAATCCTTTTCCGAGCTTGACCTTGAACTTGTCAAAACCTGCTTTGCAACCGATTCCGAACAACTCGGAAATGAACTTACAGACGCTTTCAAAAAACTGAATGCGGTTTTCGTTGTCGGCGGACTCGGATTTGACGATGAAAAGGGAATAAAAAGCATAATTTCCCGTGCTTTGTGTGAAACCCCTGTTAATGACTGCAAAAAGCTGAAAAATGAAAACGGCGATGACGGATATGTTGTCAGAGCCGCAAATCAGATTCTTATTCTTCTGCCCGATGAACCCGAGCAGATTGAATCCATTATGCAGGGACCGCTCAGAAAATATATTATGGCAAACTCGGTAATGCAATGAGCATTGCGAATTGAAAGTTGAAAATTGAAAATGTAAAATTACAGTCGGCGGTGTGCCACCGCTGTCAATTCGAGAAGATAGTTAGATAAAAAGATTGCATCAGATGCCCGAATAAGGTTCTGATGCAATTTTTGTTTTATATGGAATCAGTAGGGGTAGCCTTGCGACTATATTTCAGACAGCGCTATGCTCCCTTTATCCGCCACCGGCGGCGGTCGCAAACCGTGTTCGCCATTTATAAAATTAATCTTGACAATGCAAAAAATGGTGCTATAATTAAAACATACTAAATACATAGGAATAGTAGAAATAATAGAAATAGTAGAAATAAAACACATACATAATCAAGCACATAAAAATCATGCTAAGAAAGGAAGTACAGTTATGGCAAAAAGAAATTTTGGCGATGAATTCGGATTTCAGACAAGGGCTGTTCACACGGGCAACGATGTTGACAGCGAAACAGGAGCAATCAAAAGACCTATCACAATGGCAAACAGCTATGAACTCCCATATGATCCGAGCGACCTCAACTGGAGCAGTGCAGGCAAAAACCTCTACACACGCAACGGCGGTTCAAATCAGCAGTATCTTCAGGAAAAGCTTGCGTCCCTTGAGGGCGGAGAGGATTGCGTTGTTCTTGCAAGCGGTGTTGCGGCTCTGTCGGGACTTTTCTTTGCATTGCTCAAAAGCGGTGACCATGTTGTATTTTCAAGCGTAACATATATTGCGGTTTACAGACTTCTGAACGAACTTCTCAAAGACAAATTCGGTGTTGAAACAACAATTGTTGACACAACCGACATTGAAAAAGTTAAGGCGGCAATCCGTCCGAACACAAAGCTCATTCACATTGAAACACCGGGCAATCCTACTCTTTCAATTTCCGACATTGAAAAGATTGCAGAGCTTGCCCATGCAAACGGCGCACTTTTGTCGGTTGACAACACATTTGCTTCTCCGTTCAACCAAAGACCGGTTGAACTCGGTGCAGACTTTACCGTTGAAAGCCTTACAAAGTACATCAACGGTCACGGTGATGCAATGGGTGGTGCAATCATCGGCAAAAAAGAATACCTCGACATTATCCGTGCACAGTCGCAGATTAACCTCGGCGCAACAATCAGCCCGTTCAATGCATGGCTGATTATGAGAGGTTCGGTAACACTTCCGTTGCGTATGAAACAGCACAACGAAAATGCCCTCAAGGTTGCCCGTTATCTGAAAACGGTCAAAGGTGTAAGCTTTGTTGCATATCCGGGACTTGAGGATCACCCGAATCACGATATTGCAGTTAAGCAGATGAAAAACGGATTCGGCGGAGTGCTTTCGTTTGGACTTAAAGCCGACCACGATACCTACAACCGTTTTGTTACACATCTTAAAGTAATCACATCGGCTGTATCACTCGGTCACGATGAAAGCCTTATCGTATTTCTCGGTGAAAACGATGAAAGACAGTATCTTTATCCCGAAGAATTCCACAACGGATTTTTCCGTTTCAGCGTTGGTATTGAGGATGCCGAAGATATCATCGAAGATTTAAGACAGGCTTTTGAAAAAGAAAACCTGATTTAAGGAGCTTATTATGAATTTTTCATATTCACAGGTGCTTGAATTCAAGAGGATTCTTGACGAAAAATTCGGAGTGTATCTACATTTTCACGATGCCTGCGGAGGACAGTATTTTTCGTTTGATGAAGCAGAGAAGGACGAAGTATATCAATTTTTAACCTCTTATTTTGCAAATATCGGCGGTAAAATCAATATTGCCGACAATAAATTGACATTTACAGTAGATAAAGCGTAATAAGAAAATTTTTTTAAAAGATTTTCAAAACATTCTCTTGTTTGTCATTATTCTGTCACGATTGCCGTGATATAATATAGTCACAACATAAGAACGGCTTGATTTATAACAAGTCTTGCCCGAGCGTGACAGAATAAGTGGTGATAACCCATGTTAAACAGCTTACAAGATTTTCATTTGATATATTTTTCCTCTTTCTTTAATTAAAATATGGAAGAAACAGCGAGTTACACCGCTGTTTTTTTCATTTTACGGCAAAGTCGCAATGAATAACTGTATGCCGTTTTTCATATACATTATCGGTGATTGATATGAAAAAACTGCTCTGTGTGTTTTTTTGCGTAATGCTTGCGGCATTGTCGGCTGTCGTGTTTACGGGCGGAAAGGACACGCAAAAAAACTACATAAAATATGTTGAATTTAATGTTACGAAAGACGCTTTGCAAAATGCCGTTGACCTCGACATACAAACTCACGATGACGACAGGCATACCGACTGCATAACCACGCTTGCGTATCTCGGTGCGAAATACAGCGGCGATTTTACAAAGTACAAATACAGCGATATGACAGATTTTGCCGACAAAATCAAAAACGGCGAAACCGTTGAAAACCTGACAAAGGATATGAGATATTTCAATTACTACTCTCAGGCATACGGTGCGGCACTTTCTGGAATTGTCGGTGATTACGAAAAAGAAACTTCAAAAGGCACTGAAAAAGACTATGGCTTGTGCTGGTTTTCACCGATTGCCAAATCTTTTCCGTATTCCTGCTATGATGATTTCGGTGCTGTCAGAACCTACGGCTACACAAGACCGCACCTGGGGCATGATCTTATGGCGGCTGTCGGCACACCTGTTGTGGCGGTTGAGTCGGGAACGGTTGAAATTATGGGCTGGAACAGGTACGGCGGTTGGCGAATCGGAATCCGTTCTGCCGACAAAAAACGCTATTGGTACTATGCCCACCTAAGGCAGAACCGTCCGTTTGCAGAAAACTTAAAAGAGGGCGACAAGGTTTGTGCAGGCGATGTAATCGGTTATGTGGGAAGAACGGGTTACAGCGATACCGAAAATACAAACGGAATAACCGAAAGTCATTTGCATCTCGGACTTGAGCTTGTGTTTGATGAGAGCCAAAAAGAAAGCAATAACGAGATATGGATTGATGTGGGTGCTATAACAAGCGTTGTTGAGCAAAATCAGAGCGAAGTCGTGCGTAATAACGAAACAAAGGAATTTACAAGGAAATACAAGTTTACCGTTGGCAATGATTGACAAAAAACAAGAGCAAGATAAAATTAAATTAGCACAAAAATTGAATATTGTATAAACTATTGACAATATAATGCTATTATAGTACAATTTAGCCACTATGTTTTTAAGGAGAGTAAAACAATGAAAAAAATTGCACTTATACTTGCTGCAGCACTTATCGCAGTAACATCAATCTTCTGCTTTGCAGGTTGCGGTGATTCACCTGAGCAGAAACTCGCTAACTATGTTGCATCAGACGAATGCCGGAAAGAACTCGACTCAATGAAGTCGACATATGAATCAATGATGGATGTTGATGTTAGGGCTGAAGGCAAGAGCTTAGTTTATGACCTTACTTACAAGACTGAACTCCCTGAGGAATCACTTGATACTGTAAAGTCAAGCCTTGAATCAGCTTTTGAATCATTGTCATCAACATATGAAGGCATTGCAAACAGTATTAAGGAATCAGTCGGCATTGACGATCCGTCGGTTGTTGTAAAAATCAATACTAAAGACGGTACAAACATTTTTTCAAAGACATACAAAGCAACAAAATAATTTGATTATTTGCAATCTACGGGCTGTCATCTGACAGTCCGTTTTTGTGTATGATGTCAAATAATGATTTTACATATCTGAATGTTTTACCGCACAAATGTGATTTATTATCCTATAAAATCATAAACATTACTTTTATTCTTTACGGGCAAAAAATCATATAATTTGTATGTTGACTGAAAAAGAGCAATAAGTTAAAATATGTAGGACGGTATTTGAAAAAATTTATGAATTTAAATTTGCAGGAGGATAAAACGAGTGGTATTTTCGAGCCTTGTATTTATGTTTGCGTATCTGCCGATTACCTTGCTTGCCTATTATCTTGTGCCAAGGCAGGGACGCAATATTTTTCTCTTTATCGTAAACCTCATATTCTACGGCTGGGGCGAACCTAAGCTTGTTCTGCTTATGGTGTTCAACATCTTCTTCAACTACATAGGCGGTTGGCTTGTTGACAAATACAGAGCCGACGCCAAAAAGAAAAAGCTGTTTCTGATTCTTACCTGTGTGCTTGATATAGGTATTCTTGCGGTGTTTAAATATACGGGAATGATAACCGAAACGCTCAATATGCTGCCGTTTCTCAATATTCCGGAGCTTCAAATCAGCCTGCCGATCGGCATCAGCTTCTACACATTCCAGACAATGAGCTATGTTATTGATGTTTACCGTGACGATGCGCCCGTGTCTAAGAACTTTATCAACTTCGGTACATATGTTGCACTTTTTCCGCAGCTTATTGCAGGTCCGATTGTCCGTTACCGTGATGTTGCCGAACAGCTTGTAAACCGCCGTGAAACGCTTGAAATGTTCACAAGGGGCGTGAAGCTCTTTATGGTCGGCCTTGCAAAAAAGGTAATTATCGCAAACACTATGGGAACGCTCACAACAAACATTTTTGCAACAACCGATGAAAACGGCGTTGTCGGAACATGGGTGGGTATAATAGCCTATACATTCCAGATTTACTTTGATTTTTCGGGCTACTCCGATATGGCTTGCGGTCTTGGCAATATGATGGGATTCGAGTTTCTTAAAAACTTTAACTATCCCTACATCGCAAAGTCGATTACAGACTTTTGGAGAAGATGGCACATTTCCCTTTCGACATGGTTCAAAGAATATGTTTATATTCCTCTCGGCGGTAACAGAAAGGGCGTTAAAAGGCAGATTCTCAACCTTCTCATCGTGTGGGGACTTACAGGACTTTGGCACGGTGCGGCATACAACTTTGTACTTTGGGGACTTTACTACGGACTTCTTCTTATTCTTGAAAAATTCGTACTCAAAAAATTTCTCGACAGACTGCCGTCATTTGTTCAGCACATTTACACTCTGTTTATCATAATCATCGGTTGGGGGCTTTTCTACTTCACGGATGTCGGACAGCTCGGTGAGTTTATGGTTGACCTTTTCAATTTCGGCAACGGAATTTGCGGTGCTCAGGCGTTCAATCTTATTATGAGCAACCTGCCAATGCTTATTATTGCGGCTGTTGCATCAACTCCGCTTGCAACAGTGCTTTACACACGCTTTGAACACACACGCTTTATGTGGATCCCCGAAACACTCTACTGTATGGGTGTTCTTGCTGTCAGCACGGCAAGCCTTGTTAATCAGAGCTACAACCCGTTCCTTTATTTCAGATTTTAAAACGGCTGTGAACAATTAGAAAAAGTCAGGTGAATATATATGCGTTTTGCTGATAACAGAAATAAAATCGGAAAATACATTCCTGCGGTTGTATTTCTGATTTTCATATACGGAATGGCTTTGTGGTTTATCTTTTCTCCGAAGCCCGACTACAGCTCTTCCGAAAAAAGATACTTGCAGAAGTTTCCGGAGGTTACAGCCGAAAAATTGCTTTCGGGTGATTTCGGCAGTGAGTTTGAAACATTCTTTGCCGACAGGTTTCCGCAGAGAAACACATGGGTAGGTCTTAACGCATACACCGCCCTTGCAGAGGGTAACAACGGTGCAAGCGGTGTGTATAACTGCAAAAACGGCTACCTTATTAACAAGCCTGTTTCGACTGAAAACAACCTCGATAAGAATATCGGTGCGGTTGCGGATTTTGCAAAATCAATCGACACTCCGACAACGGTTATGCTTGTTCCGTCAACAGGATATATTGTTGATGATGTGCTTCCGACATTCCACGATAAATACAACGATGATGAGGATATAAGCAAGATTTCTTCAACGCTTTCAAAGGATAAAATCGGATTTGTTGATTTGCGTGAACGCTTTAAGAGCGAATACAAAAACGGCAGTCAGCTTTACTACAAAACCGACCATCATTGGACAACAAAGGGTGCTTACACGGGCTATCAGGAACTTTGCAAGGCACTCGGCGTTACTCCGATTGATGATTCAACACTAAAAAAAGACAGCTACCCCGACTTTTACGGCACAACATATTCTTCAAGCGGTTTTTGGCTCACTCCGCCCGATAATATCGAAATTTGGAATAACCCTAAAAATTCCGACAGGAATATCTCCGTAAAAATCACCGAGGGTGCAAATATTAAAACTTCGGGTTCAATGTACTTTACCGACCATCTCAAAGAGGACGACAAGTACCCCGTGTTTATTGACGGCAATCACGCTCTCACGGAGATTACAAACACCAATGCAAAGAACGGCACAATTCTTCTCATCAAGGACAGCTTTTCGCACAGCCTTGCACCGTTCCTTGCAGAAAACTACAGCAAGGTAGTTCTGGTTGACCTGCGTTATTATAAGGAAAGCGTGTCAGACCTTGTGACAACCTACAACCCCGAACAGGTTGTTGTGCTTTACGGAATTGACAACCTTGCAACCGATACGGATATCGTATGGCTCAAGTAGGCTTTTTAATATTCAATTGAATTAAAAATGGCTGTTGCTGATGAATTGACTTTCGTCAAGTGACAGCCGTTTTTCTGTAATTCTTTAATCCGTTATATCCCACATTCCCCATAAAACAATGCAAAAAAATAACCACCCATAAATCGGGTGGTGTCGGATACGATTTTATAAGCGCTACGCTCGAGCGTTTTATGTTTTTGTAAATTAAACTATCTACACAAACTTAAAATTAAAATTCAACACCGATTCTGCCGGTGATGCCTCGATCGTAGGGATGTTTGATTTTCTTGAACTCGGTTACATAATCGCAAAGGTCAATCATTTTTTGTGACGGGTTATGACCTGTCATAATGATTTCCATGCTTGAGGGAGCGTTGGTGATGAACTCAACAACCTCGGATTCGGTGAGCATTTCAGCATTGATTGCGTCAATAATCTCGTCAAATACAACCATGTCGTATTTTTCGGTCAGGGCAAGTGTGACACTGTGGTCAAAAATACCCTTGAAAATTTTTGCCGCCTGAGCCTTTTCCTTTTCGTTCATCTGAAATGTGAACTTGAGGTCGGCGGGGCAGAGCGTGAGAGTCACATTCTCGGTGTGGCTGAGAACATGGCGTTCACCCGAAAATTCCGTTTTTAAAAATTGCACAAACAGCACCTTGAGGTTACTGCCTGCCGCCCTGACGGCAATTCCTACAGCGGCTGTGGTTTTGCCCTTACCGTCGCCAAAATACAAATGTTTCATTGTCTGTCATTCCTTTTCATAAAACTGCACAATTGACAAAATGGAATCCCTTATATACAATAGCATAGAAAAGACATTTTCGTCTGCCTAATTATAACATAAAATCGACAAACGGGAGTATGTACAAATTAAACAAAATTAATTAAAAATATCTTAAAAACTTCTATACCGCTTATTTTGCCGAAAAGGTTGAAATAATGCGGTATTTCGTTTATAATAATGCTTGTGTGACTGCACAAGATATGCGATGAAGCGGGAGGTTGCGGCATTAAGCCGGTTTTTCCGTGGAGTATGTCCGATTTTAAACCGGGCGATTAAATTGAAACACAGAGCGATTGAGTGGCAATGGGGTTGCTTTGCCATAACTGCGCTCAAACGCTTTCAGAACTTCCCGGTTAACTGAATAGTTAAACGGGTTTTTTAATGCGGGGTGAGGAAACACCCGGCAGAGTTTCAAAAAGTTTTGAAAAGCAACGCCCGCCAACTAACATTTTTAAGGAGGCGACGATAATGGCAGTCAAGGAAAAGATTAGAATAAGATTAAAGGGTTATGATCATCAGCTCGTTGATCAGTCTGCAGAGAGAATCGTGGCAACAGCTAAGCGCACAGGCGCAAGAGTTTCAGGTCCCGTTCCGCTCCCGACTGAGAAGCAGGTTGTAACAATTCTTCGTGCTGTTCATAAGTACAAGGACAGCCGTGAGCAGTTTGAAATCAGAACTCACAAGCGTCTTATCGACATCTTAAGACCGTCAAACAAGACAGTCGAGGCTCTTATGAGCTTAGAGCTCCCTGCCGGCGTTGATATCGAGATTAAGTTATAATCGGATACCAACCTACAAGCAGACAGGGTCATGTTGGGAAACCAACCAATAACCTATAAGGAGGATACAATTTATGCAGAAAGCAATCATCGGTAAGAAAATCGGTATGACACAGATTTTCGATGAAAAGGGAATCATGATTCCCGTAACTGTTGTTGAGGCAGGCCCTTGCGTGGTAACAGCCAAGAAAACAGTTGAAAACGACGGCTACGCTTCGGTACAGCTCGGCTACGGCGATGTTAAACCTCACAAGGTAAACAAGCCAATGAAGGGCTTCTTTGATAAGGCCGGTGTAGCACCAAAGAAAACTCTCAAAGAGTTCCGCTTTACAGACACAGACGCTTACAGCATCGGTGATCTCGTTAAAGCAGACGTATTCACCCCCGGCGACAAGATTGACGTAACAGGCAAGAGCAAAGGTAAGGGTACAGCAGGTGTTATTAAGAGATGGAACTTCCACCGTCTTAAGGAATCACACGGTACAGGTCCTTGCGTACGCCACGGCGGTTCAATCGGTGCCTGCTCATCACCTTCAAGAGTTTGGAAGGGTAAGAGAATGGCAGGTCACCTCGGCGCAGAACAGGTAACGGTTCAGAACCTCACAGTTGTTAAGGTTGACGCAGAAAACAACCTCATCGCTGTTAAGGGTGCTATTCCGGGTCCTAACAAGGGAATCGTTGTAATCAAAGATTCCGTAAAGGCTTAAGGAAGGGGGATTATAAATGCCAAATTTAGCAGTAGTAGATATGGAAGGCAAGAATGTCGGTACAATCGAGCTTGCCGAGTCCGTATTCGGTATCGAACCAAATGCAGCTGTTATGCATCAGATGGTAGTTAACTACCTCGCAGCACAGCGTCAGGGCACACAGTCCGCTCTTACAAGATCAGAGGTTTCAGGCGGCGGTAAAAAGCCGTGGAGACAGAAGGGTACAGGCCGTGCAAGACAGGGTTCAACAAGAGCTCCGCAGTGGACACACGGTGGCGTTGTATTCGCTCCGAAGCCAAGAGATTACAGATTTTCCGTAAATAAGAAGGTAAGAAGACTTGCTATGAAGTCAGCTTTCTCTTCAAAGGTTATGGAGAACGAGCTCATCGTTGTTGATTCAATCAGCATGGACGAGTACAAGACAAAGAAGATTGTTGCAATGCTCAGCGCAATCGGAGCTGAAAAGAAGGCTCTCATTGTTCTTCCTGAGGTTGACAGCAAGGTTATTAAATCAGCTAACAACATCCCCGGTGTTAAAACAGCTCAGGTAAACACTCTTAATGTATATGACATTTTGAATGCTGACAAGCTTATCATCGTTAAGGATGCGGTAAGCAAGATTGAGGAGGTATATGCATGATAGCTCATGATATTGTAATCCGCCCTGTTATTACCGAAAAGAGTATGCTCGGCGCAGTTAACAAAATTTATACCTTTGAAGTTGCTAAGTCAGCAAACAAGATTGAAATTGCAAAAGCTTGTGAAGAAGTTTTCGGCGTTAAGGTTGCAAAGGTAAACACAGTAAGCATGAGAGGCAAATTCCGTCGTCAGGGCAGAAACAACGGCGGCTACTCAAAGAGCTGGAAGAAAGCAATCGTAAAACTTACCGAAGACAGCAAGCCTATCGAATTTTTTGAAGGCATGATGTAATACTGACTCAGGTTCAGTATTGAGTCTGAAAAACATTATTCAGGCAGAATGTATGGGAAATGCCATATTCCCGCAAAGCCATCATGAGGAGAGTGAAACCAAATGGCCATTAAAGTATATAAGCCGACCATTAACTCAAGAAGAAATATGTCGGTTACAGATTATTCGGGTCTTTCAAAGGTTGAGCCGGAAAAAAGCTTGCTTGCTCCTTTAAATAAAAAGGCAGGTCGTAACAGCTACGGCAGAATCACCGTTCGTCACAGAGGCGGCGGCAACCGCAAAAAGTACCGTATTATTGACTTCAAGCGTCAGAAATTTGATGTTGAAGGTACAGTTAAAACATTAGAGTACGATCCAAACCGTTCTGCATTCATCGCTCTTGTAGAGTACACAGACGGCGAGAAGGCTTACATTATTGCTCCGGAAGGACTTAAGGTAGGCGACAAGGTAACAGCAGGTGCAAACGCTGATATTAAGCCCGGTAACGCACTTCCGCTTACAGCAATCCCTGTTGGTACATTTATCCACAATGTAGAGCTTTATCCCGGCAGAGGCGCTCAGCTCGCTCGTTCAGCCGGCAACATGGCTCAGCTCATGGCTAAGGAAAACGGTCTTGCACTTTTAAGACTTCCTTCAGGCGAGCTCAGAAACGTTCCTGAAAACTGCATGGCTACAATCGGTCAGGTAGGTAACACCGATCACGAAAATGTTAAGATCGGTAAAGCAGGCCGTAAGAGAAACATGGGTTGGCGTCCTACTGTTCGTGGTTCTGTAATGAACCCTAACGACCATCCGCACGGCGGTGGTGAGGGTAAGTCACCTGTTGGTCGTCCGGGCCCTGTAACCCCATGGGGTAAGCCCGCACTCGGCTACAAGACTCGTAAGAACAACAAGAGCAGCGACAAGCTTATCGTAAGAAGAAGAAACGGTAAGTAAGGCGGAAAGGAGCTAAAACATGAGTAGAAGTACTAAAAAGGGCCCTTATGTTCAGCCTGTACTGCTCAAAAGGGTTATCGAAATGAACGAAGCAGGCGAAAAGAGAATTCTCAAGACTTGGTCAAGAAGTTCAACAATTTTCCCTGAATTCGTTGGTCACACATTTGCCGTTCATGACGGCAGAAAACATGTTCCTGTATATGTAACCGAAGATATGGTTGGTCACAAGCTCGGTGAGTTTGCTCCGACAAGAACATTCAAAGGTCACGCAGGATCAAAGACAAGCAAATAAGCGGAAGGAGAGTATTGCAGATGGAAGCAAAGGCAAATGCAAAATTTGTTCGTATTTCACCCCGCAAGGTTAATGTAGTTCTTGACCTCGTAAGAGGCAAAGACGTTAAGTATGCGGAAGCTGTTCTTAAGCACACTCCCAAGGCCGCTTGCGAGCCGCTTTTAAAGCTGCTCAATTCAGCTATGGCAAATGCTGAGAACAACCATGACATGGATGTATCCAAGCTTTACATTGCTCAGTGCAATGCAACAGCAGGCCCCATCCTTAAAAGAATTCGTCCGAGAGCACAGGGCAGAGCGTTCAGAATTAACAAGAGAACTTCTCACATTTCCCTCGTACTCAAGGAAAGAGAAGACGACTAAGGGGAGGTTAGATTATGGGTCAGAAAGTTAATCCGCACGGTCTCCGTGTCGGCGTTATTAAAGATTGGGATTCCCGTTGGTTTGCAAACAAGAAGGACTTCGGTGCTACACTCGTTGAGGACTATAACCTCCGTAAGACTCTGAAGGCTCAGCTTTACAACTTCGGTATCTCAAAGATTGAAATTGAGCGTGACGGCAAAAAGGTTAAAATCAGCATCCACTGCGCTAAGCCCGGTCTTGTAATCGGTAAGGGTGGTTCTGAGATTGAAAAGCTCAGAGCACAGTGCGAAAAGATGCTCGGCAAGCCCGTTGCAATCAATATCGTAGAAGTTAAGGCTCCTGAACTTGATGCACAGCTCGTTGCAGAAAGCATCGCTCAGCAGCTTGAAAAGAGAATCTCTTTCCGCCGTGCAATGAAGATGTCAATCGGCAACGCAATGCGTCGTGGCGCTAAGGGTATTAAGATTATGTGTTCAGGCCGTCTTGGCGGTGCTGAAATTGCTCGTTCAGAGCAGTACCACGAAGGTACTATTCCGCTTCAGACACTTCGTGCCGACATCGACTACGGCTTTGCAGAAGCTAACACAACCTACGGTAAAGTAGGCGTTAAGGTTTGGCTTTACAAGGGCGAGGTTCTTAACGAAGTTAAGTCAAGAAAGCCCCGCAGAGAAGGAGGCAGAAAGTAATGTTATTACCTAAGAGAGTAAAATACAGAAGAGTTCACAGAGGTCGTATGACAGGTAAGGCTCTTCGTGGTAACAAGGTTACTTACGGCGATTTCGGTCTTCAGGCTACAGAGCCTGCATGGATCACCTCAAACCAGATTGAGGCTGCCCGTGTCGCTATGACTCGTTACTGCAAGAGATTCGGTAAAGTATGGATCAAAATTTTCCCTGATAAGCCTGTTACAGCAAAGCCTGCTGAAACACGAATGGGTTCAGGTAAAGGTTCACCCGAGTACTGGGTAGCCGTAGTAAAGCCGGGCAGAGTTATGTTTGAACTCGGCGGCGTAGATGAAGCTACTGCAAGAGAGGCTCTTCGCCTTGCTGCAAATAAGCTTCCGATCAAGTGCAAGTTTGTTAAGAAAGAGGAGGGTGAGCAGTAATGAAAGCATCAGAACTCAGAGATATGTCAGTAGAAGAGCTTCAGACAAAGCTCACTGAACTCAAAGAAGAATTATTCAATCTTCGTTTCCAGCTTGCTGTTAATCAGCTCGAAAACTCATCCAGAATCGGTGCTGTTAAAAAGGACATCGCAAGAATTTCAACAGTTCTTCGTCAGATGGAACTTAACGGCGCTGAAGCTTAAGAGAGGAGGACTTAACAGTGAGTGAAAGAAATATGAGAAAAACTGTTGTCGGAAAAGTTGTAAGCGACAAGATGGACAAGACAATTGTCGTTGCAGTTGAAGACAGCGTAAAGCACAAGCTTTACAACAAAATTGTTAAGCGTACAGTTCGTTTCAAGGCACACGACGAAAACAATGAGTGTGGCATTGGCGACCGTGTAAAGATTATGGAGACCCGTCCTCTTTCTAAAGACAAAAGATGGAGACTCGTCGAGATTATTGAGAAAGCTAAATAAGTTTATTTTAGCGGCTTTGAGTAAAGGAGGAATTACACTGTGATTCAGCAGCAAACTATCCTCAAGGTTGCCGACAACACCGGCGCAAAGGAACTTATGTGCATTCGTGTACTCGGCGGTACCAGAAGGAGATATGCCAACATTGGCGATGTAATCGTAGCCTCGGTTAAAAAGGCAGCACCCGGCGGTGTTGTTAAAAAAGGCGACGTTGTAAAGGCTGTAGTTGTTCGTTCTGCAAAGGGCGTCAGAAGAGAAGACGGTACTTATATCCGTTTCGATGAAAATGCAGCTGTTATTATTAAGGAAGATAAGAACCCGAAGGGTACTCGTATCTTCGGACCGGTAGCAAGAGAGCTTCGTGATAAGGATTATATGAAGATTCTTTCTCTCGCTCCCGAAGTACTTTAATTGGAGGTGTCACAATGAGTAAAGTTCATGTTAAAACAGGCGACACCGTTATCGTATTAAGCGGTAAGGACAAGGGCAAGACAGGTCAGGTTATGGCTGTAAGCCCTAAAGAAGGCAAAGTTATCGTAGAAAAGGTAAACATGGTTTCAAAGCATGTTAAGCCCAAGAAGATGGGCGAGCAGGGCGGTATCATTAAGGCTGAGGGTGCTATGTATGCATCTAAGGTTCAGATTGTTTGCCCAAGATGCAAAAAGCCTACAAGAGTTGCTCATAAGTTCTATGAGGACGGCTCTAAGGGCAGAGTTTGCGCTAAATGCGGCGAAGCACTTTAAGGAGGAAATAAGATATGGCAAGACTTAAAGAATATTATTCAAAAGAAGTTGCACCTGCTCTTATGTCAAAGTTCTCCTACAAGAGCACAATGCAGATTCCTAAGCTTGATAAAATCGTTATCAATGTAGGCGCAGGCGAAGCAAAAGATAACTCAAAAGTAATTGATGCTATCTGCACAGACCTTTCTGCTATTACAGGTCAGAAGCCTCTCATCTGTAAGGCAAGAAAGTCAGTTGCTAACTTCAAACTCAGAGAAGGTATGGCAATCGGCTGTAAGGTTACATTAAGAGGCGAGAGAATGTATGAATTCCTTGACAGATTCTTCAATGTAGCACTTCCCCGTGTTCGTGACTTCAGAGGTATCAACCCTGATTCATTTGACGGCCGTGGTAACTACAACATGGGCCTCAAAGAACAGCTCATCTTCCCCGAGATTGACTATGACAAGATCGACAAGGTTCGTGGTATGGACATTTGTTTCGTAACCACTGCAACAACAGACGAAGAAGCTCGCGAGCTCTTAAAGCTTATGGGCGCACCGTTTTCAAAGTAAGGAGGGATTGTTGTGGCTAAAACTTCAATGAAAGTAAAGCAGCAGAGAAAGCAGAAATTCTCTACAAGAGAGTACACAAGATGTAACATCTGTGGTAGACCACACGCCTACCTCCGTAAGTATGGCATTTGTCGTATTTGCTTCCGTGAACTCGCTTACAAGGGCGAAATTCCGGGTGTAAAGAAAGCAAGCTGGTAAGCAAGGGAGGTAAAGCATAATGCAGATTACAGATACAATTGCTGATTTACTTACAAGAATCCGTAACGCAAATTCAGCAAAGCATGATTCTGTTGAAATTCCCGCTTCAAACCTCAAGAAGTCAATTTGTCAGATTCTTGTTGACGAAGGTTATGTAAAGAATTTCACAGTTATTGAAGACGGCAAGCAGGGCGTTATTAAGGTAACACTCAAGTATACAGACGGCAAGACTCCTGTTATCACAGGTCTCCGCCGTGTATCAAAGCCCGGTCTCAGAATTTACAGTAATGCAGAAGATATGCCAAAGGTAATGAAGGGTCTTGGTATCGCTATCATTTCAACCTCAAAGGGTGTTATGACAGATCGTGAGGCAAGAAAGCAGCACATCGGCGGCGAGGTTCTCGCTTACATTTGGTAAGAGGAGGTGCGATAAATGTCTCGAATTGGAAGAAAACCTATAAATATTCCCGCCGGCGTTACAGCTTCAGTTGACAACGGCGTTATCACAGTTAAAGGTCCTAAGGGTACACTTGATTTCAAGTTTAATCCTGCTATGACTGTTGAAATCAAGGGCGATGTAATCGAGGTTACTCGTCCTAACGACGCAAAGGAAAACCGTTCACTTCACGGTCTTACAAGAACACTTATCCACAATATGGTTATCGGTGTTACAGAGGGTTATTCAAAGACTCTCGAAGTAAACGGCGTTGGTTACCGTGTTCAGAAGCAGGGTAACAAGTGCGTTATGAACCTTGGTTATTCACACCAGGTTATCGTTGAGGATACAGAGGACATCAAGATTGAAGTTCCCGATCCTAACAAAATCATCATCTCCGGCATTGATAAGCAAAAGGTTGGTCAGTTTGCTGCCGAAGTAAGAGAAAAGCGTCCTCCGGAGCCATATAAGGGCAAGGGTATTAAGTACGCTGATGAAGTTATCCGCCGCAAGGAAGGCAAGGCCGGTAAGGGCAAATAATTAAGGAGTGAATAATTAATGGTAAGCAGACCAGATACAAAAAAGGCACGCGCAAAACGCCATAAGAGAGTCCGCAGCAAGATCAGCGGTACAGCTTCTTGTCCTCGTCTTTGCGTATTCCGCTCCACAAGCAACATCTATGCTCAGATTATTGACGATGTAGCCGGTGTTACACTTGCTCAGGCTTCAAGCCTTGATAAGGAAATCACAGGCAATGGCGGAAACAAAGAGGCAGCTAAGGCTGTTGGCAAGCTCGTTGCTGAGCGTGCAAAAGAAAAGAATATCGTTGATGTTGTATTCGACAGAGGCGGTAACATATATCACGGCCGTGTTAAGGAATTGGCCGAAGGCGCCCGTGAGGGCGGCCTCAATTTCTAAGGATTGGAGGAATAACTTTGGCTAAAACAGTAGAAGTAACAGGCGAATTAAAAGAAAGAGTAGTTACTATTAACCGTGTTTCTAAAACAGTTAAAGGCGGTCGTATTTTCAAGTTTGCAGCTCTCGTAGTTGTAGGCGACGGTAACGGAACAGTTGGTTTCGGTATCGGTAAAGCAGGCGAAGTACCCGACGCTATCCGCAAGGGTATTGAGGATGCTAAAAAGAACCTCATGAAGGTTTCACTCAGAGGTACAACAATCCCTCACGAAGTAATCGGTGAGTTCGGTGCAGGCAGAGTTCTTATGAAGCCTGCAGCTCCCGGTACCGGTGTTATTGCCGGCGGTCCTGTTCGTGCCGTTGTTGAAGCAGTAGGTATCAAGGACATCAGAACAAAGGCTCTTCGTTCCAACAATCCCTGTAATGTAGTTAGAGCTACTCTTGCAGGTCTTGGCGCATTAAGAAATGCTGAAGAAGTTGCTGCAATCCGCGGTAAATCCGTTAAAGAGATTCTTTAATAGGGAGGTTGTAAATTATGACAATTAAGTTAGTAAAGAGTCTTATCGGCTCTAAGAAGGATCAGATTGCAACCGCCCACGCTCTCGGTCTTAAGAAAATCGGTGATGTTACAACTCAGCCCGATAACGCTCAGACTAAGGGTAAGGTAGCAAAAATCATCCACCTCGTAGAGGTTAGTGAAGCATAAGCAAGGAGGTGCGAACTAATGAAGTTACATGAACTTTCTCCTGTTGAGGGTTCTAAGAAGGACTCAAAGAGAATCGGCAGAGGTCACGGCTCAGGCTGGGGCAAAACTTCCGGTAAAGGTCATAAGGGCCAGAAGGCTCGTTCAGGCGGCAGCATCCGTCCCGGATTTGAGGGCGGTCAGATGCCTTTACAGCGTCGTATCCCTAAAAGAGGTTTCAACAACATTTTTGCAAAAGCTGTAGCAGCAGTAAACCTCAGCACTTTGAACAGAAAGTTTGAAGACGGTGCGACAGTAGATATTGAGGCTCTTGTTAATGCGGGCGTTGTTAAGAACGGCTTTGATGCTGTTAAAATTCTTGGCAACGGTAAGCTTGACAAAAAACTTACAGTAAAGGTTTCTGCTTTTTCCGAATCAGCTAAAGCTGCAATTGAGGCTGCGGGCGGAAAGGCAGAGGTGATCTAAGTGTTTAAAACCATCAAAAATGCTTGGTCACTCCCCGATTTAAGAAAGAAAATTTTATTTACTCTCTTAATCATTGTTGTATTCAGAATCGGCTCGGTTATTCAGGTTCCATTCCTGGATACTGCGGCTCTCAGAAGTGTTATGAACCCGGATGACTGGTCTAACACAATGCTTTCTTATATGAATACACTCTCAGGCGGTGCATTCTCCAACGCAACATTGTTTGCAATGGGTATCACCCCTTATATCAACAGCTCAATCATCATCCAGCTCCTCTGCGTTGCTATTCCTCCTCTGGAGAGATTGGCAAGAGAAGGCGAAGCCGGCAGACGCAAAATCAGTGCTATCACTCGTTATGTAACAGTCGGTCTCGGTATTATTCAGGGTACTGCATATTACTTCTACCTTCTCAACAGCAAGGTAACACTTTACAACAGCGGTTTTGAACTTTGGTTCTCTGCTATCGTAATCATCCTTGTTTTTACCGCAGGTACGGCGGTTATGATGTGGCTCGGTGAACAGATCAACAGCCACGGCATCGGAAACGGTATTTCCATTCTCCTTTTTGCAGGTATCGTTGCTCAGTTCCCACAGATTATCAACACACTCGGTCAGTACTGGAACCTTGCTGTTAACGGCAGCACACAGTTCTTCTTCCTCGTACCTCTCTGGGTAGTTCTCTTTGTTGCTGTTGTATGGATTATCACATTCATGCAGGACAGCGAAAGAAGAATCCCGATTCAGTATGCAAAGCGTGTTGTGGGCAGAAAGATGTACGGCGGTCAGTCAAGCCACCTTCCTATCAAGGTTGCTCTCGGCGGCGTTCTTCCAATCATCTTTGCAAGCTCAATTCTTTCAATTCCAAGTACAATCAACCTCTTCCTCAAGATTCCTGCAGGAGAAGGTTTCTGGGGTGCATTCTTTGCAGCATTCAGCACCACAGGCTGGCTGTACATGGTACTTTATTTCTTGTTCATTATAATGTTCGCTTATTTCTATACATCAATTCAGTACAACCCTGTTGAAATGGCTAACAATCTTAAAGCTAACAACGGCACAGTTCCCGGTATTCGTCCGGGTGCTCCGACAGCTGATTATATCAGAAAGATTTTGTCAAGAATCACTTTAATCGGTGCAATGTTCCTTGCTGTTATCGCTATGATTCCGCTTATCTACGGCGCTGCTTCCGGAATGGGACAGATGTCAATCGGCGGTACATCAATCATCATCGTAGTTGGTGTAGCTCTTGAAACTGTTAAACAGCTCGAGTCACAAATGATGATGCGTCATTACAAAGGTTTTCTTGACTAATTGAGAAAAAAGGAGTATAATAGATGAACATTATCATGTTAGGTGCTCCGGGTGCAGGTAAAGGCACACAGGCTGCTGTACTTTGTGAACACTTTGGTATTCCCACAATTTCAACCGGAAACATGATCCGTGAAGCGCTGAAAAACGGCACTGAGATGGGCTTGAAGGCTAAATCCTTTATGGATGAAGGCAAGCTTGTTCCCGACGAAGTAGTAATCGGTATTGTAAAGGAAAGACTTTCTGCCGATGACTGCAAGAAGGGTTTCATTCTTGACGGTTTTCCAAGAACTATTCCTCAGGCTGAGGCTCTGGATAATATGGGTGTTGAGATTCAGCATGTCATCAACATCGACATTTCTGATGAAAAAATCATCAACCGTATGTCTGGACGCCGTGTTTGCGAAAATTGTGGCAGACCTTTCCACATTGTGACTTTAAAGCCCAAAAAGGAAGGTGTTTGTGACGATTGCGGCGGCACCCTTGTTCAGCGCAAGGACGACCACCCCGATACCGTGCTTGCTCGTCTCGAAACATATCACAAAGAGACCGAGCCCCTCGTTTCTTACTATGAGAAGCAGGGTAAGCTTGTTACTGTAAAAGGACAGGACGATGTAGAAGCTACTACAAAGGCTATCCTTGAAGGTATTGAGGCTTAATTCATGGTTGTAGTTAAGACAGCACGGGAACTTTCAAAAATGAAAGATGCCTGCAGAATTTCTGCCGAGGCATTGCGTGTTGCGGGAGAGGCTGTAAAGCCCGGCGTTACTACTTATGAAATAGATAACATTGTCCGCTCATACATCGAGAAACAGGGAGCAGTTCCCTCGTTTCTCGGTTACGGCGGCTTTCCTGCGAGTGCGTGCATTTCCGTTAACAATGTGGTTATCCATGGCATACCCAGTAAAGAACTCGTTTTAAAAGAGGGCGACATAGTAAGCGTGGATGTTGGCGCTTTCTACGGGGGATTTCACGGCGACAACGCCTTTACATTCCCCTGCGGCAAAATCAGTGCAGACGCACAGGCTTTGCTTGACGCCACAAAAGAGAGTCTGTATGAGGGAATTAAACAGGCTCTTGCCTTCAACCGTGTCGGTGACATAGGCAACGCTGTTCAGAAGTATGTCGAAGCTCGCAGTTACTCGGTGGTACGAGATTTTGTCGGCCACGGCGTAGGTGCGAAACTGCACGAAGACCCAAGCGTACCCAATTACGGCACTGCTCACAGAGGAGTGCGGCTTATTCCGGGTATGACTATTGCCATTGAACCCATGGTGAACCAGGGCAGGTGCAATGTGCGTGTTCTTGATGACAAATGGACTACCGTCACTGCTGACGGAAAGCTTTCAGCTCATTTTGAACATACTGTTGCAATAACTCCTGACGGACCTAAAATTATGACTTTGTGCGATTAAAGGTGATTTTATGAACACAGTAAAAGGCAGTATCGTAAAGGCTGTGGCAGGAAGGGAAAAGAACGGCTTTTTTGTTGTTCTCGACTGCGATTCCGTTTTTGCTTACATTGCAGACGGAAAGCGAAGAAAGGTTGAGAAGCCTAAAAAGAAAAAGCTTATTCATATTTCTCCTACAGGAACCGTGATAGAGGGTTCAATCAAGACCAATCCGCAGATAAGAAAAATTTTGAACAATTTTAGAAAGAGCGAGGGTTGACAATATGTCAAAACAGGATGTAATCGAAATTGAAGGTATTGTTAAGGAAGCTTTACCGAACGCACAGTTTAAGGTAGAGTTGCCGAACGGTCACGTGATATTAGCTGTTATTTCAGGCAAACTGAGAATGAACTTCATTCGCATATTGCCGGGTGATAAGGTAAAGGTGGAAATGTCCCCCTATGACCTGACAAGAGGCAGAATTACCTGGAGAACTAAATAATTCGGGTAAAAACACGACTTTTTAGAAAGGAATGATTATACATGAAAGTCAGACCTTCAGTAAAGAAAATGTGCGACAAGTGCAAAGTAATCAAAAGAAAAGGTAAGATTTTAGTTATTTGCGAAAACCCCAAGCATAAGCAGCGCCAGGGTTAATTTACCTAACGAAAACAAAACTATATTTTAGAATTTATATGGAGGTGCAACTATATGGCTCGTATAGCAGGTGTTGACTTACCGAGAGATAAAAGAGTTGAGATTGGTTTGACCTATATCTACGGTATCGGCCGTAAGACTGCAGACGACATTATTGCTGCAACAGGTGTTAATCCGGACACTCGTGTCAGAGATTTGACAGAAGAAGATATTGCAAAGCTCAGAGAATACATCGAGCATCACTGCCGCGTTGAAGGTGACCTTCGCCGTGACATCGCTTATGATATTAAAAGACTTATTGATATTGGTTGTTACCGTGGCGTTCGCCACAGAAAAGGACTTCCTGTAAGAGGTCAGCGTTCAAAGACTAACGCTCGTACTCGTAAGGGTCCCCGTAAAACCATGGCTAATAAGAAGAAGTAAGGAGGGCAAAGGACTATGGCAGCACCAAAGGGTGGTAAGAAGGTTATCCGCCGTCGCCGTGAACGCAAGCACATTGAAAAAGGCGCAGCGCATATCCAGTCTACATTTAACAACACAATTGTTACTATTTCCGATACACAGGGCAACGCTGTTTCATGGGCAAGCGCAGGCGAGCTCGGTTTCAGAGGTTCAAAGAAGTCAACTCCGTTTGCCGCTCAGTCAGCAGCCGAAACAGCTGCAAAGGCAGCAATGGAACACGGCATGAAGTATGTTGAAGTATATGTAAAGGGTCCCGGTCAGGGTCGTGAAGCTGCAATCCGTGCATTGCAGACTGCAGGTCTTGAGGTAACAATGATTAAGGATGTTACTCCAATCCCGCACAACGGATGCCGTCCTCCAAAGAGAAGACGTGTATAGTATTTTAAAAGGAGGAAAATTCTACTATGGCTAAAAATATGCAGCCTATCGCTAAGCGTTGCAGAGCTCTTGGCATTTCACCCGCAGTTATGGGTTATTCCAAGAAGACTTCCAACAGAAATCCCGGCGGTAAGATGAGAAGGAAAAAGAGCGAATACAGCATGCAGCTCACTGAGAAGCAGAAGGTAAAATTTATCTACGGCATCATGGAGAAGCAGTTCAGAGCTTACTACGAAAAAGCTGAAAAAGCTGAGGGTAAGACAGGTGCTGTATTGCTTACACTTATTGAAAGAAGACTTGACAACGTTATCTTCAGACTCGGTCTTGCAGCTACAAGAAGAGAAGCAAGACAGCTTGTTAGTCACAGCCACTTTACCGTAAACGGTAAGAAGGTAAACATTCCTTCATACCTTGTTAAGGTTGGCGATGTAATCGAAGTTAAGGAGAAGAGCCGTTCAACTGCAAGATTCAAGGCAATCGCAGAGGGCGAAACATCTTCAATTGTAACACCAAAGTGGCTTGAGAAGAACGAAAACCTTCTCGGCGGCAAGGTTGTTGCAGCTCCCCAGAGAGAAGACATCGACTTTCCTGTTGAAGAACACCTCATCGTTGAGTTGTACTCCAAGTAATCTTATATTTCACAGGCAGATTACACACAGATGGGCTGCTTTTGCAGTCGCATAATGTTTAGGAGGATTCGCGAATGATAGAAATTGAAAAGCCAAGAATTGAAACCGAGGAATTAACCGAGGATGGAAAGTACGGCAAGTTTGTTGTTGAACCGCTCGAGCGTGGTTTCGGCAACACACTCGGCAACAGTTTGCGCCGTGTGCTGCTTTCCTCTCTTGAAGGCTGTGCTGTTACATCAATCAAGATTGACGGCGTTCTTCACGAATTTTCAACTATTCCCGGCGTAAAGGAAGACGTTACGGAAATTGTTCTTAATATGAAAAGTCTTGTTGCAAAGCTCCATGAAACAAGTCCCAAGGTTATAGAAATTGCAGCCGAGGGTCCCTGTGAGGTAAAGGCTGCCGACATCAAATGTGATGATGAGGTTGAAATTCTCAACCCTGAACTCCATATTGCTACACTCGGTGAGGGTGCTAAGCTCAATATGGAAATCACAGTTGACAAGGGCAGAGGATATATTCCTTCAGAGCGCAACAAGCAGTTAAGCGGCAACAATGTTATTGGCGTTTTGCCGATTGATTCAATTTATACTCCCGTGTTAAAGGTAAACTATACAGTTGATAACACTCGTGTAGGTCAGATTACTGACTATGACAAGCTCACTTTGGATGTTTGGACAAACGGAGTTATCAATGCTCAGGAGGCTGTTTCTCTTGCAGCAAAGGTTCTTACCGAACACCTTAACCTTTTTGTTAACCTTTCCGACAAAGCTTCAAGTGCTGAAGTTATGGTTGAGAAGGATGACAAGGGTAAGGAAAAGATTCTTGAAATGACAATTGAAGATCTTGATCTTTCAGTTCGTTCTTTCAACTGCCTCAAGCGTGCAGGCATTAACACGGTAGAGGATTTGATCAACAAGTCCGAAGAGGATATGATGAAAGTGCGTAACCTCGGTAGAAAATCTCTCGAGGAAGTTGTACAGAAGCTCAATTCTCTCGGTTTTAGTCTTCAGAAGGAAGACGAATAACTTCCCAAAGTCTTTGACAGGCTATTCTGTCAAATTCTTACCAACAAACTCAACGGTAAAGGAGTGAAAGAAATGCCAGGTACAAGAAAATTAGGAAGAACTACTGCACAGAGAACTGCAATGCTTCGTGCTATGGTTACTTTCCTTTTGGAAAACGGCAAAATTGAAACAACTCTTACTCGTGCCAAGGAAGTTCAGGCTATGGCAGAGAAGATGATTACTACAGCTAAAGAAGATACTCTTCATAACAGACGCCTTGTTTTGGCTTTTGTTACTAAGGAAGATGTTACAAGCAAGCTCTTTAAGGAAATTGCTCCAAAATACAGCGATAGAAACGGTGGCTATACAAGAGTTACTAAAATCGGTCCCCGTCGTGGTGACGCCGCTGAAATGGCAATTATCGAGCTCGTATAATTCTTTTTAAGTTAATACAAGTTCAATTTGACTCCCGACTTTTTAGTCGGGAGTTTTTGCGTTTGTTTCAAAATGCAGGCTCTTTTACTACCCCGACTTTTATTATAGAGGTACAAAAAGTTCATCAGCAGGCGAACACGGTTCGGCGCTGCATTGAAATTGTATCAACAACTACAATAACACGCTCGGGCATAAATGCTTTTTATTTATCAAACTGTATTCACGAACAGGGAACGGGGTGCGCCGTGCTTTTGTACAAAACAAGTCAGGCTGTGAAGAACGAAGTCTTAAACTTCATTTCTTCACAGCCTCATTTTACGGTTTTAAAAGCAATTCAATTTTTAGTTGGCAACCGAATCTTTATAAGATGAGCTGAGCTTAAAACCGCTCGCAGGCTTACCCTTTTTGTCGATAAGGTTCTTACTGTCGCTTGCTCTGCAGGCTACTTCCCAGTGATAACTTGGTGATGTTGAGCCGCCGCCTTTAACTTCATATACTACGGTCATAAATGTACCGCCGTTCGTGTAGTTATAACCGTCACCGATGTTGACGCCGCTTATAGAAATCTCTCCGGCAATCTTTATGTTGAGCATAGCTCCGTTTTTGGCGGGTTCAGACATTTTTGCACTTTTGCAGGTAAGCTTTGATGAATCATATTTGATCCTTGCCTGATAGTTTTCGAGAACTGCCGGTGTTTTCAATTTGTATGTGCATACAATTGTGTCACCAACATTGAATGTTTTGCCGCCGATTTTAAGTGACTTGCTGTTGCTGTCATCAGATTTTGATGAATCCGACTTTGAAGATGAACTGTTATTATTTTTGTTGCTGTTGTTATTTTTATTGCTGTTGTTATTATTCTTATTACTGTTGTTATTAGTTTTGCCTGAGTCTGTTTTTGAAGAACTGTTGTTAGTAGTTTTGCTCGTTTCACTTTTTTCAATAACGGAACTCTGCTGACTGTTTGAATTTTTGCCTGAAGAACTGACGCCTGAGTTTTCGGAGTTATTGCCTGAATCGCCTGACTTGCTGTTGCCGCCGGCGTTGTTGTTTACAGGCACAGCTTTTGTTTCTTTAACATATTCAGTGTTGCCCTGAGCGTCTGTTACAACCTCGGTGTATGTTTCAATTTTTGTTTCAATCTGAGTATCTATGCGTGTTTCGTGAACAATCTCTGTTGCTTTCTGTTCATCCGAATTTTCTCCGCAACCACTCATAACGCTTGCAGCCATAGTTGAAAAAGCCACAAGTGATGCAAGTGCCGCAATAAGACAATAGTTTTTCTTTTTGCCGTAGTTACGCATTATGCCACTTCCTTAATGTGATTTAAAAATTCTGTAAGTGTTACCGTATCTTTACCATAATATTATATCAAATTAATCAACGAAAATAAAGAAATTTCGCAAAATTGTACCGTTATATATTGAAAAATTACTTGTATTAATTTTATGCAAATGGTACAATAATTTTGACGGATGTGATTAACAAGTGAACTTTTTGTGAATATATCTAAAAGTTCCTTATTGATATGATTTTTTAGGAGTGATTATAGTGAGGACAACAAAAAAGGCGCTTTCAATTGTACTTGCTGGTTTGATGACCGTTGGCGGTATGTCGGTATTTTCTGTTTCTGCCGCTCAAACATCAACACCGACTCTTTCATTTAAAACTCAGAATGCACTTTATGCACACGCAGTAAGCGGTTCTGACGATTCTGATGCATGGGTTGCATGGCAATGTAAACACAACGAGGATATGGAGGAATTGAATACTAATAGGAAGTATTTCTTCCTTCCAAGCAGTGTTTCGTCAACAAGCGTTGAGCTTTATAACGCATATTCAAAAAGCGTTACGGTTAATAATGTAACTATACCGTCAGGCGAGTCGAGGGAGGTTTCGTACACAATTGATAAGGCAGGCAATGTTACTGCCGACGGAAAAACCTATTCTCTCACATTCTTAAAGTCCTCTGCCGAGTCTGCAATCTATGTAAACAACAGCAACGCTGACGGCAACGGCAAGGAACTTATCTCTTATCTTAACGAGGATAAGAGCAACTATTCCTCTGCAACAGGCGCTATTGTTGACAGGAACGGCAAGATTGACAACACCTCAATCAAAAAAATCAAGGGCAGAGGCAACTCAACATGGGGCAAGGCTAAGAAGCCTTACAACATCACATATTCCGATAAGGTTTCAATCGGCGGTATGTCAAAGGGCAAAAAGTTTTCTCTTCTTGCAAACTATCAGGATGATTCACTCACAAGAAACCGTTTTCTTTATGACCTTGCAGATGCAGTAGGAACTCCATATGCTTCGGATTCAAGATATGTTGATTTCTACTCAGACGGTTATTACTGGGGTTCATATCAGATGACCGAAAAGATTGAGGTGGGTAAGAGTGCCCTTGTCAACGATATTGACGATACTGCATACCTTGACGCTGACGGCAATGTAAACAAGGATTTCCCGTTCCTTTGTGAAGTTGATTCCGGTGCTGTAGACGGTGAAGATTACTATGTAAAATGTGATGACGGTATTAAGGTTACAATTAAAGCTCCTGAGCTTTCGGAAGGCGACAAGGGCTATAATGAAGTTAAGAACTATGTCCGTGAAAAGTACAATGCTTTTTACAGAGCCGCTAAAAAAGCAGACTCCGACCTTTCACAGTACGCTGATGTTGATTCATGTGCAAAGCTGTGGCTTATAAATGAACTCGGTAAAAACTGGGATTCCGGTGTTTCAAGCGTTTACTTTGTTTACAAGCAGGGTTCCGACGGTAACTATAAGTTCTTCGGCTCACCTGTATGGGACTACGATAATGCGCTCGGTAATGCTGCAGGCAGTGCTTGGGATCTTCAGAACTTCGGTGTTAAGGATTACACACAGTATTCAGGCTGGTGGTGTAGATTCAAGGACAGACAAAAACGCTCCCAGAATAGCAGTAATATCATTAACAATATTTCAAGAAACACTCAGGTTAATAAGGCTGCCGTAAATATCTGGTTTGAGCAGTTTGTTCCTGCAATCAACTATTTTGCAGGCAAGACCACATCTTACAAGGGCTCTGACGAATTCTATACAAAAACACAGTATTTTGACCTTCTCAAGGACAGCGGTGCGATGAATTACAAAAGCGGCTGGCATATAAGAACAAGCAGTTGGATTTGTGACCACACATCAATGAACAAGGCTGACTTTGATATGACAACAGGTACATATACCGTAAGTAACACTAAGACAAGCTACAATCAGGGCAGTTTTACGGATATGTATAACTATGCAGCTGATTGGATGACAAGCCATGCGGCATGGATCAGCAGTAAGTGGTTTAGCGAGTACACTCCTTCCGCTAAAATCGGTGATGTTGACGGTGACGGCGAAGTTACTGTAATGGACGCAACTCTTGTTCAGAAGTACATTGTAAGTCTTGAAACACTCACAGACAGTCAGCTCAATGTTGCCGATGTAAACGGTGACGGTGAAATCAGCGTTATTGACGCAACACAAATTCAGAAGATTGTCGTAAATCTTGTATAATTCAAGCACAGAATCGGGCAGGAAACTGCCCGATTTTTTGTTATTGTTTTGAAAATTTTTGTACAAGCCACAGAATGTAAAATTTTACAAATCAAAGATTGAAATTGTGTTGTGAATAATATATAATGAGTGTAATCAAAATTTTTACACAGATTTATACATATGCACAATAACAGAATATAAGCATTTTAAAAGGACGGAGAAATCATGAGGAAAACTAAGATAGTTTGTACCATCGGACCTGCCTGCGATTCAAAAGAAATGATGCGTAAAATGATTGACGCAGGTATGAATGTTGCCAGAATCAATATGTCACACGGCGTTTATGACCGGCTTGAGGTTACAATCAAAAACCTTAAAGAGGCAATTGCAGAGAGTGGTCAAAATGTTGCAATTCTGCTCGATACAAAGGGTCCTGAGGTCAGAGTCGGCACATTCAAGGACGGTTCTGTTGAACTTGTCGAGGGTGCAGAGTTCAGTCTTTTTAAAAACAAAGAAGAGGGCGACGAAACAGGTGTAAGCCTTTCGTTTCCTAAGCTTGTTGATATTTTTGAATCCGAAGGTCAGGAGGCAATCGGCAGAGAGCTTTTGCTTGATGACGGTATTATCTCGCTTGTCGTTAAGTCGGTAAATCCCGAGTCAATCGTTTGTACCGTAAACAAGGGCGGTGTGCTTAAAAACCGCAAGAGTATCAACATTCCGGGCTACTTTATCAATATGCCGTATGTAAGCGCTCAGGACAGAAAGGACATTGAGTTCGGTCTTAACCACGGTGCAACAGTTGTTGCCGCATCATTTGTCCGCAATCACGATGATGTTAGAACTCTTCGTGACTTTATTGACAGCCTCGGCTATGAGTATGTTGAAATTATCGCAAAGATTGAAAATCAGAGCGGTGTTGACGATATGGACGCAATTATTGATTACGCAGACGGTATTATGGTTGCCCGTGGAGATATGGGCGTTGAAATTCCGTTTATCAAGCTGCCTGAAATTCAGAAAACAATCATAAGAAAGGTTGTTTCAAGAGGTAAGTATGTAATCACTGCAACCCAGATGCTTGAGAGTATGACAACGGCTCCCCGTCCTACAAGAGCCGAAATCAGCGATGTTGCCAATGCAGTTTATGATGGCACAAGCGCAGTAATGCTTTCGGCAGAATCCGCCGCAGGTAAGTACCCGATTGAAAGCGTAAAGGCACTTGACGCAATTTGTTCGGAGGCTGAGGAAAACGGTGAATTTACCGCACTTCATGAGTATGTGGAAGAACACGGAATGAAGGACACTAACCCAATCAGATCAAGTATCTGTAAAGCTGCAAAGAATATTGCACAGGCAGTAGGCGCAAAGGCTATTATTGTTGAAAGTGCAACAGGTCGAGTTGCAAGAGCGATGGTTCATTACAGACCTGACTGTCCCGTTATTGCAGTTGCAACATCACAGCTTGTGTGCAGAAAGCTCTGTCTTAACTGGGGTGTTATGGCTGTCATGGGCGAAGAAAAACGCACATCTGATTCAATTACGAAACAGGCTATGGAAAAGGCACTCAGCACAGGCGTTGTCAAAAAAGGCGACACGGTTGTTGTGCTTTCGTCAAACAAAACCTGCCCGACTTCAAGTACAGATTCACTTAATGTAAGGATTCTTTAATATGAAAAATATAGTTTTAATCGGAATGCCCGGATCGGGCAAAAGCACAGTCGGTGTGTTGCTTGCCAAGGCGCTGGGTTATTCCTTTGTTGATGTAGATTTGATAATCTGCAAAGAGGCAGGAAAGCCGTTGCAGAAGATTCTTGATAATGAAGGTCTTGACTTTTTTCTTCATCTTGAGGGAAAAATCGGTGCAGAGCTTGACTACGACAAGACCGTTATCGCAACAGGCGGTTCAATGGTTCTCAGCGAAAATGCCATGGAAAACCTCAGAAAAAACGGCAAGGTAGTTTTCATTGATGTTGACCTCGATGAAATCAAGCGCAGAGTTACAAATATCAAAACAAGAGGCATTGCATTCGGTAAGGGTGAAACTCTTGATGATGTGTACAGAGTGCGTTATCCGCTCTATAAAAAGTATGCCGATATCACGGTATCAATGGAGCTGAGCAGTATCGAAACCACGGTTGATGCTATTGTTGAAAAGCTGAAGCTTGAAAAACAGAATTAAAGAAAAAGTAAAAGCGTCCGTTATTCGGGCGCTTTTGTTGTTAAATATGAAAATTTTTATGAATAAAAATATGCAGGGGACTCATTGAACGCCGCATTCGGAAAATCGGGGTGCTAAACCGACATTTTGTCCCGAATGGCGGTGAGAATTTTCTTTTCCCGCCGACTGATTTGAACCTGCGTCATGGAAAGAATTTTGGCGGTTTGAGTTTGTGTTTTGCTTCGGTAGTACCGCAGTTGAATTATTTTTCGGTCGGTTTCGCATAGGGATTTTACCGCCTCTTCAAGCGACAATCGTTCCGAGATTTCGTCTTGAATATCATCTGTCGGGACATCAAGCTGTGGGTTGCCCTCGCTGTCATATTCGGCAGTCAGGGAGAGAGGAACTCTTGTGCTGTTGAGTGCGTCAATGATTTTTTCCTCGCTTGTATCAAGCCTTTCGGCAAGCTCGCTCACGGTGAGTTCTCTGCCGTTTTTCAGCTTGCTTTCATTGTTAAGTCTTGATATTGCAAGTGAAAGCTCCTTTAATGTGCGGCTTACCCTGATTGCACCGCCGTCACGGAAAAGTCGCTTAATTTCGCCCATAATTACAGGAAAGGCATAGGTTGAAAACTGCAGGTTACGGCTTTCGTCAAAGTTATTAATCGCCTTTGCGAGTCCGAGACAACCAGATGCAAAAAGTTCTTCGTACTCTATTCCTTTGCCTGAAAATCGTTTGCAACAGGCATGGACAAGCCCCATATTTTTGTCGGCAAGTTTATTTTTATCGGTCATTTTCCAAACCTATATTTTTTTCAAGAGTTACGGTTGTTCCGCTGTCGGGCTTTGAACGGACACGCACCTTGTCGCAAAAGCTCTGCATAACTGCAAAGCCGAGTCCTGCCCTGTCCTCCTCGGGAGCGGTTGTAAACAACGGTTCCATTGCCTTTTTAATATCGGAAATTCCGCAGCCTTTGTCACGGATTGTGATTATCACCTTGTTTTCGGAGGTGATTTTTCCGTTTATGTAAATCGTTCCGCTTTGGTGGCGGTAGCCGTGAACAATGCAGTTTGTCACAGCCTCGGACACAGCGGTTTTTAGGTCGCTGAGTTCGTTTACGGTAGGATCAAGGCTCATTACAAATGCCGACACAACGCACCGTGCAAAAGCCTCATTACAGCTTTTTGACGGCACGCAAAGTTTCATTTCATTTACTGTTTTCATCTCAACACCCCCAAACTTTCAAGTCCCGACATTGAAAAAAGCCTGTACAATCTGTCGGGAATATTAATCACACGCAATGCTCCGCCGACAAGCTTCATCTGGCGGTATCGCCCCATTACAAGACCTATGCCCGATGAGTCCATAAATGATACTTTTGAAAAATCAAGGCACAAAAGTTTCGGTTTGTTTGTCTGAACGGCGGCGTCAATTTTTGTGCGTATTCCTGCCGCCGAATCGTGGTCAATTTCGCCGTCAATGTATGCCGTGAGAATATTATTTTTAAATTCCGTTTTCAGCAATTTTATCAGTCCTTCTAAAAAATAAAAGCTCCGCACCTGTTATCTTAATGATAATAAGTGCGGAGCAAAAAATTTGTTTTATTCTGTTGTAACGAAAAATTTACTTTTCGGCTGATTCGTTTTCAGCCTTAATTTTATTGATGATATACGGACGGATTTCGCCTGCAAGGTAGAGCGAACCGCAGATTACAACTGCACAATCGGTCTTTTCAGCCTGTTCAAAAGCCATATCAAATGCGTGTTCGGCACTTTCAAAGGTAACAGTATCGTCAACAAATCTTGCATACTGTTGCATAAGCTTTGCAGGGTGCATTGCCCTTGGATTGTGAACGGGAACTGTGTAAACTCTGTCAAAAACTCCGTCAAGCAGTTTTACCGAAGTGCTGACATCCTTGTCGGCAAGCATCCCCGTGATTGCAATTATATACTTATTCGGAAGGAATTTTTGGATTGCCGATTTAAGTGCCTCAATTCCGTTAGGATTGTGAGCACCGTCAAGCAGAACAATTGGCTTTTCGCTCAACAGCTCAAGTCTTGCAGGGTTGACAGCCTTTGCAAAACCGTTTGCAATCTGCTCATCTGTTATTGAAATCAGAGAATTGCAACGGAGCATATCAAGTGTCGCAAGTGCGGTTTTTGCATTTTCAAGCTGATGATCACCCGAAAGCGGAAGATCAATTTCAACACCGTTAAACATAAAGCGACTGCCCTTTAAGGTGGTTTCGATGACATCAATATTAACGCTCTCGCTCGTTGCAAGCGGAATTTTCTTTTCTCTTGCAGTTGATTCAATAACCTTCATTGCACGGATATCCTGCTTTGAAGTAACCGCCATTGAGTCGGGCTTGAAGATTCCGCATTTTTGCTGTGCAATTTTTTCAATTGTATCACCGAGAATTGCCGTGTGGTCAAGTCCGATTGTGGTGATAACGGCACAAAGCGGTGATTTTATAGTATTGGTGCAGTCAAGCAGACCGCCCATTCCTGTTTCAAGAACAACAATGTCACAATCTGCATTTGCGTGTATATAAAATTGAAGAGCGTTGACATACTCAAATTCTGTGATGATTGTGCCCTCTTCACGCAGTTGCTCGATAATAGGGAAAGTTTTTTCAACCGCATCCGTGAGAACGGACTCGCTCACCATACAATTGTTTATTTGTATCCTCTCACGAAAATCCGTGATATACGGTGAAATGAACAAGCCTGTTTTGTAGCCTGCCGCAACAAGTGCGGATGAAAGCATAGCACAAACCGAGCCTTTGCCGTTCGTACCTGCAATGTGTATAAATTTCAGCCTGTCCTGCGGATTTCCGAGCCTGTCAAGTAAAATTCTCATTCGGTCAAGTCCCGGACGAGAACCGAATGTCAAAAGTGAATGAATTTTTTCAACAGCATTTTCGTATGTCATTTACAACAGCTCCCTGTAAATCTCATTTTTCTTAAAGCCTGTTATACTTGCCGCCTCTTTTGCCGCCTCGGTGGGCTTTGCACCGTTTTCAATCAGCTTGCGGGCGGTTTCAACCGCAAATTCAAGGGTGTATTCTTCGGATTTTTCCTCTTGCTTTTTGCCCTCAAGCACAAGCACAAATTCGCCCTTCAGACTGCCGTCTGCATAATTTTCCGCAGCATATTTTGTTGTGGTGCGGATTACTTCTTCGTGAACTTTGGTGAGTTCACGAACAATCGAAAGCTTTCTGTCACCGAAAAAGCTGTACAAATCTCGGAGAGTTTGCGGAAGCTTGTGTGGCGCTTCGTAGAAAATCATTGTTCTGTGTTCGTTTTTCAGACTGTCAAGATGCTCGTTGCGGCTCTTTTTGTTCACGCTCAAAAAGCCTTCAAATGTGAATCTGCCTGTTTCAAGTCCCGAAACCGCAAGTGCGGAAATCACGGCACTCGGACCGGGAATCACCACGGTTTTTATTCCACGCTCCTCGCAGAGCTTTATCAAATCTTCACCCGGATCGGAAATGCACGGCATTCCGGCGTCCGTTACAATTGCACAATTTTCGCCCTGTTCAATTCTGTTGCAGATGATTTCGCCACGCTCACGCTTGTTGTGTTCAAAATAGCTTACCATAGGCTTTTTTATGCCGAAATGATTCAAGAGCTTAAGCGTTACCCTTGTGTCCTCTGCAGCAATGAAATCAACCGATTCGAGGGTTTCTGCGGCTCTCGGTGAAAAATCTCCGAGGTTGCCGATCGGCGTTCCCGTTACATATAAAATTCCGCTCAATTTATATAGTCCTCCTTGTAACTGCCGTAGATGTTCAGCATTTCTTCGGAAAAGTTTCCGCTTTCGTCCTCAATAAACAGGGTTGGCATAACCTCAAGAAATCCCCTTTTGCCGCCCCTTCTGCCTTCAAGCAAAAAGAGCTTCGGGGCTTTTGACTTTCGCTGTTGAACAAGTCTTAATTTTTTCGGCTCAACCGAATATTTACGCATTGCCTCCATTGCATCGGCAAGCCTTTCGGGGCGCTGACAAATGCAGAGCCGTCCTCCAAACTGCAAAAGCGACGAACCGCAACGGCACACATCGTCAAGCGTACATTCGGATTCGTGCCTTGCAACAAGCTTTGCGTTTTCGGAATTTGTAATTCCGCCTCCGCTGATTTTGTAGGGCGGATTGCAGGCAACAAGGTCAAATGAGCCGAGCGGCAATGCACCGTCAAGCTTGTTTAAGTCCGAGTTTACAATTCTGATTTTGTCCTGAAGATTGTTGTATTCAAGACTTTTTGAAAACAGCTTGCAGGCATTCTCCTGTATTTCTACCGCCGTGATGTCAAGGCGGTTGTTGTTTTTGTACCACAAAAGCGGAATCGTTCCGCAACCCGTGCCGAGGTCAACACATTTTTTTGCACCGATTTGCTTTGAAAAATCGGCAAGTAAAATTGTGTCCGTTGAAAAACGGTAGCTGTCTGACACATATATTTTAATACCGCCGCCAAGCGGTTCAAGATGTTTATTGTTCATCGGTATTCCCCTGAAAACAGTAATTAAAAAGCGGCAAGGAAATCCCTGCCGCCTGTCTTTGTGGATTAACCCTTAATCAGCCTTCCTGTGGAGCGCCGACGGGGCAAACTTCAGCACATGAACCGCAATCAACACAAGCGTCTGCATTGATTTCATACTTGCCGTCGCCTTCTGAAATAGCGTCGCAAGGGCAGTTGTCTGCACAAGCACCACACATGATGCAATCGTCACTGATAGTATATGCCATAGGGAAATACCTCCTTCATGAATTTCACCTTTATTGTAACATAAATTTTGAAAAAAGCAACCTTTTGGAAAGAATTTTATATTTTAAACTGAAAACAGTTCTTTTTTACTGCAACTTGACGAACGCTGTACACATTACAAAAAATTATTCAAGTCCCTTGAATTTTTCCATTTCCTTTTTGTCAAGCTTGATGTAGCCGTCCTTAACAAGCTTGCATTGCTTGACTGTGAATGATTTCGGAGCGGCGTCTTCGGGAGTGTTGTTGAGCTTAACCTTTAAAGTTCCTGCAATCAGGTTGTTTTCAACAACAAGACCTCTGCCTTCGGGAGTATTTACAATTGCTCCTACCTTTGGGGTGTGTTTAAGAAGGTCTGTGTATGCCTCCTGTTCATATTTAAGACAGCACATAAGTCTGCCGCAGGTTCCCGAAATTTTAACGGGAGAGAGTGACAGCCCCTGCTCCTTTGCCATTTTGATTGAAACGGGCTGGAACTCGCCCATAAAGCTTGCACAGCAGAACGGCTTACCGCAGATGCCGAGTCCTCCGAGCATTTTTGCCTCATCACGCACGCCTATCTGGCGAAGTTCAATTCTTGTTCTGAACACACTTGCAAGGTCTTTTACAAGTGCACGGAAGTCAACTCGTCCGTCAGCCGTAAAGTAGAAAAGAATTTTGCTGTTGTCAAATGTGTATTCAACATTTACAAGCTTCATTTCAAGCTTGTGGTTGGCAATTTTCTGTTCACAGATTCTGTATGCTTCCTTTTCTTTGAGTTTGTTTTCCGCAAGGTGATTCAGGTCTTTTTCGGTTGCAATTCTGATTAACGGCTTGAGCGGATGCGAAATTTCCGCATCGTCAACGGTCTTATTCGGAGTTGCAACCTCTCCGCACTCAAGACCTCTTGCCGTTTCAACAATTACCCTGTCGCCTGTGTTAAGTTTATTGTCAAGCGGATCAAAGTAATACACTTTGCCGACTTCTTTAAATCGTACTCCGATTATCTCTGCCATGAAATCCTCCTGTATTCTCCGCACAGCCAAGTTGTGAGGAGATTTATATTTATGTGTTTCGGTATTTTCAGTTTTGCGTTCTCGGTAAGCTCAATCATAGAAATCAGCTTTGCCCGAGTAAATCGTCTTGCAAGCTCCCCGGCACATTCTTCGTCAAAAACCGCATCCGCTCCGACGCTTTTTGCCATTCCGTCACGCAGAATCAGCTTTACGACAAGCAGAATTTCGTCTGCAAGGTTTTTGTCGCTGAGGGCGTAGAGTGCCTGCATAAGGTTGTACTCCCGTGTCGATAAAATTCCTTTTACAATTTTCTTTGCACCTGCAACCGCATCCTCACTGAAAACATCTTTTGTTTTCAGACGGAATACACTTGAACGGGAGAGAATTGTCGGGAGCAGTTTCTTGGAGTTTTCGCAGAGCATAATGAAATATACATTCTGCGGAGGTTCTTCAAGAAGTTTCAAAAACGAGTTTTGAACGATGTCCGAAAGTCTTGTGTCGGCAAAAGGAAAGATATACACCTTTGCATCTGCCTCATTCGGCTTTATGACAGAGTCACCGATTATCTCTCTCATCTGCTCAATTGAATTTTGTTTTCTGTCATTTGGAAGTTCAACATATTTAATGTCGGCGTGTGCCTTATTCTTTGCCTTGTGACATTGCTCACAATGACCGCAAGGCTTTACGGGTTCGGTACACACCGCATACATTGACAGAAACACGGCAAGGTTCATCGCCTTTTCGCTGTCCCTGCTTTCTATTACAACAGCGTGGGGAACTCTACCCTGAATATCAAGGGTGTTGAAGGTTTGTTTTATATTGTCGTCAAAATCAAAACCGTCAAAATTCAAAATCCCACCTCCGCTTATTTATCACATTTATTATATCATTTTATTTTTGCAATTTCCACAATTATTTTAAGGCTACGGTATTGGTAACAATTTCGCCCTTGTCGGTGATGTCGATAATGCCGTAGGACGCATAGTATCCGTGGCATGAACCGGGGTTCATAATATACAGACCGTCCTCATAGAGTGTGAGAGGCATATGTGTATGACCGAAGAGGAGAATATCCGCTCCTGCTTCTTTTGCGGCGGAGGTAATGCGGTAAAGTCCCGATTTTGCGTCATAGAGATGTCCGTGTGTTACAAAGATGGTTTTACCGCAGGCTTTAAAAATCTCCTTTGACGGAAAAAAGCTGTTCCAATCGCAGTTGCCCCTTACGGCAACAATCATTTTGTCTTTGTAATTATCTTTTAAAAACCGCTGTTGTTCTTCACCGTCACCGCAATGAACAATTATTTCCGCCTTGCGCTGTGCGTCAACGGCTTTGATAAGACTGCGAAGATCTCCGTGAGTGTCCGAAACTACCAAAATACGCATTGAAAATTCTCCGTTCTAAAAATAAAATTTCCGCATAGTATATGTTGAGGTGTTGGTATGTCTGATAATAAAAAAGTTAATAAACTGCTCGGTGAGGTATCGAAAAAGTACGGTATCTCTAAGGAACAGCTTGAAAGTGCCGCACAAAGCGGTAACATAGAAAATCTTTTGAAAAATACAAATCCGAATCAATCAAAGCAGATTGAGAGCGTTCTGTCGGATCCCGAAAAAGCAAAGAAACTTTTGCAAAGTCCTCAGGCTCAGGCGCTGATGAAACTGCTCGGCGGTGAATGATATGTCTGATTTACAGGATAAGCTCAATCAGATTTTGCAGAACCCCGAGGCAATGAAACAGGTGCAAAGTCTTGGGGCACAGCTTGGTCTGATGGGTGAGCAAAAACAACCGCCAAAGCCGAAACCGCCCGAAAATAACCTTATGTCAGTGCTGGGCGGTGACGACACAATCGGCACAATTGCCAAATTCGCACCGCTTTTAAGCTCGCTGAACAACAGCGATGACACCACCCGACTGCTTGATTCGCTCAGACCGTTTCTTTCACATGAACGGCAGGAAAAGCTTGACAAAGCCGAAAAGATGCTGAAATTATTCCGCCTTATGCCGTTACTGCGTGAAAACGGATTGTTCTGACAGGAGGTGATTTTTTGCCGAGTTTTGAAGAGGAGGCTTTTAACCGAGCGCAGCAGATGCACCGAAAGCCGCAATTCAATCGTGAAGCACCAAGAAGAGAAGTTCCGAAACAACCCGAAAAGCAGGAAGAACCAAAGTCCGAAATTCCCGAACCGCCCGTTGTGAAAAAGGATGACGGTCTTTTGAATCTGATGTTCAAAAACAAGGAACAGAGCCTAATTCTTTTGCTTGTGATACTGCTTATGGAGGAAAACACCGATCCGTCAGTTCTGCTTGCGCTGATGTATCTTCTTATGTGATTATCGGATTTGTCCGTTTCCTCTGATGATATATTTTGAGCTTGTAAGCTCGTTAAGTCCCATAGGTCCTCTTGCGTGGAGCTTCTGGGTTGAAATTCCGATTTCTGCACCGAGTCCGAATTCTCCGCCGTCGGTAAAGCGAGTTGATGCGTTTACATAAACCGCCGCAGAATCAATTCGTGCCGTGAACTCGTTTGCACTGTTGTAGTCGCTTGTCACAATGCATTCGCTGTGACCTGTACTGTACTTCTGAATGTGAGCAATTGCGTCATCAAGGCTGTCAACAACCTTTACGGCAATGATGTAATCGAGAAATTCGATTCTATAATCTTCTTCCGTTGCAGAAACAACGCAGTCACCGAGAATCTGTTTTGTTCTGTCACAGCCTCTGATTTCAACATTCTTTTTATCAAGCTCTGCTTTGATTACGGGCAGAGCTTTTTCTGCGATATCCTTGTGTACAAGCAATGTTTCAAGCGCATTGCACACAGATGGGCGAGAGGTTTTGCCGTTGAAAACAATATTCTTCGCCATTTCAATATCGGCACTCTTGTCAACATAGATATGGCAGTTACCCACGCCTGTTTCGATAACGGGAACCTTTGCATTTTCAACAACGCTTTTGATAAGTCCTGCACCGCCACGGGGAATGAGCACATCGAGATAATCGGAAAGCTGCATAAGCTCTGTTGCGCTCTGCCTTGTTGTGTCCTCAACAAGTGCTACGCAGTCACGGGGAAATCCTGCCTTTTCAAGTGCGTCACGCATAACCTTTGCGATTGCCATATTTGAATGAAAAGCCTCTTTACCGCCACGAAGAATGACGGCACTGCCTGCTTTAAGGCAAAGAGCCGCCGCATCGGAAGTTACATTAGGTCTTGCCTCAAAGATGATTCCGATAACACCCATCGGAACTGTTACCTTTTCAATCTGCAAGCCGTTTTTGAGGGTTCTGCCGTCAAGAACTCTTCCCACGGGATCGGGTAAAGCCGCAACCTGTCTTACCCCGTCAGCCATACCGTTGATTCTCTCCTCCGACAATCTGAGTCTGTCGAGAAGTGATGCCGTAAGACCGCTTTTTTCGCCGTTCTCAAGGTCAATTTTGTTAGCTGCAAGAATTTCTTCGCAGTTTTCGCAGAGTGCGTCTGCAATTGCACCGAGGGCAATGTCCTTTTTTGAACCGGCTGTCATAAGAAATCTTGACGCATCTTTTGCCTTTGCGCCCATTTGTTCAAGTGTAGTCATAATTTTCCTCCGATTATTTAACAGGTAAAAATTTTGTTCCGATTTTGTTTCCGTCAATTACTTCATAAAGATTTTCAGGATTTGAGCCGTTGATAACGCTGACCTCAACACCTCGTTTTGTGGCATAATCAGCCGCCTGAAGCTTTGTAATCATACCGCCTGTGCCACGGTTTGAGCCTGTACCTGCCGCCATTTCAAAAATTTCCGCATTGATTTTTTCGATAATATCAAGCTTTTTGGCATTTGGATTTGTTCGTGGGTTTGAATCGTACAGACCGTCAATATCCGTAAGAATAATGAGTCTGTCTGCGGCAACAAGTCCTGCGACAATTGCGGAAAGCATATCGTTATCACCGAAATTGTTGCCCTCAAGCTCATCAATCGTAACGGTATCGTTTTCGTTGATTACGGGGATAATGTTCATTCTGAGAAGCTCGTCAATTGTGTTGATAACATTCTGCCTTTTCTGCTCTGTTTCAACAGCGTGGCGGGTAAGCAGCAGCTGAGCAACAGAGTGGTTGTACTCGCCGAAAAGTTTGTCATACATAAACATAAGCTCACACTGACCGATTGCGGCAAGAGCCTGTTTTTTCTTGGTTTCGGTAGGTCGCTTGTCAAGACCTGCCTTGCCCATTCCTACAGCAATAGCACCTGAAGAAACGAAGATAACCTGTTCTCCGCGGTTCTGCAAATCGGAAAGTACCTTGCAAAGCTGTTCAACTCTTCTGTAATTTATTTTTCCGTTTTCATAAGTCAGCGTTGAAGTACCAACCTTGATTACGGTACGCTTTTTCTCCATAAAAACACCTGTTTCATTGCAGATTTTCATTTTTGCACTTTTTCATTATGTACAATTAAAATAATTATAACATAATGTACACGATAAATACAACACTTTACATAACAAAACCCCGAAGTTTTGGCACTTCGGGGTTGATTTTGTATTTAATTTAGTGAGGATATCTGTTGATAAGCTCACGGAGGTCATACGGAGTCGCCTGATAAACGAAATAGTTGAGCCAGTTTGTGTAGAGCAAGGTTGCGTTGCTCCTCCAAATCATCGGCGGAGTTTTTGACGCATCGTCATTCGGGAAATAATTGTAAGGAACATTCGGATTGAGTCCCTTGTTTTTATCTCTGAAATATTCCTTGGCAAGGGTGTCACGGTCATACTCTGCGTGACCTGTAACAAACACCTGTCTGCCGTTTCGACTGCAAATTACGCATGAACCTGCAATCTCGGAAACCGCAAGTACTTCAAGACCTCTGCATCTTTTCAACGCCTCTTCATCAATTCCCGTATGTCTTGAATGCGGAAGTGTGAATGTATCGTCAAAGCCTCTCATGAGCTTGTGATGCGGAACAAGCACCTTGTGGGTGTAAATTCCGCTTAATTTTTCGGGCAAAAGGTGCTTTTTTATGCCGTAGTGATAATAAAGACCTGCCTGAGCGCCCCAGCAGATGTGGAATGTTGAACACACATTATGCTTTGACCACTCCATAATTTCACAAAGCTCACCCCAATAATCGACCTCTTCAAAGTCGAGCTGTTCAACAGGCGCACCCGTGATAATCATTCCGTCAAAGCTTTCGTTCTTCACCTGATTAAATGTCTTGTAAAAAGTTGTCAGGTGATGCGGAGAGGTGTTTTTAGAGGTGTGTGATGCCATCTGCAAAAGCTCGATATCAACCTGCAGAGGACTGTTGCCGAGCAGCCTTAAAAGCTGGGTTTCGGTTTCGATTTTTGTCGGCATCAGATTCAGAATAAGAATTTTCAGCGGACGGATATCCTGCCTGAGAGCGACCTCGTTCGGCATTACAAAAATATTTTCCGATTCCAGCACCTTGATTGCCGGAAGATTACTTTGTACCTTGATTGGCATTTTCTCACCACCTTACTATGTTTTTACACAAAAAGTATTATTTATACATCAATACTGCTTGCCCCAGAATACCATATGCTTTGCAGGCTTGCCACAGCATACGCATACATCCGAGAGATGCTCCTCGTTGAAGGGGATACATCTGCTTTTTACACCGCCTGTAACTTCTTTGATTTTTTCTTCACAGGCTGTATCGCCGCACCACATAGCCTTGATAAAGCCGGGCTTGTTCTTGGCTGTGTCAACGAACTCATCAAATGTTGTTGCCGTGAATGTCTTTTCCTGAGTGTTTTTAAGAGCACGGTCATACATATCGTTGTGGATTGTAACCATAAGGTTTTCAACAAACGGTACAAGCTCGTCAATTGAAACAAATGCCTTTTCACGGGTATCACGGCGGACAACCACGCACTGGTTCTTTTCGATATCCTTAGGACCGATTTCAACTCTTACAGGCACGCCCTTCATTTCATACTCGGCAAACTTCCATCCGGGAGCGTGGTCTGAAGAATCGAGTTTTACTCTGAACTTTTCGGCAAGTGCCTTTCTAAGCTCCTCTGCCTTTTCAAGAACACCCTCTTTGTGCTGTGCAACAGGAATGAGTGCAACCTGAATAGGGGAAATCTTCGGCGGAAGAACAAGACCGTCATCATCAGAGTGAACCATAATGAGCGCACCGATCATTCTTGTGGAAACACCCCATGATGTTTGATGCGGATAATGAAGCTTGTTGTCCTTGCCTGTGTATGTGATGCCAAAGCTCTTTGCAAAGCCGTCGCCGAAGTAGTGTGATGTACCGCCCTGAAGAGCAACACCGTTGTGCATCATCGGCTCGATTGTGTAGGTTTCTTCGGCACCTGCGAACTTTTCTTTTTCTGTCTTTCTGCCGATTACTGCCGGAATAGCAAGAGTTTCCTTGTAGAAATCAGAATAAACATGTAACATTCTGAGCGTTTCTTCTCTTGCTTCTTCTTCGGTTTCATGCATTGTATGACCTTCCTGCCAGAGGAATTCCGATGTACGAAGGAACGGACGGGTTGTCTTTTCCCATCTTACAACGCTGCACCACTGATTGTAGAGCTTCGGAAGATCACGGTATGTGTTGATAATCTTTTTATAATGCTCACAGAAAAGAGTTTCCGATGTAGGACGAACGCAAAGACGCTCCTGAAGCTTTTCCTGACCGCCTACAGTAACCCATGCACATTCGGGGGCAAAGCCCTCAACATGGTCTTTTTCTTTCTGTAAAAGACTTTCGGGAATAAACATAGGCATATAAACATTCTCGTGACCTGTTTCTTTGAAACGGCGGTCAAGGTCAGCCTGAATATTTTCCCAGATAGCATAGCCGTAGGGGCGGATAACCATACAGCCCTTTACGCCCGAATAGTCAACGAGCTCAGCTTTTTTAACGATGTCGGTGTACCATTTTGCAAAGTCCTCATCTCTGCTTGTGATAGCTTCAACCATTTTTTTGTTGTTTGCCATTATATTCCCTCCGTAAAATAAAATTTTACTTATTTTTCAACATATTTTTTTGCATTTTCAAAATGCCGAATACACGGCTGTCATAACATCTATAACATTACTATTTAAATCGGAGCAAGACTCTGCTTTGCTTGCAAGGAGCAGAGTTTGCGACCGATTGCAATCTTGTGCAAAGGAGCATCAGCTCCTCGGAATTTTATTGGATGATTATTCTTCCAATAAAATTCCGAGGTGTTTTTCACCCATAGAGGTGAAAAAACACCTGCACTATAGATTATACACTAATTCTTTTATTTTTCAACCTTTTTGAGCAAAACAAAAAGAGGCCGTAAAAACGACCTCTCAAAAATTAAGTGCGAAAAAACAAGAGCAAATTATGAGTTAGCCTCGATGTAAGAAACGAGTGAACCAACTGTCTTGATGTTTTCGATTTCCTCATCGGGAACTTCAACCTCAAACTCGTCTTCGATTGACATAAGAAGGTCAACAACATCGAGTGAATCTGCGCCGAGATCTTCCTGAAGATCTGTGTCGGCAGTAATCTTATCCTCTTCAACATCGAACTGTTCAGCAAGAATTGCCTTAACTTTTTCTAATACCATTAATAATTCCTCCCGGTAAAAATATTGATTGTCCAAAGTAAATTATAGACAAAAGCACTTAGTTTATGCTACAATGGTATGAAAGCAAACGGATTGCTTCACTTCCCTTATATTATTGATTATTTACCCCTTTGTCAATATATATTTGAAATTTTTTTGAAAAATTTCTGATTTTTGCATAAATAATTTCTTTTAAGTTTATTTCTGCATAGCTAAAAATATGAACCTCGGAGGTATTTTTTTATTATGGAAACCAAGAAATTTGCCGTAATCGGTCACCCAATCGGTCACACAATGTCACCGTTTATACACACAAGACTTTTTGAACTTCAGGGCGTCAAAGCCGAATATACAAAGCTTGACATTGCTCCCGAAAATCTTGAATATGAATTTAAAAATACCCTTTCAAAACTTGACGGATTTAACATTACAATTCCGCATAAGCAGGCAGTCATTCCGTTTCTTGACGAAATTGACGCAAAGGCTGAGATGTATGGCAGTGTGAACACGGTTTCAAACAAAAACGGCATTTCAAAGGGTTACACAACAGATCCGGACGGATTTTTAAAGGCTCTTGATGCGGCAGGAATTATGCTTAACGGCAGAATCGTAATCATCGGCTGCGGCGGCGTTGCAAGAACAATGGCGTATGAGGTTGTTCTCAAAAAACAGCCCCTCCTCTTTGCCGTAAGAAAAGAGGATTTGAAAATTGCCGAGGCTTTATGCGATGAAATCAGAAAAACAGTTGCAGGTTGCGATGTAAGCTTCTGCCTTATTGACGAACTTTCGGGTGACATTGATGTGCTTATCAACGCAACTCCTATCGGAATGTTTCCTAAGATTGAAAATCAGCCTGTAAGCGACAGTGTAATAAACCGTTGTACAAATGTATTTGACGCTGTTTACAATCCGCTTGAAACAATGCTTGTTAAAAAGGCAAGGGCAAACGGCGCAACAGCCGAAAGCGGAATGGCAATGCTCGTATGGCAGGCAGTTGTTTCTCACGAACATTGGGACGGCTCTGTTTATGACAAGGGCGACATTGCTCAGCTTTGTATCGACTCTGCAAAAGAGCTTGAAAAGAATTTCTGATGAACGGAGAAATTTAAAGTGAACAACATAGTTTTATGCGGATTTATGGGTTGCGGAAAATCAACCGTAGGCAAAAACATTGCAAGAAAATCGGGAAGAAAATTCCTTGATATGGACTCATACATTGAAGAAAAAGCAGGAATGACCGTTTCCGAAATATTTGAAAAATACGGCGAAGAAAAGTTTCGTGATATGGAACATGATGCCTGTGTTGAGCTTGCAGGGCTTGAAGGTCTTGTAATTGCATCGGGCGGCGGTGCGTTTACATTCAAGAGAAATGTTGAGGCCTTCAAGGGCAAGGACAAGATTGTTTTTCTTGATGTTCCGCTGGGAATCATCAAAAGCCGTCTTAAAAATGACACAACAAGACCCCTGCTTCAGCGTCCGGACAGGGACAGGGTTATGAAAGACCTCTACGACAGCAGATATCCGATTTATCATGCCGCTGCCGACATTGTGGTAAAGGGCAAAAATACGCCGTTAAAAACCGCTTTTGCGATAATCGACGCAGTAAGCGGAACAGATGTGGCTGAAAAACCGCATAAAAATGCTTGATCCTGCATTTATTCTATTGACTATCACGCTTTAAAGTGCTAAAATGACTAAAGAAATGTGACGAACTTCGATTCGTTTCGTCAAAAGTGAATTGAAAGGAAATTAAAGCAATGATTATAGTATTAAAACCGTCTGCAACAGAGGAGCAGATTACAAAATTCACAAATATGCTCAAAGAGAGCTATGATGTAAAGGTTAATAAGTGGGACGGTGTTCATTCAACCGTACTTGGTCTTATCGGCGATACAACAAAGATTGACATTGAGTATATTGACGCTCAGGACATTGTTGAAAATGTAAAGAGAGTTCAGGAGCCGTACAAAAAGGCTAACAGAAAGTTCCATCCCGACAATACAGTCATTAAAATCAATGACAATGTAACAATCGGTGACGGCAGTCTGCACATTATGGCAGGTCCCTGCTCTGTTGAAAGCGAGGAACAGATTGTTCAGATTGCAAAGGATGTTAAGGCATCGGGCGCAACACTTCTCAGAGGCGGTGCATTCAAGCCCCGTACTTCACCATACGCTTTCCAGGGACTCAAGGCAGAAGGACTTGACCTTCTCAAAACAGCAAGAAGAGAAACAGGTCTGCCGATTGTAACAGAAATTATGAGAGCATCACACATTGATATGTTCGAGAATGTGGATATTATTCAGGTTGGTGCAAGAAATATGCAGAACTTTGAGCTTCTCAAGGAACTCGGCAAAATTGACAAGCCCATCCTTCTCAAGAGAGGTCTTTCCGCAACAATCGAAGAATGGCTCATGAGTGCCGAATATATTATGGCAGGCGGTAACGATAAGGTTATGCTCTGCGAAAGAGGTATCCGCACATACGAAACATTTACAAGAAACACTCTTGATATTTCGGCTATCCCGATTATCAAAAAGCTTTCTCACCTTCCTGTTATTGTTGATCCGAGCCATGCATCGGGCAAGTCATGGCTTGTTGAACCGCTTGCAATGGCAGCAGTTGCCGCAGGTGCAGACGGTCTTATCATAGAGGTTCACAACGATCCGCCACACGCACTTTCGGACGGTGCGCAGTCACTTACTCCAAAGCAGTTTGACGGAGTTGCAAAGAAGGTTTTCGGCTTAAAAAAGGCTGTTGACAAATTAAATTAAGATTTTTACTTTCGGTACGGTTTTTCAGCCGTACCGATTTGGACTTTAATTAACTTTACTAAAGAATACACAAACGGAGGCTAATGCAGTGAATATTGCAGTTGTAGGACTCGGAATTATCGGCGGCAGTTTTTGCAAGGCGATAAAAAAGTACACCGACCACTGTGTAATCGGTATCAACAGAACAAAATCTACTGCCGAAAAGGCTTTAAAAGAAGGTGCGATTGATGAAATCGGCACACATGAAAGCCTTGAAAACGCAGACCTAATTATCCTTTCAATGTATCCGCAGGCGGTTGTTGACTATGTTGCAAGGTACGGCGAGTACATAAAAAAAGGTGCGGTTGTAACTGATGTTTCCGGCATAAAGAGGGCAATTTGTCCGCAGATGACAGAGCTTTCCGAAAAATTCGGCTTTGTTTTTGCCGGCAGTCATCCGATGGCAGGCAAGGAAACAAACGGTTTTGATGTTTCGGACGCCGACCTTTACAAAAACGCAAGCTACATTATCGTTCCGTGCAAGGCAGATAACAGCGTTGTAAATATGTTGTCTGACTTTGCAAAATCAATCGGTTTTGGCACAGTAAAAATCACAACTCCCGAAGAACACGACAGAATGATTGCTTTCACATCACAGCTTCCGCATGTGCTTGCGTGTTCATATGTTTTAAGTCCGTGCTGTCCGAACCACAAAGGCTTTTCGGCAGGAAGTTACCGAGATGTTTCGAGAGTTGCAAACATAAATTCAACGCTTTGGAGCGAGCTTTTCCTTGAAAACAAAGATCCGCTCATTTCCGAGCTTGATATACTTATAGATAATATTACAAAAATTAAAGATGCAATAAGTGCCGAAGATGCCGACACTCTAAAGGCACTTCTTGAAAAGGGCAGAGAGGTCAAACAGGCACTCGGAGAATAAAGAGGAAGGAGAACTTTTATGAAAACTATTCATGTTTCCACGGGAAGTCCCTATGACATTATGATTGAAAGAGGTATCCTTGATAATTGCGGCGAGATTATCAAAAAGCTTTCAAATGCAGAAAAAATCACTATTGTAACAGATACAAATGTTGCTCCGCTGTACAAATGGAGAGTTCTCAACTCTCTTTCACAGCAGGGTTATCAGACTACCGCCCATGTTTTTCAGGCGGGTGAGCAGTCAAAGAATCTTAACACAATCGCAGATATCTATGACACACTTGCAGATTTTAAGATGACAAGAAAAGACCTTATCGTTGCACTCGGCGGCGGTGTTACGGGCGATATGGCAGGCTTTGCCGCCGCGACATATCTGAGAGGAATCGACTTTGTTCAGATTCCGACATCTCTGCTTGCACAGGTTGACTCATCCGTAGGAGGAAAAACAGGTGTTGACATTGCACAGGGCAAGAATCTTGTCGGTGCATTCTATCAGCCAAAGGCTGTTTTGATTGATCCCGACACTCTTTCAACTCTTCCCGACCAGTTCATCACAGACGGTATGGCTGAGATTATCAAGTACGGCTGTATCAAGGACAGCGAATTTTTTGAAATGCTTGCAAACGGCGACGCTCTTGAACACATTGACGATGTAATTGAAACCTGTGTAAAAATTAAGCGTGATGTAGTAAACCGTGACGAAAAGGAAGCAGGGGAAAGAATGCTTTTAAACTTCGGTCACACACTCGGTCACGCAATCGAAAAAATCTACAACTATACAGGCATCACACACGGTATGGCAGTTGCCGTCGGTATGGTAATGATGACAAAGGCAAGCGAAAAGCACGGACTTACCGAGGCAGGAACTGCATACAAGATTGAAGAAGTTTGTGCAACCTACGGCTTGCCGACTACCGATGACGCAAGCCTTGAAAAAATTGCCGAGGCGGCTCAGACGGACAAGAAAACTTCGGGCTCGTCAATCAATGTTGTTTTGCTTGAGAAAATCGGCACAAGCTTTACCAAGAAAGTTGCAATCTCCGATTTGCTCGACTTCATCACACCGTAACACGGTAAACATATTTTAATGAAAGGCTGTGGAAGTATGGCTTTGTCAACCGACAAAAGCAGTAAGCCGTATATACGGTATCTTCCGTTTGTACCAAACGGCGAGGTAAACATTCCCCCGTCAAAGAGCGATGTTCACCGTGCAATAATCTGCGCCGCCCTCACAAGGGGCAAATGCACAATTGCACCCGTTGCTCTGTCAAATGACATCAAGGCGACAATCGGCGTGATTGAGGATATGGGATGCACCGCCTCAATAAAGGACGGAGTGCTGACCGTTGACGGTACAAATATTTTTAAAACAGATAATGTAACGCTCGACTGCGGCGAAAGCGGCAGTGCTTTGCGATTTTTCATACCCGTAGCCGCAGCCGGCGGTATTAATGCCACCTTTGTCGGTCACGGAAAGCTTCCCGAAAGACCTATCGGAATTTTTACGGAGGCTCTGCCAAAAGCAGGAGTAAAGTGTGAAACCGAGGGCGGTCTGCCGCTCAAAATCAGCGGTCGGCTTGAAAGCGGAACTTTTGAAATTCCCGGTAATGTAAGTTCGCAGTTCATTACGGGACTTCTGCTTGCTCTTCCGCTTGTTGAGGGCGACAGCGATATTGTGCTGACATCTCCGATTGAGAGCGTCGGCTACATAAATATGACAATCCACACTATGGCACAATTTGGTGTTGAAATTGAAACAACCGACAACGGCTGGCACATCAAGGGCGGTCAGTCATACATTCCGCATGATTACACAACAGACGGCGACTGGTCGCAGGCGGCTTTCTTTATGGTTGCAGGTGCACTCGGCGGAAAGGTGACTGTGAACGGCGTCAACAGAAATTCCGCACAGGGTGACAGGAAGATTGCCGAGTTGCTTGCACGGTTTGGTGCAAAGGTAACGCAGACGGATACTTCCGTAACCGTTGAAAAGGGAGAGCTTAATGCAATTGACATTGATGCTTCGCAGATTCCCGACCTTGTACCCGTGCTGACGGTTTGTGCCGCATTTGCAAAGGGAACAACCAGGATTTACAATGCCGAAAGACTTCGCATAAAGGAATGTGACCGTCTTACGGCAACCGCTAAGCTGATAAACGATCTCGGCGGTAAGGTGACTGAGTTGCCTGACGGACTTGTCATAGAGGGAATTGACACCCTCAAGGGCGGATTCTGTGAGGGCTTTAATGACCACAGAATTGTAATGTCGGCAGGTGTCTGCGCAGTAAGACTTGGCGGTGAAATTGAGTCAAGCTATGCGCTTTCAATCAACAAAAGTTACCCTGATTTTTACATAGATTATAATAATATTGGAGGTAAGGCGAATGTCCTCGACCTACGGTGATAAGATAAAAATTTCCGTTTTCGGCGAAAGCCACGGCAACGGAATCGGAGTTGTAATTGACGGACTTCCGGCAGGATTTGAGGTTGACTTTGACAGAGTCCTCACTCAAATGGCACGCCGTGCTCCGGGTAAGGATAAAACGGCAACTCCCCGAAAAGAAAAAGATATCCCAAAGGTTCTTTCGGGTATGCTCGGCAACAAGCTGACAGGCGCTCCGCTTTGTGCCGTAATTGAAAACACTAACACAAAAAGCGGTGACTACGGCAATCTTCTCGACTGTCCCCGCCCCGGTCACAGCGACTACACAGCCTTTGTAAAATATAATGCGTCAAACGATATTCGTGGCGGCGGTCATTTTTCGGGCAGACTTACTGCACCGATTGTTTTTGCAGGTGCTGTCTGCCGTCAGATTCTTGAATCAAAGGGTGTTAAAATTGCCGCCCATATCAGCAGTATCGGCAATGTTTCAGACAGCTCCTTCTCTCCGACGGAAATTGATGACGCACTCATTGAAAAGCTGAACAACTCATCGTTTGCACTCATTGACGAAACTGCCGAAAAGCCAATGAGGGATGCCGTTGAAGATGCCAGAATGGCACAGGACAGCATCGGCGGAACAATTGAATGTTGCGTAACAGGTATTGACGCAGGCTACGGCGAGCCGATGTTTGAAGGTGTTGAGGGCGTTATTGCCAAGGCTGTTTTCGGTGTTCCCGCAATTAAGGGCATTGAGTTCGGCAAAGGCTTTGAGCTTTCAACAATGAGAGGCTCGCAGTCGAACGATCCGTTTGAATACAAAGACGGCAAGGTCGTTACAACAACAAACAACTGCGGCGGTATTTTGGGCGGAATTACAAACGGAATGCCGATTATTTTCCGTGCCGCTGTAAAGCCTACACCGTCAATTTCACAACCGCAAAGGACTGTAAATCTTCAGACAAAAGAAAATGCAGAGCTTGTTATTCACGGCAGACACGATCCGTGTATTGTGCCGAGAGCAGTCCCCGTTATTGAGGCTGTTACGGCTGTTGCAATTATTAACCTTATGTGAGGTCTTTATGAGAGATTTAAAAGAAATCAGAAAAGATATTGACAAAATAGATAATCAGCTTATTGAGCTTTTTAAGCAGAGAATGGATTGTGCAAGGGATGTTGGCATCTACAAGCAGGCAAACAACATTCCCGTTTTTAACGAGGGCAGAGAGAATGAAATTCTTGATGCCGTTGAAGAAAAGGGAGGCGAATACGGCGCATCTGCAAGACTTCTCTACTCAAACATTATGGAGCTTTCAAGGGCGCTCCAGCACAACATTGTCGGCAGCGGCAAAGAGCTTAAAAGCGTTATCAACAATGCAAGCACGGATATTCCGTCAAGCGGAATCAAGGTTGCGTATCAGGGAATCAAGGGTGCTAACGGTCATGAGGCAACTTTAAGACTTTTCCCGAACGGCGAGGCTGTCAACTACAAAAGCTTTGCAGATGTATTTTCTGCCGTTGACAACGGCGAGGTTGCATTCGGTGTTCTTCCTGTTGAAAACTCAAGCGCAGGCTCTGTTTCGGCAGTTTATGACCTTATTCTCAAGCACCGTTTTTACATTGTAAAGGCACTCGATTTGCCGATTGACTACTGCCTTGCAGGTCTTAAACAATCTGCTTTTGAGGACATTGAAATCGTGTGGTCGCATCCGCAGTCACTTTCACAATGTGCGCAGTATATTGCCGACCACGGCTTTGATTCTGTTCCATTCTCCAACACGGCAATTGCCGCCCGTGATGTTGCAAAGGAAAAGCGCCTCAATGTTGCGGCAATCTGTTCATACAAAGCGTGTGAGGAATACGGCTTGAAGGTTCTTGACAATCATCTTCAGGACAATGACGAGAACACAACAAGGTTTATTGTCATCTCCAAAAAGCTGTACATTCCCAAAGATGCGAACAGAATCAGCCTTTGTTTCTCGCTTCCTCATGTTACGGGATCGCTGTACAGCCTTTTGTGCAGATTCAATTCGCTCGGTCTTAACCTCACAAAAATTGAATCCCGTCCCCGTCAGGGCAGACAGTTTGAATATCTGTTCTACCTCGACTTTTCGGGCAATGTCAGAAGTGAAAATGTTATTGAACTTGTAAGTCAGCTTAGCGAAGAGATGCCCGAATTCAGCTTTTTGGGCAACTACGCAGAACCCGAGTTCCCGATTAAATAAACCGCACGGCGAACGACTACAATGTTACAATTGTTTTGTTCAATTTCAAAAAATTACACCCTTTCGGAATTTATCGAAAGGGTGTTTTTATATGTTAAAATGTTGATTTGGTTTTCATTTCAAAAACTCAATTAAGAGCAGGCTTAATATTTTTTGTTGGCGTGATGAAAGCTCTTTGCCTTTAAGATTGCAATCGGTAAATTCTTCGTAGAGCAGTTTCATTATATTTGTCTGCATTTCATTCAGATTATTTATATAGAGAGCATCTTTCTTTTCTATGCCAACAAGGTAATCAAGCGAAACATTGAACACATTTGCAATTGAAATCAAAACTTCAAGCGGAGGATATTTGATGTTGTTTTCATAATTGCTTATGACAGGCTTGCTTCTGCCGATTCTCCTGCCCAAGCTTTCCTGCGACATATGTCTTGATTCTCGTAACTCTCGAATTCTTAACCCGAAATCAAACATTCATTTCACCTCAAAAAGTTTTCAATAAGAATATTTTAAAACACTTGCGTTTTGTAAACAAAAACTGTATAATACAATTATTAGCTAAACAAAAACTTTTTAAACTAAAAGTTTACTTTTAGAAAATAGTTTCAGCTTATTTGAGAACGAAAAATATTTTTGAGGAGGAATATTCTATGAAAAAAATCATTTCAGGTGTTTTAAGTGCAGTTATGCTGACTTCGGTCTTGTGTGCCTGCAATGACGGCGGAAATCAGTCAAACTCTTCACAGTCGGGAGATAATGCGGATTCGTCACAACAAACCGTGACAACCGAGGTTGCAACCACACAGCCGGCAACAGAGCCGAACTACGAGGACACAAACTATGTTGCACCGATTCCGCCAAAAAATCAAACCTATAAGTTTGAAGAAATTTCACTCGATGATGCGGCAATGCCAAGTGGATTTTCAATGTCAGACGGAAAAATAGAAATATATAATGCAACTGTACAAGGAAATTACTTAGTACTTAAACTTCATTTTACCACTTCTTCGGAATATTATTATTACAATGTAATATATGATTTGAATGGTAATATGATTGCCAACACTTCAGAAATATCTGTTGATGAGGGATATAGTAAGGGTGCTTTAATTAACGGAATATACGATGATTATACCATTATTAATTTTGATTCTGAAAGTGCTTTATATAATTTGAAAACAAAAGAAATTAAGTATATTGATTCTCAATATGATAACCCACAGTTAGATAACGGTGTAATTATCGTCCGAAAAGATGGTGAAGAGGAATACAGCTACAAGTATGGTGCGTTAGATTTAGATTTCAACGAAATAATTCCCGTTGAATATGACGGACTTTCTCTTGCCTCTCCAGAATTATTTATGGTATCAACAGATGAAAAACACGGAATTGTTGATATTGATAAAGACGAAAAGTTTGGACTTATTGATTTTAATAACAAAATTGTTGCAGATATTAAGTATAAAAAAATACTGCCATTTACTGGGGTAAGAAAAGGTCTTAGCGGCAATGGCGGTAACTTTGAGGGATTGTTAGATTTTGAAAAAAATATCAATAAATATACAGTTGCAGTAGATGAAAACGATAAAGTAGTTTTGATTGATAAAAACGGCAAAACATCGGATGTTAATGCTAATATTGGTATGACAGATAGTGCTTTAGATTACGGTAGAGTATTAAGTTTGTATCAGGACAAAACATATATAAAAACAAAAAAAGGTGAAAAAGATATAATTTACGATTTGAATGATAAAACGATTAAAGAAGAGGGCTTATTTAACGGATTTTATAATGGCTATTGTTTTATTTCTGACAGTCGTTTTATGGCTATTAACAAGGCTTGTAAATTAATAGATTTTAACGGTAAAGTTGTATATACCAAAACCAGTGATATTGGTTTTATTGCTTATCCTGTTGATCAGAAAGGACTGTTTACAATTGCTTATTATTCCAGTGACGATGATGTTGTTAAAAGTGAAATAGTAGATTTGAATGGAACTGTAATTTATTCAAGTGACAGTAATTATGAGATTGAAGAATTGGGAAACGGAATATTCAGACAACACAACGAAAAAGGTTATGCTCTTTACAGAGTAACCGCAGAATGAGGTGAAATATATGGGAAAAACAAAAAGAAATCCTGCATTAAAAGTGATAGGCGCTATTTTGATTGTGGCAGGAGTGATAACATTTATTGTGTCAGCCGTTCAGCTTTATGATGTGCAGACAACCACAACCCATTGGGCTGAGGGTTTTATGCAGGACTATCAGGCAAGAACAAATGCGACAAATTCAATACCGTGTTACATATTTATGGCACTTGCGGTGGTAATGGTTATTGCAGGCATTGTTATGGTGTGCATAAAACCAAAAAATAATGTTATGGTTTTTCCGAATATGCCAGTTTCATATAATAATGTCGGAGAAAGCGTCAGCCTGTATTGCCCGAACTGCAAAAATCCGATAGGTCAGAATGATATATTTTGCAAAACCTGCGGATATAATCTAAAATCAACAAATCAGGTTTCACAAATGAGAATAACCTGTCCAAACTGCGGCGAAGAAAATGAACCCGACAGCAGTTTTTGTGTTAAATGCGGAAGTCAATTATAATAAAATTCAACTTAAAACACCCTTTCGGTAAATTCCGAAAGGGTGTTTTTATGCTTAAACTATAAAATTATATTTAATCAGCCGTCAATTTCTACGAGAGCGAAGCTTTGCGGTGACATTGTTACTTTGCCGTCTGCAAATTCAGCGTTGCCGAGGGCATATACTGTTTTGCCTGTATATTTTGCGTTCATTACTGCACTTTCACCGAGGGGGTTGAAGTACATAACGAGGTTGCCTCTCTTGTATGCAAACGGAATTTTGCCTTCTTCATACATGAATTCAAGCTCACCGTTGCCTTTAAGGTCATCGTACTTGTGACGAAGTGCAATGATGTCTGTTACAACCTTGTAGATGCTGTCGGGATCGTCCTTCTGATTCTCAACAGTCGGAGCGTCGGCACTCTTATCAACTGCAAGATACGGCTCGTCACTTGTTGAGAAACCGAGGTTCTTACCGCTGTTCCACTGCATAGGAGTACGGGAGCCTGTTCTTGAGTAACCGCCCTCCTTGCTTACGATGCCTTTCTGATATCTCATGCCGATTTCATCACCGTAGTAGAGGAACGGAACACCCGGCATTGTGAAAATGAATGCATTCACAAGCTTGATAGCTTCTTTGTCAAGATATGCCGTAACTCTCGGCATATCGTGGTTGTTTGTCATAAAGCTGATGTAGCCGTTGTCCTTTGTCTTTTCGTAGTTAGGAAGATATTCGTCTGCAAATGCTTTGATATCACCCTTGCCGTTAGGATTGAAAACAGCCTGATCGCCGAATTCACCGTAGCGGAAAAGTCTGCTGTAGCCGTTTCCGTAGTGGTCAAGATAAAAGTCCATATGGAAACCTGCATTGTTGATTGCTCTTTCTGGATTGCACCACTCTGCAACCATTGCGGCATTCGGATATTCCGTGTCGAGCATATCACGCACACCACGCCAGATTTTTGCCGTTGCAATTTTATCGTCATCGTTCTTAACAAGTGAGTCAGCCATGTCAACTCTGAAACCGTCAGCACCCTTGTCAAGCCAAAAACGCATAACATCCTTCATAGCCTCTGCCGTTGCAAGACAGTCGGGATGATCACACGGCAACTGCCATTCGGGATGTGTGATTTCGTGGAAACCGTAGTTAAGAGCAGGCTGTGAGCTGAAGTAGTTTACCATATAGTTGCCGTCACGCTCGCAAAGTCCGCACATCATACGGTACTGCGGCGGTGCGTCCCATACGCTCTTTGTAAAGATGTAACGGTTTGAATATTCGCTCTTTGCGGCTTTTTTAGCCTCCAAGAACCATTCGTTTTGGTCTGATGTGTGACCCGGAACAAGGTCAAGAAGAATCTTAATGCCCTTTTTGTGAGCCTCGTCAAAAAGACGAACAAGGTCATCATTTGTGCCGTAACGCTCTGCAACCTTCTTGTAGTTGCGAACATCATAGCCTGCATCCATAAAAGGTGAATCGTAAATCGGGTTGAGCCAGATTGCGTTGCAACCGAGGCTTTTTACATAGTCAAGCTTGCTGATGATACCCTCGATGTCACCGATTCCGTCACCGTTGGTGTCACAAAAACTCTGCGGATAAATTTCATAGAAAACAGCGTCATTAAGCCAGTTTGGCATAAAAATCATTCCTTTTGCTTTTTATTTTCCGTGGCTGTATCTTACGGCATCATTGTAGCATTAAATTGTTATGTTGGCAACCTTTTTGTATTGCATACACAAAGCCTGACAATTATGTGTGAAAAAACAGCCAAATTTTATTCCATTAATATTTACTTGCAAAAGTGCTTCGTTCATCATAATATGTAAACAGATGTATGTGTATCGGAATTTAGGGGAGGGAGTATTTTGACTGTTGACAAACTCGGCGATAATAAACTGCTGATTAAGCTTGATGAATCGGATATGGAGAATTTTGAGCTTGATTTCGGAAAAATGAGCTTTAAAAACGAGGATAATCAAAAGGTGATTATCGGGCTTATGCGACTTGCCTGTTGCAGGGCGGGGCTTGACACGAACGGTAAAAATGTGAAAATAGAGGCTTTTCTGCTCGGTGATGAATGTTGTATCCTGGTTACGGCAAATCCGAAAAAACGAAAATACAGGCTGAAAAAGTCCGACAGCGGTCTGTGCTGGAAAATGGCGAATGCGTCGGATTTTCTGAATGCGGTAGAGGCTTTGTACCGCAGTAACATATGTTGCAGAAAAAGCTCCGCATACGAAATGTCGGGAAATTATTACCTTGTGTTTGATTATTTTTCATTGCCGAAGCATATGATACGGGTGTTGTCGGAATACGGTGAAAGACAAAAATCCCGCAACACAGCGGCAAGAGTGCGTGAAAACGCAAACCTGTTGTGTCATGCCGATGCAGTTGCGGTGATAGGAAAGTTTCTTGTGTAAATTGAAAATGGAAAATTGAAAGTTGTTTTGTTTGATTAAAAAACACCCTTTCGGAAATACTCCGAAAGGGTGTTAATCTATGCGTATGTTTAATCTTTTTTTACTTCAATTTCGCCGTGTTCTTCTTCAAAGGACTTAACCCTTTGCTTTATATACTGCTCAATTTCACGATTTGCGGAACGACCTTCATAGTCGGCAACATATCTGAATTTCTGAAAAAGCGTGCGGTTAACTCTCAGAGTGTATCGTAAAATATTATCATCCATAATCGGTACTCCTAAATGTTATTATGACACTATTTTAATGTAATTATTGCGTCAAAACGAAAATGGTGCTATTATGATGTCATAATGGTGTCATAATTTTAGGAGTGTGAAAAAATGAAAATTGCGATAGTAGGCTCAAGAAGTATTACAGTGAATAATTTAGGCGATTATTTACCTGAGAATACAACTGAAATAGTAAGCGGTGGTGCTATTGGTGTTGACAGAAGTGCGAGAAATTACGCTAAGACACATAATATTAAACTAAAAGAATTTTTACCCGAATACGAACGATACGGGCGGTCGGCACCTTTGAAAAGAAATTTGCAAATAATTGATTATGCCGATGAAGTTATTGCATTTTGGGACGGTATGACACACGGAACACGGTTTGTTATAGAGAATTGCAAAAGAAAAAATGTGCCGATTAAGGTTTATGCTTTGGCAAATAAGTAATGTTGCAAACGAACCGAAAATTTCATATATAAAAAACGGTCGGGCAACATAACTATGCGTTTTGCAAAGCAACTGCCTGACCGAAATTTTTTATTTTACATTTTAAATTTTCAATTTGTAAAACTATCTTTGTTTTGTGAATGAAAACTCAATTCTGTTGTTGTCGTAATTAAGCACCATTGTCAGCACACCGCTGTCATAGCTCAGCTTGTATGCCGTACCGTTTACTGTCAGGTCAACGGAGGTTCCGTTGAATGTGTAGGCTGAATCACACGAAATTCCTGCGAGTGTAACCGTGCAGTTACTGCTGTCCTTGAAATCAAGACCAAACTGGTCCTCGTCAATTCCAAGCTCGCTGTATGAAATTGTTTCACCGTCTGTCTTTGCTGTTGTCGGTACCCATTTGCCGATTATTTCGGTATTTCCGTTGCTTCCGCATCCGCAGAAAATTGATGCGAAAACAAACACGCACAACACAAGGCACATAACCCTGACTTTCATATAATACACACCCTTGAATTTGTTTGTTCCTCTTATTCAGTATATTTTACCATTTTACGCTTTATTCGTCAAACTTTAAATGTTATAAAATTGAAATTATATGCCACATTTTATTTGCGGATAATTGACAAATTGACACATAAATGAGATAATAAAAAGGTATATGAACTCGGTTTATCCGAACAATAAATCAAGAGGAGTAATGACTATGGCAAAGGAACTTGCTAAATCCTACAACCCGTCAGAGTTTGAGGACAGAATTTACGACTTCTGGCTGAAAGGTAACTACTTTCATGCAGAGGTTGACAAAGATAAAAAACCTTATACAATCGTAATGCCGCCGCCAAACATCACAGGTCAGCTGCATATGGGACACGCACTTGACGAAACACTTCAGGACATTCTTATCCGTTGGAGAAGAATGCAGGGCTACAGCGCACTTTGGCTCCCCGGTACAGACCATGCGTCAATCGCTACAGAGGCTAAAATCGTTGAGGCAATGCGTAAAGAGGGTATCACTAAAGAGGATATCGGCAGAGAAGAATTCTTAAAGCGTGCATGGGAATGGAAAAAGGTGTACGGCGGAAGAATTACAAGTCAGCTTAAAAAGCTCGGTTCAAGCTGTGACTGGGAGCGTGAGCGCTTCACAATGGACGAGGGCTGTTCAAAGGCTGTTAAAGAAGTTTTTGTTCGCCTTTATAATGACGGAAAAATCTACCGCGGCAACCGTATGGTAAACTGGTGTCCTCATTGCTGTACATCAATTTCGGATGCTGAGGTTGAATACAAGGAGCAGAACGGTCATTTCTGGCACTTGCTCTATCAGGTTAAGGAAACAGGCGAGTACCTTGAAATCGCAACAACCCGTCCCGAAACAATGCTCGGTGATACTGCTGTTGCCGTCAACAAGGACGATGAGCGTTACAAGCACCTCCACGGCTGTCATGTAATCCTTCCGCTCCTTAACAAGGAAATCCCGATTGTTTGTGATGAACACGCAGATATGGAAAAGGGAACGGGTGTTGTTAAAATCACTCCTGCACACGATCCTAACGACTTTGAAGTCGGTCAGCGTTGCAATCTTCCGATTGTCCGTTGCTTTACATATGACGGTCACCTTACAGGTGCAAAGGATGTTGAAGAATACAACGAGTTAAAGGCAAAGGGACAGCTTGCCGAAAACGAACCCGAGGTTCTCGACTGCGGAAAATACGCAGGCATGACAACAATGGAGGCAAGAGAGGCTATTGTTGCCGACCTTAAAGAAATCGGCGCTCTCAAAGAGGTTGAAGAGCTTACTCACGATGTCGGCACTTGCTACCGTTGTCACACAACAATTGAGCCTATGGTTTCAAAGCAGTGGTTTGTAAAAATGGCTCCGCTTGCAAAGCCTGCAATTGATGTTGTCCGCAAGGGCAACACAAAGTTCATACCCGAAAGATTTGAAAAGGTTTACTTCCATTGGATGGAGAACATCAAGGATTGGTGTATTTCCCGTCAGCTTTGGTGGGGACACAGAATCCCGGCGTGGTACTGCGAGGAGTGCGGCGAAGTTATGGTTGCAAAAGACGCACCCGAAAAGTGCTGTAAGTGCGGCAGTACACACATTCATCAGGACGAGGACACTCTCGACACATGGTTCAGTTCGGCACTTTGGCCGTTCTCAACACTCGGCTGGCCCGACAAAACTCCCGAACTTGAGTATTTCTATCCCACAAGCACTCTTGTAACAGGTTATGATATCATCTTCTTCTGGGTTGCAAGAATGATTTTCTCAGCTTGTGAAAATATGGGTTCTGCTCCGTTCAAGACCGTATTTATGCACGGCATTGTAAGAGATGAAAACGGCATCAAGATGTCAAAATCTCTCGGTAACGGTATTGATCCGCTTGAAGTTATTGACAAATACGGTGCAGACGCACTCCGTTTCTTCCTTGCAACAGGCAACACACCCGGTAACGATATGCGTTATTCCGACAAGCGTGTTGAGGCTTGCGCTAACTTTGCAAACAAGCTCTGGAACGCATCCCGTTATGTTCACATGAACATTGATGACCACGATGTTAAGAATGAACTTCCGAAAACTCTCACAACAGAGGACAAGTGGATTGTTTCAACTCTCAACACAGTTGCAAAAGAAGTAAACGAAAATCTTGAGAAGTTTGAACTCGGCATTGCAGTTCAGAAGATTTATGAATTCATCTGGGACTGCTACTGCGACTGGTACATTGAGCTTGTTAAGACAAGACTTTCAAGTGACGGTGAGGACGCTCAGAATGCAAGACAGGTACTTCTTTATGTGCTTGATCAAATTCTCAGACTTCTCCATCCGTTTATGCCGTACATCACAGAAGAAATCTGGCAGACAATTCCTCACGAGGGCGAAACAGTAATGCTCGCAAAGTACCCCGAATACAACGCAGAGCTTGATTATCCCGAGGCATCGGATGAAATGAAAAAAATTATGGATGCAATCCGTGCAATCCGTAACCGCCGTGCAGAGATGAATGTTCCGCCGTCAAGAAAAGCAAAGGTTTATGTTGCAACAAAGTTTGCCGAAACATTCAGAGACGGCACACAGTTCATTCAGAAGCTTGCATCAGCAAGTGAGGTTGAAGTTGCAGAAAGCTTTGAAATTGAGGGTGCTGTAAACATTGTAACGGCAGACGCAAAGATTTACATTCCTATGGATGAGCTTGTTGACAGGGAAAAGGAACTTGCAAGACTCAACAAAGAGATTGAACAGGTTAAAAAGCGTCTTGCACAGAGCGAGGGCAAGCTTAACAATCAGGGCTTTGTTGCAAAAGCTCCCGAGGCTGTAATTGAAAAGGTTAAGGGACAGGCCGCAAAGGAAAGGGAACAGATTGCTCTTATCGAGGCCGCAATTGCCGCACTCAAATAATTCGGCAATCCGATAAAACAGAATAAAATTATAATCAAAGGCTGAAAGAGCATAGTTGTTCTTTCAGCCTTTTATGTTCGTGCAGATAGTCTTATTAGGGAGAGAGTAAGGTTGCCCGAAAGGAAACTTTTTCAATTTTACATTTAATTAAAACTTTCGCTCGAGCATAATATGTTTTTTGATATTACAACTTACCTCCATGAACAAAAATAACATCCGAAACGGTCAGGAAAAGTCAAAACGCAGAATTGTCCGCTTTAAAAGTAAAATCTGTGAAATAAAGAACATTTCTTCCGAAATCCAAATTATCCGTTTCGTACGATATGTAGCAAAATTTGTACAGAAGCACGCCCGTTTAGCGGTTATAGGTCGGAATATGGGCTGATTATTGCTATTCAACTGTTCAATCTTGATAAAAATAACAGATATGTGAAATAAAAATATGTATATGTGCTAATTGCACAAAGAACGGTGTTGTTTTTTAGGCATTGCTACAAATCTGCGAAAAACAGAAAATAATGCTTGAAATCCACATTTTTGTGTTGTATTATATAGGTGTCAAAGGAAATAACCGATTCGGAAAACGGAAATCAAACAAACGAATCGGAAACATTAAATCTTATTTAATAAAGAAAAGGAGAAAATATTATGCATGCTTTAAAAAGATTTGGTACAGCTTTCGGCGGATATAAAATGATGGAAAACTACCCCGTTCCCGAATGCGGTCCGGACGACATTATTCTTGAAATCAAGGCAGCCGCTATCTGCGGTGCCGACATGAAACACTGGGGTGTTGACAACGGTTACGATGACACAAACATAACTCCCGATCAGCAGCAGTCGGTTCGTGGTCACGAGTTCGCAGGCGAAATCGTTAAGGTCGGCGAAAATGTAAAAGACTGGCATATCGGTCAGAGAGTTGTTTCAGACAACAGCGCACATGTTTGCGGCGTATGTCCGGCTTGTGAGCAGGGCGACTTCCTCTGTTGCGAACATAAAGTAAACCTTGGACTTGACAACAACACATGGGGCGGCGGCTTCTCAAAGTATTGTAAAGTTCCGGGCGAAATCCTCGCAATTCACAAACACGCAATCTGGGAAATTCCTGAGGGCATCAAGTACGAAGAAGCTTGTGTACTCGATCCTATCTGTAACGCATACAAGGCAGTTGCTCAGCAGTCACATCTTATCCCCGGACAGGATGTTGTAGTATTCGGTACAGGTCCTCTCGGACTCTTCTCAGTACAGGTTGCAAAGCTTATGGGTGCCGTAAACATCGTAATGGTTGGTCTTGACGATGATGTAAAAGTAAGATTCGGCGTTGCAAAAGAGCTTGGCGCTACACATTGTGTAAACGGTTCTAAGGAAGATGTAGTTGCAAGATGTACAGAAATCTGCGGCAGAGATAACCTCGGACTCGTAATTGAATGTTCAGGTGCTAACATAGCTCTCAAGCAGGCAATCGAAATGACAAGACCAAACGCTGAAATCGTTCGTGTAGGTATGGGCTTCAAACCTCTTGAATTCTCAATCAACGACATTACAGCTTGGAACAAGAGCATTATCGGTCACATGGCTTATGACTCAACATCATGGAGAAACTGCATCAGACTTCTCCAGTCAGGTCAGATTAAGGTTCAGCCGATGATTACTCATCGCCTCGGTCTTTCACAGTGGCAGGAAGGTTTCGACAAGATGGCTAAGAAAGAGGCTATCAAGGTTATCTTCCACTACGATTACGAAGATTAATTAAAGAAAATATGCATCAGGGAGGATTTTCTAATGAGAAAGCTTATGATTGCCCCGTCAGTGGGTTGCTGTGATTTGTTCCATGTTGAAGAACAGGTTAAGCTGATTAACGAAAAATCAGATTACCTCCACATGGACATTAAAGACGGTGTTTATGTTCCGAGTTACGGAATCGGTCCTGATTATCTCGACTACCTTAACAAGCATGTTGAGAATCTCAAACCAATGGATGCTCACCTTATGGTAAAACATCCTCAGCAGTATCTTGAAACCTTTGCAAAGGCAGGAGCTGCTTACATAACACCTCACACAGACTGCATCGAAGGCGACGCATTTGTAACGATTCACAAGATCAAAGAGCTTGGCTGTAAGGCAGGCGTTGCATTAAGTCCCTCGGTTCCGCTTTCTACTATTGAATATTACCTCCCGTTGCTTGATAAGGTTACAATCATGATTGTTGATCCGGGCATCGCAGGTCAGCCGGTTGATCCGCAAATGTTCGTAAAAATCAACCAACTCGCTAAGATCAGAAAGGAAAGAGGTCTTAACTTCTTAATTGAAGCCGACGGTTCAATGAACAGCAGTCTTTACCGTCCGCTTTACGAGGCAGGTGCAGATCTCGTAATTCTGGGACCTCCGGCATTATGGAACAAGGACACGGATTTCAATAAGGCTTGGGACATAATGGAAAGTGAGCTTGAGCGAGAGCTTGACGGTGCTGAGAGAAAAATCTGATTTAAATAAAAAGTCAAAGAGGAAATTAAAAGGAGAAGAAAAATGGCTAACAAAACTTCTGTCAACATTGGCGCAAGACTTGACCGCTTGCCTCAATCAAAATGGCATGTTAAGATCTGGCTGGTTACAGCTTTTGCACTCTTGGTATGCTGGTCAAACGGTATCGGCGGTTCCGTTCAGAACATTCTTTTGAACGAACTTCATTGGCTCGAACCCGGTTCAACACTCCTCGCAATGTGGGGTACAACTTACACAGCAGGACAGCTCTTCGGCGCACTCATCGGTGGTCCTATCGGCGATAAAATCGGCCGTAAAAAGAGTATTCTTCTTTACGAAATTATCCATATCATCGCTATGATCGGCGGTGCTCTTTCACCGAACATCGCAGTTCTTTATGTGTTCAGACTCATCCAGGGTCTTGCACTCGGCGCTCTCCTCGTAGTTCTTTTCGCAGGCTTCACAGAGTATGTTCCCGGTAAGAACCGTGGTACATGGTCAAGCCGTACATCATTCATCGGCAACTGGGCTCACCCAATCTGCAACGGTATTGCTCTTCTTATCGTTTCAACAGGCGTAAGCATGAATATGAACTGGAGAATCCAGTTTATGATTCCTTCAATCCTTTCAATCATCGCTTGTATCTTCATCTATGTTAAATTCCCTGAATCACCGAGATGGCTCGAATCACAGGGCAGACTTGATGAAGCCGATAAAATTATGACAAGCATTGAGAAAGAAATTGAAAAATCAACAGGCAAGCCACTCCCGCCCGTTGAAGTTACAAATCCAAAGCCTGTTAAGAAGCTCCCATTCACAGCTCTCTTCAAAGGCAAACTCCTCAGAAGAACTATCGTTGGTTCTCTCGTACTCATCGGTATGAACACAATCCAGTACACACTTATGAACTGGATGCCGTCAATGCTTTCAGGTCTTGGCTATGACACATCAAAGTCACAGTTTATGACAATGTTCGGACTCTTCGGTGCTCCGTTTGGTATCTTTATCGCATCTCTTATTATGGATAAGATTCCTCGCCGTGTAATGGGCGTTATCCTCCTTGCAGGCATGGCAGGTCTTGGTGTTGCAACAGGTCTTCTTGCTCCGACACTCGGAATGACAGGACTTATTGTTATGACATTCCTTCTTAACACAATCATCTATATGTATGTTTGCTACGCATCAGCAGTTTATGTTCCTGAGATGTGGCCTACATCGGCAAAACTTTCAGGTTCGGGCTTCAGTAACGCAATGGGTCGTGTAAGTAACATCTTCTTCCCGTTCCTCGTTACAAATGTTGCTGCAAGCAGCATGGGCTCAGGCGGTGTATTCATTCTTATCGCAATTGTTGCAGCAATCATCGCTGTTGCAGTTATCTTCCTCGGTGTTGAAACCAGAGGCGAATCCGTTGAGGACATCGGTGATGTAGAGTAATTCTGCAAAACCCTCTAATACATACAACCAAAAATTTTAGATGCGGTGCCTGAGTGCATCGGGCACCGCAAACTAAAACCCTTAGTAACGGAAAACGAAATACAGCAATTTTAAAACATTCAAAACTTATCTTTAAATTTTTAACAGCTAAACCATCAATTTTTTAATCACAGGCAAATAAATTTGAATATACGCAGAAGGCACATCGGGTGCAAATGCTTAAATAAATTATTATAAAGAAAGTGCAGGAGATTATTATGAAAAATTCAGAAGCTATCTTAGTTACTCCAAAGCAGTTTGAAATTCAGGAATGTCCCGTTCCCGAGCCAAAGGATCACGAGATTCTTATGAAGGTTGAATATGTCGGAATGTGCGGTTCCGATATCCACGGCTTTGAATTCGGTCCTTTCATCCCACCTAAGGATCCTAACCAGAAAATCGGTCTTGGTCATGAGGTTGCAGGCGAGGTTGTAAAGGTTGGCTCAAAGGTTACAAGATTCAAAGCAGGCGACAAGGTTCTCATCGAACCAGGTGTTCCGGATGACAAATGCGAATACTGCCGTACAGGCAGATACAACATCTGTCCTGATGTTGACTTTATGGCTACACAGCCTAACTACAAGGGCGCACTCACACAGTATATGACACATCCGGAGGAGTGGACATACCACATTCCCGAGGGTATGACAACAATGGAAGCAGCTCTCGTTGAGCCGGCAGCAGTCGGTATGCACGCAGCAATCCTCGGCGGCGCACAGCTTGGTAAGAGCATTGTTATCCTCGGCGGCGGTACAATCGGTCTTATGGTACTTCAGGCTTGTAAGAGCCTCGGTGCAACAGACATCACCGTTGTTGATATTATGCAGAATCGTCTTGACCTTGCATTAAAGCTTGGTGCAAGCAGAGTTATCAACGGCAAGGAGCAGGATACGGTTGCACTTCTCCGTTCACCCGAATATTTCGGCGATCACGGTTGTGAACTCGTATTCGAGGCAGCAGGTTCTGTATTCACAGCTCAGCAGGCTGTTCAGATCGTTGCAAGAGGCGGTAAGATTATGATGGTCGGCACACAGTCAAAGCCTGTTCCGATTGACTTCCTCAAGATTAACCGTGAGGTTATGATTCAGACATCATTCCGTTACTGCAACAACTTCCCACAGACAATCGAGGCAATCGCAAGCGGTAAGTTCAATGTTAAGGATATGGTTACAAACATCTATGATTACAAAGATGTTCAGCAGGCATTTATGGACGCTATCGACCCCGAAAAGAAAGCCAGTATGGTTAAGGGTGTTATCAAGGTAGCCGACTGATATACACAGATTTATTAAAAATTTTTATAAGGAAAGGTGATTAAAATGTTATCAGATATCAGATATTGGGAAAAGAAGGCAACAGAGGGACACTACGCTATTCCTCACTTCAATGTATGGAATGCAGAAATGCTCATGGGTGTTATTGACGCAGCCGAAGAGCTCCGTGCTCCAATCATTATTTCATTCGGTACAGGTTTCACAGGCAACACTTCTTTTGAAGACTTCTGCTACATGATGGATTCAATGGCAAAGAAGGCTACTGTTCCTGTAATTGAGCATTGGGATCACGGCAGAAACATGACAATTCTTCAGAACGCTGTTAATCACTGCATGAATTCGGTAATGCGTGACGCATCAGCTCTTCCTTATGAAGAAAATGTTGCTGAAATCAAGAGATGCGTTGACTACTTCCACGCTTACAACATTCCTGTTGAGGCTGAGCTTGGTCATGTAGGTAACGAAACAGTATATGAAGAGGCACTTTCAGAATACCAGTACACAGATCCTTCAAAGGCTAAGGAATTTGTTGAGAGAACAGGCTGTGACTCACTTGCAGTTGCAATCGGTAATGTTCACGGCGTATATTCTTCAGAGCCAAAGCTTGCTTTCGATGTACTCGAGGCAGTTGCCAAAGAAGTAGATGTTCCGCTCGTACTCCACGGTGCATCGGGTATCGGTGACGAGGACATTAAAAAGGCCATCTCACTCGGTATCGCTAAAATCAACATTCACACAGAGCTTTGCCAGGCTGCTATGGAAGCTATTAATGCTCACAAGGACGAGCCGTTCCTTGCTGTTGAGCGTGAAGTAAGAAAGGCTGTTAAAGAGCGTGCAATGTACAAGATTAAACTCTTTGGCGATGACGGCAGAGCAGATGAGTAATATGAGTAATACAGAGAAAAAACTTGATGTTATCTGTCTTGGCGCAGCGGTAGTTGACATTCCACTTCGTCCGGTATCAAGAGATATTTTTGATATCGAGTCATATCCGGTTGACAGAATTGCAATGTCTGTCGGCGGTGACGCAATGAACGAGGCAACAATCATCAGCCGCTTAGGCTTTAAAACAGGCATTATCGCTTGTATCGGTGATGACGCTGCAGGTCAGTTTATCCTTCGCTCCTGCGAGAAGGACAACATAGATGTTGAAGGCATCAAGATTGATCCGACAATCGACACCTCAATGAACATTGGTCTTGTAACCGATGACGGTGAAAGAACCTTTGTTACAAACCGCAATGGCAGCTTGTGGAAAGAAAACATTGAGCATGTTGACTTTGAAAAAATGAAGCAGGCAAAAATCCTTTCCCTCGCAAGTATCTTTAACTGTCCTCTTCTTGACGGCAAGACGCTTGTAAAGATTTTTAAAGAGGCAAAGGCGGCAGGTATGACAATTACCGCCGATATGATAAAGCCAAGACTCGGTGAAACTCTTGACGATATCAGAGAAGCATTAAGCTATGTGGATTACTTCTTCCCGAACTTTGACGAGGCTTGCCTTATGACAGGCGAAACCGAAGAATCAAAGGTTGCGGACAAGCTCTTTGAATGCGGCGTTAAGAATGTAATCATGAAGATAGGCAAGCGTGGATGTTACATCCGCAATGCCGCAGGAGCAATGATTGTTCCTGCCTGCAAGGGTGTAACCGCAATCGACACAATCGGTGCAGGCGACAACTTTGCATCAGGCTTTATTTCGGCACTTCTTCAGGGCAAGGATATCCGTGACTGCGGTATCTATGCTAACTGCACAGCGGCTATTTCGGTTCAGTATGTCGGCGCAACAACAGGCGTTCGGAACAAAGAAATGGTTGAAGAAATGCTTGAAAAGTATAAAAAAGATTATATCCTGTAATAGTAATAAATCTGTGACATTACGCCCTGTGTTCGTAAGAATGCAGGGCAACCCCCCACCAATATATTATTAAAGAAAGGGCAGATGCAAAATGAAGACGATGAAGCTTGGCAAAACAGGCATAGATATTTCAAGAATGGGACTCGGCACCTGGTCAATCGGCGGCGGCTCGGCATGGGGCGGCGACCACGACCTTCAGGTTGTTGTAGATACAATCCGTGAAGCTCCAAAGCTCGGTGTAAACCTTATCGACACAGCTCCGGGTTACAACTTCGGCAACAGCGAGAAAATCCTTGGCAAGGCTCTTGAGGGCATGAACCGTGAAGATGTTGTAATTATCACAAAGTGCGGTGTTACATGGGATCAGGAGATGAAGGGCGACCTTTTCAACAAGGTAAACGGCATTCAGCTTTATAAGAACCTCAACAGTGCTTCAATCAAAAGAGAAATTGAAGAATCACTCAAGAGAATGGGCACAGACTATGTTGATGTATATATGACACACTGGCAGTCAATCGAGGGCAGCGAGTATTATGTTCCGATTCAGAAGACTATGGAGGTTCTCAACGATCTCAAGGCTCAGGGCAAAATCAAGGCTATCGGTGCTGCAAATGTAGATATCAAGCAGATTCAGGAGTACCTCAAGTGGGGCGAGCTTGATATCGTTCAGGCGAAGTATTCAATTCTTGACCGTGGCATTGAGGATGAAATCATTCCTTGCTGTCGTGAAAACGGTGTTACAATTCAGGCTTATTCACCGCTCGAAATGGGGCTTCTCTCGGGTACATTCCCAAGAGATTACAAGCCTGTAGGCGCACAGATTCCAAAGAAATGGTTCCAGCCCGAAAATATGCAGAAGGCTATGGATGTTATGGATCAGTGGAAGCCTCTTTGTGAAAAATATAACTGTACAATTGCTAACCTTGCTCTTGCATGGATTCTTGCTCAGGGTGACTTTATCAATCTTCTCAGCGGTTCTACTACTGTAGATCAGATTGCCGAGAATGTTAAGTCAGCCGAACTTGAACTTGATTCCGCTGATGTTGCAATGATGCGTGATATGGTTGAAGCTATCGACAAATAATTAAGGGTTGCTTAATACACCTTTGTGTATAGGGTGAAAAAATCCGCCCCCGATTGTTAAAATTATTGTAAAAACAGTCGAATTCCCTTTACTTTTGTTGATAATTATGTTAGTATGTAATAAAAGTTGAGGGAAATGTTTATGGCAAAGAGAATTGACGAAATCAGACAAAAGGTTGAAACCGAAGGCGAGGTTTTCGTCTCGGATTTAAGCAGAATATATAATGTAACCGAAGAAACTATCAGGCGTGATCTTGAAAAGCTGAAGAATGACGGTATCATTACCAGAACTTTCGGCGGAGCTGTTCTTAACACAACTCCTCAGAATGACAGAGTGCATTTCTTTAAACGCAAGGGAATCAACCTTGAGAGCAAAAAGAAAATTGCTAAGCTGCTTGTTGATAAATTTATCGGTGTGAATACGATGATGATTGATAACAGCACAACTGTTCTTGAGGCTGTTAAGCTTTTTAAGGACAATGAAAATCTTACCGCAATTACCTTTTCTGCACAGATTTTTCAGGAACTCGACACTTGTAAAATGAAGCTGGTTTCAACCGGCGGACTTTATGATGAAAAAACCCGTTCTTTCTACGGAAAACCTGCAAAAGAGGCTATGAAAAAGTACAATGTTGACCTTGTTCTCCTCGGATGCAAAGGGCTTGATATGGAAAGAGGCATAACTGATTCTTCCGAAGGTGAGGCTGATTTGAAGTCTGAGATGGCAAGCCGTGCCGAATGTGTGGTATTACTTGCAGACCATTCAAAATTCAACCATACTGCGTTTGTCAATTTTTTGGATTGGGATAGGATCGATTATCTGATTACCGACGAAAAGCCGTCACAGGAATGGCTTGAGTTTTGTGAGCAGATGAAAATAAAACTCATGTACTGATTTACCTTGTCCGGTACATAGTTTGAGCCAGTGCTTTTTATAATTTTACCCATTAAAGCTCCTGTTCTTTTTAATCAAAAACGGCAGGAGCTTTTGCGCTGTCAAAACTTTAGCAGATTTAACAGTTTTGAGAACGCAAAGAAATTATTTTTATTATTATTGGATAGTATTGTTAAATCTGAGTTGAATTTTAAACATAGTAATTATTTTATATATCACTATGGAAATTCTATTAATTACGGTTATTTTTGCAGACGGGAGACCAATCGGAGACGGTTCCCGTCACATTAAGGACACACCGATTAAATATGAGGATAGGATGTGCAAATATTCCTTGAGGCAGTTTATTCGGCAGTTCCGCAATAAAGGGGTTACCCAAATTCACAGATAAGGAGATGTAAAAATGACAAAACAAAAGGAGAAGAAGAAAGCTTCAATTGTCAAGAAAATGATGATTGCCGTTGTCGCAGGTTTTGTAGTCGGCTTTATATGTCTGCTGATTAAAAGTGCGGTAATGGGAACAGACGGCGAAGGAGCCTGGAAAGTTGTTGAGGCAATTTTGTTCCAGGACATCACCGCAACAAAAGATATCGAAGGACTCGGCTTGTTCTACATCGTAGGTCAGCTGTTTATGAAGGGACTTCAGATGATGATTGTTCCTCTCGTTCTTTGTTCGCTGACACTTGCACTTTGCAGCCTTGCAAATCCGAAAAAGCTCGGTCGAATCGCAGGTAAAACATTTGTGTCCTACCTTTGCTTCTATATCGTAGCAGCAGCTCTTGCAGGCGCAGCAGCTTATCTTGCAAAGAGTCTTGGTTGGTTCACAGTCAATCTTCCGGCACAACAGGCTCAGGACATCGTTACAATGGAGGGTTACAACCCGCTCGTAACAATTGTAAACGCTGTTCCGAGCAATATGATTAACGCAATGTCATCTAACAACACAATTCTTTGTGTTGTTGTTATCGCAATTATCTTTGGCCTTTGTATGACAAAGATGGGCGAAAAAGCAGATCCGCTTAAGAAAGTTTTTGAAAACATCAACGATATCGTTCAGATGTTCCTCAACTTCCTTATCAACAAGATTGCTCCTATCGCAATTTTCTGTATGATCGTAAGAGCACTCGCCGTTTACGGAATTGAGTACATTTCACCGACAATGATGTGGATTGTTGTAACAATTGTTGTAAGCCTTCTTCTTGTTTGCACAATTTACCCAATCGGTATTTTCATTACAACAGGACTTAATCCGTTTATCTTCCTTAAAAAGGCGGCAAAAATCGGTATGTTTGCAGCAGCAACAAACTCGTCTGCCGCAACGCTTCCGCTTAATAAGGAAACCTGTATTAACGAACTCGGCTGTTCCGAAGAAATCAGCAGCTTTGTTCTTCCAACAGGTATGACAATCAATATGAACGGTACAACCGCAATGCATATGATTGCCATTACATTCATCGCCACAGCCGCAGGCGTCAACATTACTCCTGCAACCCTTTGTCTTACAGCATTCCTCTCAATCTGCACAGCAGTCGGTACTCCGGCAATCCCTGTTGCAGGTACAACAATGGTTTATGTTGTAATGATGGGACTTGGCTTGAACTCAGATCTTTGTATGATTGGCTACTCGCTTATTCTTGCTATGAACTACCTCCCGGGTATGGCTGTTATCACACTTAATGTTATCGGTGACGCTGCTACCAATGTTATAGTTTGTGCAAAAGAACATTGCCTCAACAAAGAAATCTATAACAGCAAAACCCCTAAAAACAACTGATTTCAGTAAGATAACTCCAGGAACCCCCTTGTAAAACCGAACCGCCCTCGACAGCGCATGCACTGCCGAGGGCGGCTTAGTTTTACGGTGAGCCACCGTTCCCAGTTCGTGAAGATAGTATGGTATAAAAAAGACATATTATGCCCGAGCCTAACATTGCAACCGTTCGCACAATTCCGTATGGGCGGATATCATCCGCCCGCAGGTAATTGCAGAAAATTTATGATGAAAATAAACTGTATAAATGGGATACATTTACCGAAATAATGTAGCAGTCAGTTACAATTAAACTTAATTATTTATCAGATAAAAATTCCTTGCCGGCTTTATCGGTTGCAAGAATTGCATTGATGAATGCGTCCTCGGTCGGATTACCCGGGACATACTTCCACTCAACAACGCTTGCGGCTTTGTGCGCAATTGCAGGCACATCATCCGGAGTAAGTGCAATTTCGCCGAGAGTGCAAGGAAGTCCGATACTGTGGTTAAATTCAAAAATTCTGTTTCGCTCCTCAAATTGTCCGTCATATGTCAGCAGACACAGCACACCGAATGAAACAATTTCGCCGTGCAGATGTTGCCGTTCACATTGCGGAAAGAGTGACGCACCGTAATAAACACAATGTGCGAGCGATGAATTGTAGTAATAATCCTCCTCGGGATTCGGATTTTTTTCGTGGACGGTAAAATTTGAAACAAGTCCCGCCGTGATAATAATGTCAAGCGCAACCTGCTCAATTGCTTCTGTCGGCACATTGTTTTTGCAGTCCTCAAGAGCTTTTTTGCCAAAGCTTATAAGTGGTTCGGTACTTGCGGAGGCAATTGCCTTGCCAAGCAATGGTGTGTGAATCATATTCTTTTCACGACACGCAAAAATTACTTCATATTCCTTTGAAAGTGCATCACCGATTCCTGCCCACATAAGCTTTTCGGGTGATTCGGCAATAATTTTTGTGTTGATAAATGTGTGAATTGCAGGGGCTTTGTGGTACGAATATTCCTTGAAAGTACCGTCGGGATTGTACATTACCGAAAGCGAGGTGCATGACGCACAGTTTGATGCAATTGTCGGGAATGTGAACAACGGTTTGTTATATAAAGCACAATAGGTTTTTGCCGTGTCAACAGCTCGTCCGCCTCCGATACCGAACACCATATCAGCCTTTTGCACAGACGGATTGTCCTTTATTTTTTCAACATTTTCATAGCTGGAGTCACCGCCGTACCATACAAAATCAATGATTTCAATGTCAGAGCCTTTGATGCCTTCAAGCAAAGCATTTTTTGATTTTTCCATAGCTGTTTTACCGCCGACTGCAACCGCCTTTTTGCCGTACGGCTTCACAATTTCGGGAATCGTCTTGTAGCAATCAACTCCCACGCTGTAACTCGGTAAAAATTCGCTGTATGTGTGTGACATAATTTATCCCTCCGAAAATAATACTTATAAATAAATTATATCACCGCAGTTTGTGCATTTCAATACATTAGCACAATAAATTGTTAAAATTATTATTGCCTGACAGATGAAAATATGCACACATCTTATGCAATTTAGCAAAAAATTGCGAAGAATATTCGTGAAAAATACTTATGGAAATGGCTTTTGCAAAGTGCTATAATCTTGTAAATATATATAAGAAGGGCGGTGCTTTTATGCAGGAAATATACGGACAGAAAACAGACAGACAGCTTGCAGCAAAGCAGAGAATAATTGCAGCTGCGGCAGGCAGGGAAAAGGCAGACCTTGTTTTAAAAAGCGCAAAGTATCTTAATGTGTTTTCTAATGAATTTTTGTGCGGTGACATAGCCGTTGCAAACGGACTGATTGCCGGTGTCGGAAAATATGACGGTAAAACAGAGATTGATGTCAGCGGAAAACTTGTTCTCCCCGGCTTTATTGACGCACATATTCACCTTGAAAGTTCAATGGTGACTCCTGCTGAATTTGCAAAGGCAGTTGTTGCCCACGGTACAACCACAGTCATAACCGACCCTCACGAAATCACAAATGTAATGGGCATTGACGGAGTTGAATATATGATTCAGGCATCGCAAAATTTGCCGATTGATGTTCATTTTATGATGCCGTCATGTGTGCCTGCCACAGAAATTGACGAGAGCGGTGCGGAGCTTGACTGCAAGGGTATTGACTTGTACTTGGATAATAAAAAGGTACTCGGACTTGCAGAGATGATGAACTATGTCGGTGTTATCAACGGTGATAAAAATGTGCTTTCAAAAATTGTCACCTCGCAGGCTCATCACAAGAAAATTGACGGCCACGCTCCTGAGCTTTCGGGCAATGACCTCAACGCATACATTGCCGCAGGTGTCTATTCCGACCACGAGTGTTCCACCTTTGAAAATGCCCTTGAAAAGCTGAGAAAAGGTCAGTTTATTATGATAAGAGAGGGTACTGCCGCACATAATCTCAAGGCGCTTATGCCGCTTTTGACTCAGCAGTATTACTCAAGGTGTATGTTTGCAACAGATGATAAGCATCCAAGTGACTTGCTTTACGGCGGTCATATTGACTACATTGTAAAACAGGCGCTGAAAAACGGTGCAGATCCGATTGTTGCTCTCAAAACAGCAACCCACCATGCCGCAAGATACTTTTTGCTCAATAACAAAGGTGCGATTGCTTCGGGTTATCTTGCCGATATTGTTGTTGTCGATAATCTTGAAGATTTCAATGTTGAAACTGTTTTCAAGCGTGGCAAGCTTGTTTTTGACGGCGAAGTTAAGGACTTTTCTGTTCCCACAGTTGATGAAAAGCTTGCCGAAAAATGCTTTGACACTTTTCATCTTGACAGCGTAACTCCGAGCAGTTTCAAGGTTGACGGAAAACTCGGGCTTATCGGTCTTGTCGGCGGTGAATTGCTCACACGCAATCTCGGCACAGCAGATAAAATTGATGTGGAAAACGATATTCTGAAAATTGCCTGCATTGAGCGTCACAAAGGCACAAATCATATCGGTGTCGGCTATGTTAAAGGCTATTCGCTGAAATCGGGTGCAGTCGCAACCTCGGTTGCCCACGATTCGCACAACATTATCACAGTCGGCTGTAATGATGATGATATTGCCGTTGCCGTGAACGCAATCAAGGACAGCAAGGGCGGTATCGCAGTTGTTGAAAACGGCAAAATCAAGGCTTTGCTCGAACTCCCGATTGCAGGCTTGATGTCCGATGAACCGCTGACAACCGTAAACGAAAAGCTTGAAAATGCAAAATCATCTGCATATGAACTCGGTGCGGATAAAAGCATTGATCCGTTTATGACTCTCTCGTTTCTAAGCCTGCCCGTTATCCCAAGCTTGAGAATAACCACCAAAGGTGTGTTTGATGCGGAAAATTGGAAAATGCTCTGATGTGCGGAAGCTTTTAATAATACAATAAAACATAAAATAATTTAAACAGGAAAACAAAATGCGTATTTGTCACTTTGTTTTCCTGTTTTATTTTGTAAAAGGGTTATAGTCATTTTACAGTCACTTTGCATTTGTATAATTTGAATATAAAAGAAATTGGTTGATTTAAAGCATATAGCAATACAATATTAAATAATAGCCATTGTGCAATATTTACAAATTATTGTGTAAATATTTGTCGTAAAAATTACCTGATTTGCTTGAAATATTATTAAAATGTGATATAATAGCATTATAAAGTCAATGTATAAAAAGTATTGCAATAATAATTACAGAGCTAATTGAAGTGTAATCTACTGAATTTTCAGTTGTATACGACTAAAGATACAATAACTTAAAATTAAAAACATCAAAATATTATAAATAATTTAAACGGATAAACCGTGCATTTGCGTTTGTTTAAATGGTAAATCTGTACAATGGCTTGTGAGGAGGTCTGGATATTAAGAAAAATGAGGTGACGAAATGAAATTCTATAAAAGATTATTAGCAATGGCAATTGTGGCAACCGTTTTTATTTCCGTTTTTGCATTTGGTGCAACGGCATACGGCTCGGATAACGATGTTCCGTTCTTGGTGCAGGTTCCCGGAAATCAGAAAAAAGGGTATTCAAAAGCTGAATACAGAGGTAGTTCAGGAACGGAAGTTCCTTGGAAAGTAGATTTTACTTTCTCAGAAGAAGGTAAAGGTACCATAATGTACTTCTATCTTTCAGGTCCTTGGTATGAAAAAGTGTCAAATGTAAAAGCTGTAAAACAGGGAAGTGGCAATAAATATTTTGCTGCGTATGATTCCGCTCAAAATATGGATGTTGGACTTGCTATTAAGAACAATAACAAGGAAGATAGCAATAAGTATAATGTTGCAGGTTATTGGGATGAAGAAACAGCAAAACACGCATTTTCATACTAATAAGTTTTACTGCTTTTAAAAATTACTGTTAGTTAATTAACTTTTATTCCTCATAAGTCATTTGCAGATTTACCATATAACTATATAACAAATCAGCCTATAAATTGAGGTGAAAAATATGTCATATTATATTACCCGAATATTTAATAACAAACTTAAATTAGGTGTTATACTTTTTATTTTTATAGCTCCGATTTTAGATATATTGATGGCTCTTGTGGATGTGTTCAAAGGAGCATCTGTTCCTGTTCCCGGATTAGTTACTTTTTTGGGATCTTTCATGACGGCAGGATTGATAGGTGTGTTAGAAGGGTATTTACCGTTGTTCTTGGCAATCATTGTTGCGGACGATTGCATTGAAGATTACAGAATAGGATACAAAAATATTCTTATCACAAAAAGAGGTAAGAATAAATATTTTGCATTAAATATGCTAAAAAGTTTTACTGTTTCATTTTTTGTGCTTATAATTCCTCTCTTACTCAATCTTCTTATGGTGCATATTGTTTTTGCGGGAGGTACATATATTCCTGCTGATGTGGAAATGCTGAAATCTGAACCCAATCTACTTCAGTCTTACAGCAATCCGATGTTTTATAACATACTTTATATTCTTGTTTTTTCATTCATTGGCGGTATTGTGGGAAGCGGTGCAACGGCACTTGCAATGGCATTTCCAAACAGATTTATTCTTTATCCGTTAGCTTTCATATTATGGTATATATCGACTGCCATCAAACCGTCTATCATAGGAGCATTAACCCCGTTTACTGTGTATCCTTTATCACATTATACTTTTACAATTATTTTTGTAGTAGCAATAAATATAATTGCTGTTCTGTTTTCGTTCTTTAAGGTGACTAAGTATGATCAGGTGTAAATTAAGAAAATATGCAATCGTACTTCCGCTTTGCGCAGTGTTTTTCACTATGCTTTGCACATACACATATTTACGATTTTATAATTATTTTAATTCGGATTATGCTGAGAAGTTAAGCCCAAAAGGTGTTTTTTGCAGAGTTGCAGGTAACGGAGATTTTAATGCATCAGGTAATGTTGCTTGCATTTTCATAGTAGTGTTTGTTCTGTTTTTGTTTTACATATTTACCGATGATAATGTAAGTTACATTGTAAGACTGAAATCGAGAGCCTCTTTTGTTACAAGAAGAATTGCTGATTGTGCGGTATTTGCTTTTCTGTTTTCATTTTTGATAGAAGCAGTCAGCGTAGTTGCGGCACTCGTCTGCTTTGACATTAACCTGATTTTAGAATCGAATTTTCTGCAATATTCGGCACTTGAACTTTTGACTTTGTTTTTGTTTTATTTTAGAGCAGGACTCGTTATGCTCTCGTTCGGAATAATCATTTCTACAAAAGTTGCTCCAATTATCACCATAGCTCTGATTTTTACAGAGTTTTTTGCAGATGTAGCCTTTATGATAAGCAGGGTGTGGCTTCCGTTCAGAGATGCCATAGTGGTGTCAAAACTTATGAACGGCGAAATGGTTCTGTCGGATATGTGGGGCATTATATTAAGAGCATTGCTTATGATGTTTATGCTTATCTTCTCTTCCTACTTTTTGTATCAGAAAAAGGATGTTTTGAGTAATGTTAAAAAGTAAGCTTGTTTTGTCGATAATACTGATTGTTGCGTGCTTTGCTCAATTGTTCAGTTGTGTATTTCAGGGAGATTTTCAAAATGCCTTTATGATTGGTTTAGCTCCAAGCGATTACGGTCTTGAAATTACAAAATTTCTGCCGCTTTTGCTACCCGTATGTTTTATTCTCTTCTTTACAAGCGGCTCAATTGAGAACCTTAAACAAGGCTACGGCAAGATGTTGATTGTACGCAATTATTCAAAAACAGTGCTGATTTTAAAGCGTTGTCTTAACAATTTTATAGCATTGATTTGCATTGTTTTGTTCCAGTTCATAATCTTTTTTGTTGCAAGAGAAAGTATGACTCCCGTTGAAAGCGGAACTCTTAAATCTTTGATTATGTACTTTCTGACATTTTTTTCGCTGATAGTTATTCAGTCTTTGCTTGAAATCAGTATTCCTGCACACATTGTGAACATAGGAATTTTCACCTATTGCTTTATTGCGTACTATTTGGTTCAGAATTTCGTTGACGCACCGATTTGGAAAATGATTCTCTTCCCGAGCTTGATGTTCGGAATGCAGAACGGTGCTGTGTCGGGCGAGAGCATTTACTACGGATACCTGTTATTCATAGTTGCGTTAAACGCTTTGTGCATTTTTATTCTGAATTTAAGATTTAAGAAAACCGATATTTTTTGAGGTGATATTATGGTAGAAATAAAAAATTATTGTAAAAGTATCAAATCAAGACCAATTTTAAATAATGTAAGTTACAATTTTGAGTACGGCAAAATCTACGGAATTTACGGACACAACGGTTCGGGCAAAACTATGCTTTTGAGAGCAATTGCAGGCTTGCTTGTTCCCGACAGTGGCTCTGTTGTGATTGACGGAAAGGTTTTGCACAAGGATATGTCGTTCCCTCCGAGCATAGGCATCGTGATTGAAAATATGAACCTGTTGCCCCAGTACAATGCTTTTGACAATCTGAAAATCCTCGGCAAAATCAAGAAAACCGCCACCGATGAAGATATTAAAACAGCGCTTGAGCGTGTTGGATTAAAGTCTGATTTAAAGGTGAAAAAGTTTTCGCTTGGTATGAAACAGAGGCTGAATATTGCTCAGGCTGTGTTTGAAAAGCAGAAAATCATCCTGCTTGATGAACCGACAAATGCACTTGATAATGACGGTGTACAGCTGATTTACAAGCTTCTTAAAGAAGAAAAAGAAAGAGGTGCGCTCGTAGTTATCACAACTCATCACAAAGAGGATTTGGAAGAAATTTGTGATGTTGTTTTGGAAATGACAGAAGGTGAGCTGCATGAAAAGTAAACTGTTTACTCATAAATTTTTCGTTGTTCTTTGCATCTCGGTTGCCGCTTTGCTCGGCTTGTCTTTCCTTGCCAGAGCAACAATCGTAAATAACAGATTTGAACAAATGGCTGTTGATGAAAAATATAGTCTAAAGGCTTCAGCCGACGGTCAGTTTTCAATTCAATTTCAAGACGATGAAAACGGAAATTTTTATGCCACTGTCGGCTTGTTTCGGGGCGGATATTACGGCTTGGATGATGCGTATATTCCTACTTCATATGATGAAAATACAAAAATAACCGCTATTGAAAAGGAAGCTTTCAGCGAATTTGATTGTCTGAAAAAAGTTGTTATCCCCAACGGCATTTGTGAAATCAAGGATGACGCATTTAAGGATTCAAAAAATATAACGGAAATTTATATTGCGCCCTCCGTAAATAAGATTGCAAAAACCGCTTTTGACGGCATTGACAACCTTACGATATATGCCGAAAAGGGTTCTTATGCCGAAAAATTTGCGGTTGAAAATAAAATCAATTATAAAAACTATACGACCGAGCCTGAAAATCCGGAGGCTAAAAATACCGATTATTCAAAAATCAGAAACGGTGCGTATTACGGCGAATATTATAATTATGATGTTATCTATGATGACGGCAAGCCCGTGTGCGTAATAACTAACTATAACCCAATGTCGACAGAGGAAAAGCTTGAAATTCCTGCACATATTGACGGCTTGGATGTGATTTCAATTGCAGATGATGCAATAAATTACGGCGGTGCAAAGGAAACAGTCGTTCCCGACACAGTAAAATTCATAGCCGATAATGCGTTCAAAGAATCCTACTCCCTTGAGGATATCTACCTGACCAAAAATGTGTCCTACATAGGAAAATCTGCCTTCAAAGATTCAAAAGACCTAACAATACACGCCCCGACAGATTCCTATGCACACACCTTTGCGACCGAAAATAAAATAACTTTCAAAGCTACAGACGATTAAATCTGATAAGCAATGAATAAATCTTTAATTTTACAGCCCTGTACCCATTTGCAGGGCTGTTTTTGCAAGCAAAGGATAGATAATGGGACAGTGAACTTTGGTATAATGTTGATAACAGGTTGAAAGATTTATAAATTTAAAAATGCAGGAGGATTTTATCATGCCAAAACAGAAAGCATATGGATTACTTGGAATATTTATAATAACATACTGGGATAAAAGTCGAAGAATATTTGATAAAGGAAATTTAGTTTATTATACAGGAGAACATATTGCGAAGATATGTTCTCCTGTTTGATTTGTGTAAAAGTATTAATAGCTAATGTAAACAATGAATAAAAAAATTGAAAAGTATTGCAAAATATTGTTATTAGTGGTATTATAAAGGTGAATGATATATATAGCTTGCTGTAAATTGAATTGCATACTAAAATAAATTTGTAGGTATTATTTTGTAAGTCAACATTCAAAAAATAACATCTGATTGACGAATCAAAGAAGAATGAGTTTTTATTGTGTGATATACTATCACACAATAATTTTTAATAAAAACATATAACAATGAAAGTGAGGATTATTAGATGACAACTCAAGAATATCAAAGAAAGCAAAAAGAAGACAAGCCGGTATTGGCGATATGTTATGATTTCGATAAAACGCTATCTCCGGATGATATGCAGGCGCAGGGATATATTCAGTCAGTAAATTACGATGTTAAAAAATTTTGGCTTGAATCTAATAAACTTGCTGAAGAAAACAAAATGGATCAAAATTTAGCCTACATGTATAAGATGATGGTTGAAGCAGAAGGAAACTTTGTGTTTAACAGAAAGAAATTGGAAGAGTATGGTTCCAAAGTGAAATTATTCTCCGGTGTAGCCGAGTGGTTTGAACGAATCAGAGATTATGGAATTAGAAATGGTGTAATAGTTGAACATTATATTATTTCTTCCGGTTTGAAAGAAATGATTGAAGGAACTCAGATAGCCAAGAACGGCGCTTTTGAAAAAATCTATGCAAGCTCATTCTATTTTAATGAAAAAGGAGTAGCAAAGTGGCCTGCTCAGGTTGTAAACTACACCAATAAAACTCAATTTCTCTTTAGAATTGAAAAAGGCGTGTTAGATGTGAATGATCCGTGTGTTAATGATTATTTTGCACCGGAGGATATAAGAGTGCCGTTCAGAAATATGGTGTATATCGGTGACAGCGATACAGATATTCCGTGTATGAAATTGGTGAATACATACGGCGGACATTCAATTGGTGTTTATAATCCGGACACAATTGATAAAAAGAAAGTCTATAAAATGATGAATGATAACAGAATAAAATATTTTGTTCCTGCAGATTATTCTGAAGGAACTGAATTAGATTTACTCATCAAATCCATCATAGACAGAACAGCATATAATGAAAAACTTGAAAACTACCATTATGAATGTAAGAATGAAGCAGAAAATGTTAATAAGAATTGTATTCAGACCGACGAAGAAAAAGCAAAAGAAGATTTGATATATGCATTGGAAAACAGTTCTGACTTTATCAGTACGCACACGATTGTAAAAAAATTGAGTGCATATAATGAGTGGTCATCCAAACAAATTAAATTATTATTTGAGATTGCTGTTAGTAACAATCAAGTGCTATGGATTTTAAAAGACCATGATATAAAAGCTTTTTATTTAGATTTGTTGCAAAAGGTAGACACACCTGATGACAATGTAAAAAAGGTACAGGATATATTCAAGTTGGAAGATAAAGCATAGAGATGTAGTTCATTAAGAAAAAGAAGGTGGAAACAATATGGATTGGAAAAAATTATTATGTGAAAAGCGTCAATGCAATCAAAGTAATAAAAATAATAAGAAAAATAATAATGATATGCGTAATGAATTTCAAAAGGACTATCACAGAATAATCGGAAGTGCTTCTTTTAGAAGATTACAGGATAAAACACAGGTTTTTCCTCTTGATAAAAGTGATTTTGTCCGCACAAGGCTTACGCATTCGCTCGAAGTTGCTTCGTTCGCAAAATCTTTGGGACAGTCGTCTTTTTTGTACATTATAGATCATATAGACAGTTTTAAAAATAAAAGTGGCTTTCGTTCTGAATTTGAACCTTCAAATGAGGATATTAATAAAATTTGCAGTATCCTTGAATGTGCGGGATTGATTCACGATATAGGAAATCCGCCTTTCGGGCATTTTGGCGAATATTCAATAAGAATATGGTTTAAGAATAATCTTGAAAACTTAAAAATTGGTAAAAATTATGTCAAAAATTTGCTCAATGAACAGATGTGTAATGATTTTTACAACTTTGAGGGTAATGCACAAGCGTTAAGACTTTTAACAAAACTGCATTACCTTGTTGACGAAAACGGAATGCATTTAACATACGCTCTTTTAAATACAATTGTAAAATATCCTGTTTCTTCATGTGATATTAATACCGAAAGCGGAGATATCAAGAATAAGAAAATGGGGTATTATTATGCAGAAAAGGACTTGTATGATGATATAAGTGAATCCACAGGAGCTGTAGGTTGCAGATATCCGCTCACATTTCTGCTTGAGGCGGCTGATGACATAGCTTATCGAACAGCGGACATAGAAGATGCTGTAAAGAAAAATTATCTGACATATGATATGATTCTTGAAGAACTTAAAAAAGATGCATATCTCAATATGTGTAAAGGTGAGGAAAAAGGATGCTATTTGGATGCTGTGAAAACACTTGAAAATAAATATGAAATTGCAAAAAGCAAGAAAATTGCAAATCCGGATCTATATGCGGTACAAAATTGGATAGTCAGTATACAGGGCTTTTTGATCAGTTGTGCAATATATGGATTTACATCAAATTATATTGACATTATGAACGGAACATTCAAAAGTGAAATATTAAAAGTGTCACATGGCAATGTACTTATGAAAGCTTTGGGGAATATTACAGCAGAAAAAGTGTTTGAGTCACAACATATCCAAAAGCTTGAAATATCAGCAGGTACAATAATAGATTTTTTGCTTGATAAATTTGTGAATGCGGCAATCAGTTACGATACCGAAATTGAGCAAAATGCGTTGGATAGACGCCTGATGAATATAATTTCACAAAACTATATGAGCGCATACAGACATCATTCCAGAGAAAAAACAAAGGAGGAAAAATTATATCTTCGTCTTTTGCTTGTAACTGATTATATATGCGGAATGACCGATACTTATGCAAAAACATTGTATCAGGAATTACACGGAATATCTTAATTAATCATTGTAATTTTCTTTATCGGTGACAGCTTTTTTGAAAGAAGAGAATTTATTTATGAAAGTTGCAGAAGTCAAAAAGGTACTTATACACAAAGGTGTTACAGAATTATTTCATGTGAATTCGGTAATAACGTCATTAACTTTTATCAATAATGGCGGACTATTGTCAAGAGAAACGGTTGAAAAATATAATCTCCCTCAAACAGATCAGCAAAGTGACGACATTGATAAAAAATTCAATATATACAATGACATATTCTTTGATTCGGTTGACATATATGAGCGTGCAAAGGATGTGAACAATTACGGCGTAATAACATTTGTTTATTCCGTAGATGTTTTGGATGAGGTTGCAGATTATGATATATGCATTACTCAGGAAAATCCTGCAAATTGGGATGAAGACATTCCTTATGAGGAACGATATTTCCCTGATGTTGACAGCTTGTATTATGGTTTTCATAAGGGAGATTTCGGTAATCATATTACCGTCAGAAATATAAGCAAACCGATTTCTTTTCAGTATTTGAAGAAGATTATTATTGATAATCCCGGAGAAGATGGACAAAAGTATTTTTCTCTGGCGTATGAGGCAATTAAGGATTCAATAGAAAATAACAACATTAATGTTCCGATAGAAATCCGAGAATGTCCTCCCAAATGTAAATGCCATCAAAAACATGAAACAAATATAAGATTTACATATCATAGGTTTAAAATCCGTTGATATAATTTGCAATATTTCTGTAAAAAGAAAAAGTCCCAAAAACGGCTTATCTAAGCCATTTTTGAGACATCATACCTTGACAGGGGCAGAAGGACTTGAAGCCTCGGCACGCGGTTTTGGAGCGGCTCATAAGTGGTATTATCTTGTATCGCCTAATGCCACAAAGTTCAAAAAATGCTGTAACCATCAGCAGTCTCAGGAATTTACAACACTGAACAATATTTAATATATCGTTCTTTATTTGCTAAAATTCAGAAAGTTTTTTAGAAGAATTTTTAGAAAACCCTCACAAGATTTCATCAGTCAAAAAAACTGCCAATGCATAATATTCAAAATCAACCTCAAAAATCATCGAAAAATCCCCCCTAAAACAACCAAAAGCTGAGGACAATTTTCATATCCTCAGCTTTCTTTTTGCCTGCTATTTGATTATTTATAAAGACTGTCTAAACACCAAAAGCAAACGCTTCAATCTGTTTGTCATCAATACTTTCATTGAAAATTATAACCCATAAATGCTTTGTTACTCAGTTCAATAACTTCCATAATTCTTTGCACAAGTTCGTAAAAAGTGGATAATGAAAAATGACCTTCTATGGTAGAATTAAAGAAACTACAATAGGAGGTTTTATTATGACAAGAGAATATTGACATATACAGCAATATAAAAAATTATTGGGCCTGAAAAGAAGAAGGATTCACATATCGGAAAATCAGTGATAATCAGTTAGAATTCAGTTTTCTACCTTTGGAATAGCGTACTAAAATATTTTGTACTTTATCTGTATAGCTAATTTGTTAAGGTAATCGTAAAGAAGTTCTTTGCAATGGTAGTATTCCATATTGAAAGCTTTTACCGTTATGCCTTTAAGGATATCTTCTTTATCAATGTCAGTTTCTTTCATAAATTGTCCTAGTCCATAATGTGCAAGGCAATTTCTAATATTTCTGTTTTTAAGAGAACTATTTAATTCCAACTTGGTGTTTAGTAATTCGTTCATTTCTCTTATAAAGTCGCAAAGGTAATAATATTGTAAATAGGCAAATTTGAATTTTTGGGGAATGTTTTCAACGAAGTAGTTTTCAACAAATTTTATTGCATAATTGATATTGCAAAGAATTGAAAACAATACAAACCCTACATCATTTTTTAAAACTAATGGGCAATTGTGATAAAAGTGATAGTCTTTATATATAACTATGTTATTGATATCATCGTAATTATATGGAGGAAAGTTTCTGCACCCTAAAAAAGCAGCCAATTTACCTACGATTACACCCATCTCGCTAATGAAATCACCTGAATTTTTATCTTCAAAATCATCAATGGGAGTGTGTAAAGCACACAAAATTGTATTGCCACAGAATTCTCCATTGCAAATATCAGTTCCTACATTATAATAGGCATTTTTACGCAATCCACTTATTCTAAAGAAATAATTATCACTTTTGTAAAATCGATACATTAGAGCTTTAGTATAATCGTTATAAGATTTTTCAAAAAGCTTATGCCCTTGTCTAAGAGAAGAATAATAAGTCTTTTCTTTTTTGTTAAACACTGGTGCGGCTAACCCCATTTTTCGACACCATTGTTCTGCACCATCTGCAAATATTCCTATGTAGGGTTGACACATCATTAAAAAATTACTATCAATATTTTTAGCATTTGTATTGATATCAATTATTGTATTTAAAAATCTTGCATCTGATTGAATTAGTTCGAATGCCGCTTTCTGCACTTTGTTGATTCTTATATTTTCCATAGTATTTATTTGACAAGTATTATAGTTGTTTCATTTATTTGTTAGTTTTGTATTCACTTTTTTAATGTGTATTACTATGTTGTATGAAGAAAAGTCAAGCTGAACACACAAACTCGACTTTTCTTCTTTGTTTATATTGAATTCATAATGTCTAATAAGCTTTGGTAACTGTCAACATCATGGTAAACAACATTGCTTGTTGACATTTCATTAAACAATTTTTTGGCACAAGAAATCTTTGCTTGCTCTATTGGTCTAAGATTAAGCGTTTCCATTGTTCCTTTTGTTTCAGCAATAAAGAAGATATGTTTAACCGTTCCTTCGTAGAAAGCGATAGCCCAGTCAGGAGAATAATTGCCGACGGGAGTAGGTATTTGAAATGTTCTCGGAAGTTTTGCGTAAACACATACTTCTTCCGCTGCATCCAAATCTTCTGCAAATCTTCTTTCAATACTCTTTTCAGCAGAACCATCCGTAAACACATAATCCTGAATTGCTTTTTTTGCAAGGAACGCCTTATCAAAGCTCTGCGTGTTTTTTTCGGCTGTAAAGATTGTGCTATCGTATTTTCCTTCAATAGTATCGTAAGAAATATGATCTACAATCATTGTAGCTTTTTGCTCATTGATAAGCCTGATAACCTTTGTAATAAATTCTTCAGGATTATTTCTAAACATATAGAATTTTTTGATATTTATGCTCTGTAAAATTGCTGATACAGTTTTTCTTGTTAATGATGTTCCCTCAGTAATTTTGCCAATGAGATCGTATTTGACTTGACTTGTTTCAGTGTGTCTAAGTGTTTGTACTCTCGTTTTTTCGCTGGTAAAGGAAGCTCCACGCTCAACTTCGTATTCATTCATTTCTTCTTTTTGATGACCGACAGTTGTGGTGTATTGAAGTTCAGTAACAAATAATTTATCATCAATATGAGCAATGGCTTTTTGTATAAGTTCATTGCTGTCAAATTCTACTGTATAAGCGTATTTGTGGTTTATCTCGTTCCATAATGCCTGAAATTCTTTTTTGGCAAAGTTATCATTAAGAGGATTATCTTTGACTTTTGTTTCGTGACCATCTGTAAACATATCTTGAAGAATGTTGTCATCATATACAGACTGAATAAGCGTATGTATACCATCCGTCATAGGTTTTAATTCTTCCGGTAGTTCAGCGACAGTACCACTCTTAATTTCTTGACGATATTTGTCAGTGACCTTATCGTCATCATCAATATAATCATTTTTGATAAGATATTTGTAAATTTTATTTGCGGTTTTATCGTCAATGAGCGTAGGTACATCATCAACCTTAACATACTTGCCTTTGAAATATTCACTCGTTGCAACAGTAGGTCTGTCATAAAGTACAGATTTAATATCCGACTGCAAATCCGTAACAAATGTTTTATAGCTTTCGCTTGCAATAACCGTTAGGGTATTTATATCATGTACAGATTCGCCACAACTTTCCGCATCCATACGATTGCCGTTCTGATTTACGCACAAACGAAGTCCACGACCGACTTCTTGACGCTTTGCAGTGTTGCTATCGGAATGTTTGAGTGTACAAATCTGAAAAACGTTTGGATTATCCCAACCCTCACGAAGTGCGGAATGAGAAAATATAAATCTTGTAGGCTCGTCAAATGAAAGCAATCTTTCTTTGTTCTTTAAGATAAGGTCATATGCTGAAATATCATCGGAAAATTCACTGCCACGCTTTAATTTACTGTCAATAGCATGACCTTTTTTATCAATACTAAAGTAACCTGTATGTACTTTAGTTGCATCACTACAGATGAACTTTAAATATCTTTGGTACGGGGTATCAAGCAATGTTACATAGTCGTTTAATACACTGATGTATTCCTGCTCAAATATCTTGCCGTACTCGCCAAGAACTTCATCTCCGTTTTCATCATACTGACGATATTTTGCAACTTCATCAATGAAGAATAATGATAGGCATTTAATTCCCTTGTCAAAGAGTTTTTCTTCTTTTTCAAAATGAGAAAGGATAGTTTCTCTAATTTGAATACGGCGCATATCCTTTTCGGACACATCGCCCACCACATCACCGGCTTTGATGACCTCGCCGTTGGTAAAGGTTACGGAAGCGGGTATTCCTCGTTCTCTGCTGCCTGGTTCAATAAAGGAAATGGTATAGCCCTTGTACTGCTCCATTTCTTGCGAAACATAATACAAATCGTCACCAACGCCAAGTGTTCGAGATTCCCTGTTTATGGATTTTTTATATCCGATTTCAAGCTCGATTTTTGCCATTGGCGACTTCTTATCAGAAAGGACGATCTGTTCAAGGTAGAGGTAGCTGTCAGTTCCTCTTAAATTCTTAACTTCAAAACCTTTAACTTCAATTTTTTTGACAAGTTTTTTGTTGAATGCATCAAGAGCATCAAGTACATAAACAAGATTATGGTGTTTTGCGTGGGTAGCAGAATAATTAAGACTGAAAAGCGGATTAAAGTTTTTCAATGCCTTTTGTGTTACATCACCGCCCATTTTCTGTGGCTCATCAAGAATTAAAATTGGACGATTTGCTTTAATAACATCAATTGGACGGCGAGATGCAAATTCATCACGCTCTGAATAAATAATACGGGACTCCTTGCTTCTGCCACCTTCTTTAAGAGATGTAGCAAAAGCTTGTGTATTTATAATCATAACATTGATGCCTGAGTTTGATGAAAAGTTATCAAGCTGATTTAAGTTAGAGCTGTTATAGATAAAGAAACGAGCTTTTTTGCCGTAGTATTCCATGAAGTGATCAGTGGTTACTTCAAACGATTTCTTTACACCTTCACGAATAGCAATGCTCGGTACCACTACAATAAACTTGCTCCAGCCGTATTTTTTATTTAGCTCAAACATTGTTTTGATATATACATAGGTTTTACCGGTACCTGTTTCCATCTCAATATCAAGACTGCATCTGCCCAAATCTTTTACAAGGGAAGGGGAGAGCTTTATGTTATTCTGACTTTGCAAGGTGTGAATATTTTGTAATAACTGCTCGTCAGAAAGTTCAACAAGCTCGTTTTTATATCCTATGTCATTTATAACATCAAATTCTTCATCGGGAGTGTTAATGGTCATCTGCGCATCGGTTTGATTTTTATTACCAAGGTCACGGATGTAATTTGTTTTATCATGAAAGCCTTGACCGTCAAAGACATTTATAACAGCGTCAACTGCATCCGTTTGATATTGTTGAATCTTAAAATTAAACTTCAAATCAATTCATAATTCATGATGCATAATGCATAATGAATTATTTACCCTCCTTTCGGCTTGTTTTAATAATAGAGGTTAGTAGCTTAATAAGCTCCCGACAATCACCAATAAGACTGTCGAATTGTTGTTTTGTAATATAGTCGGTTTCAAATAGCAACTCAATCCAATATTCTGACTCACTTGCCTCTTTAAGTGATATATTCAGTTTGTGGATAAAATCATCTTTACTTTGTCCTCGTATAGCCTCTTTAACATTTGCCCCTATGCTCGTTCCTGAACGAAGAAGTTGTTTTGACAAAATATATTCGTGTTTCTCTTCACAAAGATATTTGTATGAATTTATAATTCTAATAGCGAAAGCTTTACTCTTTTCTACAATAATATTATCTGTTTTCATAGTATTCCTCAATTATGAATTGTGAATTATGCATTATGAATTATCATAGCACCTTCCTTACTGTATCAGGGCTATATGCGGCGAAAATCTGCTCAAAGTTGGTTGCAACACTATCGTTTGCCATAGAGCTGTCACGCATAACAAAATAATATGGTTTTTGCTTGGCAATAGCCGTGATGACTTCTTCATCAATGTTTTTGTCAAAGCAAGCAATCAAATATCCATCCTCAACATCAAAGTAAGAATAATTCCTCATTCCTACTTTCTCACTCCTAACTTGAATTTTGCTGCTAAGCAAAATTCCAAGGTCAAGCATAACTTGGAATAACAAATCCTCCGGCGTTCTGTCCTCTTTAATGTTATCTTCAAGACTTGAGAAAAGAGACGGCTCATACTCGGCAGGGTTATAATAAACATCTTTCATATTAGAGCTGTCGCATTTCAACACACGGAAACCGGTGTCAAGTGAGGAATTAGGAGTTTGGAGTGAGGAGTTATCGCCTTCATTCTTAATTCCTAATTGCTCATTCCTAATTTTCTGTCCCGCACGACGAATACGCTCCTTGCCTATTTCACAAATTGTCCTAAACCCAGCTTTTCGTGCATTAGATTTGGCATCAGTTTCTTCAGGAATTTGTACCATAATAAATTTACGAGTTCCGTTATCTTCCAAATTTTGTTGAACGACTGCGTGTGCTGTAGAAGCAGAACCCGAAAAAAAGTCTAAAATATAACTATCATCCTCTGTAGCCAAATTGATAATTCTTTGAAGAAGCTTAATCGGCTTCTTTCCATTTGCAAATTCAATATCACCTTCTTTAGTAAGGTTGTTATAATCAATATCATCCCACAAAGACGATACCTTATCTAAATAATAATATACGCCATCAATCTTCTTCACTACATCGGATAAAAACATAACCATATTACGCTGGTCATCCGTAGAACCAGACTTGTACAGAATCTCAATTTTTTTACCTTCATTTTTCCCTTTAATCGGTACGTACTCACAACTGAACATAGGATATTCAAATCCCTTCGTTTCTTTAATCACTGTCTGACGAACGCTACTCTGCGCATTGGTTGTTCTAAATATTTTGTCTGCATAGCGGTTGTATACATCCTGCTCACTGATACCATTCTCTTTGGCGTACGATGAAATGGACTGAGTTTCCAAAGTAGTATAGCCATAAAAATTCATATCATGTTTTTCGTCTCTTTTGAGAAGAACTTTGCCCTCCAGCTTCGTAATAATGGAAGTATATTTCCAACTTTTCCCCTCGTCGAGATAGCTTTGTATGCGGTCAAACAAAGGTATGTGATTATATACTGGTTTTAACAAAAGTTCATTCTTGTTTTTAGCATAAACCCAAATAAACTCGGTAACATCTTTTAAGCTTTTTCCCTCAGAGCTTCCAGATACGCCACCAATTTTAGTTTTAACAGTAATGATGTTAATGAAGTTATCTTCTCCAAAAACGTCATTACACAGCTTTCCTAAATTCTCGACTTCATTATCATCAATATGAGCAAAAATCACACCGTCATCTGTCAGCAGGTCTTTTGCAATTTTAAGACGAGGGTACATCATATTAAGCCAATCCGTATGAAAACGACCGTTACTTTCGGTGTTAGTTACGAGTTTATTACCTACGTCATCATACTGTCCGCTATTAGCAAGGTATTCAGCCGTATTTTGAACAAAATCATCATCATAAACAAAATCTCCGCCTGTGTTATAAGGAGGGTCTATGTATATCATTTTAATTTTACCAAGATAAGTTTCTTGTAAAAGCTTTAACACTTCAAGATTATCGCCCTCAATATAAAGGTTTTCTGTATTATCAAAGTCAACGCTTTCTTCACGGCATGGACGGAGAGTTTTGTTTATCGGTGCATTGGCAAGAAGAACGGACTTCTTCTTATCAGGCCAAGTAAACTGATAGCGTTCCTCATTTCCGTCAACCACCTTTGTGTTTATTTCCTGCATAAGTACATCTTTATCAATAGCACGAACTACTTCACCGTTCTCGTCCTTTGCCTCAGTTACGGCATTAGGAAACATATCCGCCAACTTCTTAAAATTTTCATCCGCCTTATTAACTGTCTGCATTTTTAACTTGTCCATGTTTATCTCCTTAAAGAAACTTCAATTTGTTTATATGATTCTATTTTATTAATTATTTCTTGCTTATCATTTTCTTTTTTTGCTTTATTGAGTTTGTCTTCTAAATGTTTTATCATATCAATAGTTTTATTGTACTTCCACTCTAAAGCTTGTCTAACAAATGGTTGTAAAGCCATCCTTGTGTGCATACGATTATCAATTGTTATTTCAACTGGAACGTTATTGCCCATATATAAATATCTTTTCGCCAATAGAGTTTTTACTACAGGGTTTGCATAATCCAATATGGCGGAATATGTTTTTTCTTTGTAAACATCAAGAATAATTTTTCGTTCATATTCACTCATATTTTCTATAGCTTTAATTATTTTTTTGTTTCTTGTTTTACTACTAATAAAGTTATTCATTTTCTTTAACAAATAGGTAATAATATATACTATTATTAAACTTGTAGTTACTGCAAAAATTAGTCCAAACATAAAGCCATTCTTTTTACTCCACTCATACAAATTGATTTTTTCTAATATTTGTACAGGCATAAAAAGAATACCAAAACTAAATATCCATAATGACGGGAGCAAAATTTTTAGTGGAATTTTTAAGATAGATATAAACTTATTAAACCATTCCATATTTATTCTCCTAATTCTTTTTTTAGTTTAGTGATTTTTTGATGCAATTCAAACTTTTTCTTCGGTTGTCGCTCTGTTCGTGCTTGCTTTTCAAGTTTGGTAATCTGCTTTTGCAGTTTTTCCTGCTGTTCGTGGAGTGCTAAATTTTCATCAAGAGATAACTCCTCATTCCACACTCCACACTCCAAACCCTTAACAATGTTCTCCCAGACTGTATCAAGGTTAAGTCCCTGAAGTTCAATTTGTTGATTTTCAGTAGGTTTCCATTCTGTCTGCATTACCTTTGTATGGTAAATAGCAAGTCTGCTTTCATTCTCATATTCAAGAACAAACAAAATATTCTGCGGTATCAACTTAGAAAGCGTTGCTATCGTTTTTTTATCATATTCTTTCTTTTTGAGTGAAACAAGCAAAACAAAAAAACTTTTTACATCTTCTCCGGCAGGAATATTAACCTTATTGGGAGCAATTTCATTTACTATCGTGATTCTTGAAATATCAGCATCAATTTTTGCTTTTTCTGCTGTATTCATTTGAAATTTAGTATAAATAGCTTTTTTCGGAAGCTGCTTACTCATTTCCGTCGCCTTTGGTAATCCGAGCATTATAATCACCTCATCTTACGACTAAGAAGCAAATAAGTTCAAAGTCATCTAAACCTTTAATTTCGTTCGTTAAAAAGCTGACCTGTCCACCACCCAAGAAACTGTCTATATCACTTTCTTCTTTTACTTCGATAATAGATGAAATGGCATCGCCAAGCAATTCTGAAAATTTTGACATATCTTTGCCATCACGGGTTTCTTTGTTAAACTGTTTGCAAAGGTCTGTGTATGGTTCAGTTTTGCCTTTGCAAAGATAACGCATTTTGTCAAGCATTGCTTTTGGCGACAAATGGTCACATATAACTTGTCCGTCTTCACTGATATAAACCATATAGAATGGGTGAAGTCTGTTCTGATTATCTATGTTTACGCTGTTGGAGCGATTTTTTAGCACATAGATAACTCCGGACGGCATTTCATCACTTGCTTTTGCGACTGCATGAAGTCCAAAAGGTGTTTTATCTATATCGGGATGATTCTTTACATATTCAAGCAAATCAAGTCTAAATTCATTAAGACCCAAATCCATTATAGAAATACCGCTTGACATATCTTCAATATCAACAACCTCTTCTTGCAAGCGTTTGAGTTGTGATTTTCTGTATTCAAGGTCGGTCTTTTCTTCATCACTTAGCAGATTGTCATCGCCTGTTGCAGTCATATCTACAATTTTCATTCGTGTTTCAACTTTTGCTTTAAGATTGATATAATCATCAAGGGTTACATCCGGCCAAAAGTTTACAAGCTGAATGACTTTATTTTTGCTTCCGATACGGTCAATTCGTCCAAATCGCTGAATGATGCGGACAGGATTCCAATGTATATCATAGTTAATAAGATAATCGCAATCCTGTAAATTCTGGCCTTCTGAAATACAGTCAGTTGCAATGAGCAAATCAATCTCTGTATCATCATTTGGCATAAGCAATTTTTTGTCTTTTGATATTGGAGAAAAGCATGTAAGCACTGTGTTCAAGTCTTTCTTTAGATTTGGACATGTAGTGCGTCCTTCAACCATACCGGATACCATTGCAGTATTAAGACCATATTTCGTTTTTACATAAGTGCTTACGTTGTCATATAAGTATCCTGCCGTATCGGCAAAGGCAGTAAAAATAATTATCTTTTTATTGCCTTCATTTATCGGGTGATTTATCTTGTTGTCAATTATTTTCAACAGTTCTTGCAGCTTTAAATCATGTTCAGGTGTAATATCACCAACCATAAGAGTAAGCAGTTCAAGAATATCTGCATCTTTTTGCAGACTTTTTCTCCATGAAACATAGTCCATATCGGCAAGACTGATTTTTATTTTTTTACCAAAAGTGAAAAGGTCATCAACATTCTGATCTTCATCGTCAAATTCATCAACATCAGAAATATCTGTTAGGTCAAGTTTGGTGTCTGTAAACTTGTTAAAATCGTCAATCGCTTTTATGGTTTTGTCAATCAATGCCTTAATGCGTGTAAGCGTAAGGTTGAATGAATAAACAGAACTTTCCATACGCTTCATCAAATTGATTGCAGTAAGTCTGCGAATACCCTGCTCACGACCCATTTGGTCGAATCCGATTTTTTCTTTATCTTTACCAAATAAGTCAGAATATTTTTCTTTTTTGCTTGCCTGAATATAGTGGGTGGGGGTGTATATTGAAAGTGATAGGAACATAAGCTGCTCAAAAATTTGATTATATGTAATGGCTGATTTTAAATCAGTTAAGTTAGGTCTGAGTGATATTGGTTTGAGCCTTGACGGGAATGTACCTATATCCGTAGTATCGTAGTATTTTTGAATATGCTTTCTTGAGCGGGCAATTGTAACGCTGTCAAGCACTTCAAAAAAATCAAAATCAAGCATTTTCAGCAGATTGTCTGTTGTCCTATCCGAAATATCCCATTTGCTCCAAGTATTAAATGCCCTTTGTGCGTTTTTAAATATATCGTCAATAGAGCGAGTGGTGTTCAATTTTTTGTCAATGTACTCAGTGTGACCTTCATACGCAAGTGCTAACTGATTTTTTAAATCATTAAAACGATTGTTTACCGGCGTTGCAGAAAGCATGAGAACTTTTGTTTTCACACCTGCACGAATTACTTTTTTGAGAAGTTTTACATATCTGTTTTCTTTATCATCTTCATCAGGATTTTCAATTATTTTTCCGCCATTACGGAAGTTATGCGATTCATCAATAACTACAAGATCATAGTTGCCCCAATTTAGCCTATCCAGATCAAGACCGTTAGATTTACCGTGTGTTCTGTTAAGGTCGGTGTGATATAACACATCATATCTCAAACGGTCGGATGCAATAGGGTTATTGATATAGTTGTCTTTATATGTATTCCAGTTGTTTGTCAGCTTTTTAGGACACAAAACAAGTACAGACTTGTTTCTGTTTTCGTAATACTTGATAACAGCAAGTGCAGTAAAAGTTTTGCCAAGACCAACGCTGTCTGCAAGAATACATCCGTTGTATTTTTCAAGTTTATTGATGATTGCAAGAGCGGCATCCTTTTGAAAATTGTAAAGCATATTCCAAATCTTGCTTTCTTTAAATCCGGTTGCCTCATTAGGAAGAACATCCTCTGAAATATCTTCAAGAAATTCGTTGAAGATATTATAGAGTGTAACAAAATAGATAAAATCAGGAGAATTTTCGTTGTAGGCAGCCGTTATATTGCCAATAACCTCATCGGTGACTTCCTGCAATACTTTATTATTGTTCCAAATTTCATTAAAATCCGCAAGCAATGTCTTTGCCAATGAATTATCCTTAACAATAGTTGTGCTGATTACATTGCCCTTTTCACAACCAAGCTCAATTGTTGTAAAGTTATTTATCGGTGTGTATCCAACTTCATCTACTACAATACCGCCCTGAATTGTCTTATCACTTATATTCGACTTAAATGTAACTTTCTTTTTTATCCACTCGGCACATTCTTTGGCAATTGCCTTTTGAGTGAGTTCATTTCTTAACTTTATCTCAAACTCTGTACCATACAAACTTTTTTCACGGGTTAGTCTGGGAATATAAAATTCTCTCTTTTCTTTAGGAGCTTTTTCAGTAGTGAAAGTAGGAGAGGTAAAAATAAAACGAAGTTCATCAATTCCGGACAATTGTTTTTTTAATTCCTGAAATGCATAAATTGAAAAACAAGCAGCGGCAATGGAAAGTTTGCTTCCTTTTTTTATCTCAACGGACAAATCATCTTTGAGCGTTTTGGTAGTGTTGTTAATAAGTTCCATAAATAATACCTGACTTTGCAACTGAAATATTACTATATTTGAATCAAATGTATTGCCAAATGATGTAAGTTTTGTATATATTTTATCACAATTTACCTGTCATTTCAATGCTATTCGACTGAATTCTTTTTACAAAGAATTTGTATTTTGATAATTTAGTGGTGAATCGTGATGAACCTACATTGAATTATTTACTGCTTGAGATAGTATCAATAGAAGGCAGGACTGAATGGGTGAATTGCGTTCAATTTATCCGTCGCGAGAGATAAATATGAAGAATAAAAGGGTACACTTTGATGTGTATCCTTTTTTTCTTTGAGAACTATGGTTTGGTTTTATGATTAGGCATTTACTGACGAAATAGTAGTTAATTTCTAAAGTAACTAAAGCAAAAAACGCTTGAAAACGAAAAGATAATGTGATAATATATAGGTGTTGACAATGTACAGTCGTTTCCTTAGAGTGGGTTAGAATTCGTCAATCTGTAAAACGATTAGATTGCAGAAAAGGCTAATACTTAAGAGAAGTATGTACCGCTGCAATATTGCCGGTCGCAGTCCGCATATAGTGAAATATGAGGGACGCTGTGATTAATTAGTATCTGATTATTTATCAGATCGTGAGACACATACTGATTTATGTGTCGCCCTATTGTTTGAGGCTTTTTTTAAAGCCAAGAGAACAAGCAAGCATCTTAAGGATAGCTGTATCCGATTATAGGTGTATATAGAACAAAAAACAGTCCTAAACTATTATATAAGGGATAACAAGGGATTATGAAGAAATGAAGTTTAAGACTCCGTTCTTCGTAGCTCCTTTTTATTTATAAAAGTGCAGAAGCAATTCGTATGGTCAAGAATTGATTTGTGACGGTGTCACATTGAGATATTTGAAAAAGAGAGATTGCATTAAGATGGGGATAGTATGCCCTTTTAAATACTAAAAACAGAATATTGTATATAAAGAGAGTACAATTTTTATTTGTACTCTCTTTTTGTTTGCAAGATAATGCCACATCCCGACAGCCGTGTTAAGGAGGCGATAGGAAAATAAAGAACGACATCAAATTAAGATGTTATTAACAGTGATAAAGTAAAAACATAGGTCGAAACAGACCTGATAACAGGTAAAAATGAACTATGTGCAGTTGCCTCACATAAAATTTAGGCAAACGCCCGCGATGTTTGGGCGCCGATTCAGTCGGCAAAAACATCAATTTAAAATGGAAGGAGCTTATATATGCAATATAAACTTTTGGTTTATACATGGCTATTGCGTTTTGTGGGCAATCATGAAAAGCGATGCCGCAATTACTTTATCTACTGAAAAATTTATTGAACAGATCAAAGCCGATACAATCGGTTTGGCGTTCACCAAGCTTCTTGAAGCAATGAATGTTTCAAGAGCTGATTATAGAGATGCGTACGGATTTGGCGAGGGAACTGTTGATCATATAGTAAACCGATATGATTTTGATATGAAACCCATAACAATAATTCGTGCAGTTTTGGTGCTTAATGTCGATTACAGACTGAGCAAATTTCTGCTCAATAAAGCAGGAATTTGTGAGGGTAACTGCCCCGCATCAAAAATATATTGGAGCGTTTTAAAGAAAGTCAATTCTGATTTTATTCCGTATTACAGCAAAAATATAAATTTTTTCGAAGAAGTTCCGAATACGATTAACGAAATAAATCAGAGAATAGATGAAACGATTGATAAAATGCCGATTTCGGATAAAAAGAAGGGGGAGTATAAGAAAAAATATAGAATTAAAGATGCATTAGCTGTATAAAAAATTTTTATTATAACACATAATGCGAAAAAAGGGAACACAGTAAATCGCCTGTTGAATCTAATTTGCCGATGATATAATTTAGCTGTCATCGATGATAAATTATTTTTCGGAGGTAAAATTATGAATATCAATTTAGTTGAAATTGATGCCAACAAGACTGTCGGCAAAAATCCTGTGCTTGTTGATGTTGCACCGTCATATGTCTATGAGAACGGCAAAAGAACAGGTGAGGTCAGCGGATTTAAATACACCGTTGCCTTGCCTGAAAAGGCTTTTGAAAAGCTTACAGTTAAAATTGACGGTGAGTGCAAACTCGACAAGCCTAATGACAAGAATTATCCTGTTGTCATTTTTGACGGACTTGAGATGCGTCCGTATTGGACTCCAGAGGGCTACAAGGTTTCTGCAACGGCGAAGAATATTCGTGCTGTCAATGCGGGAAAGGCTTAAACTGCACTAAGTCAGTCTTTGCATGGTGTGCCTTAAGCACACCGTGCAGAGGCTCTGCGATAGGGGGAGTATTACCCCTATCGTAGCAATGTAGCAGTAGCAGGGAGGTTGTATGGGAAGTACAAATCTTCAGTCGAGAAAATGGCTTTTGACCATAAATAACCCTGATGATTACGAGCTTGACCATAATTCGGTTAAGAATACTCTGCACCTATTCAGTCCCGATTATTTTTGCCTTGTGGATGAAATTGCAACCACAGGAACAAAGCATATGCACATTTTTATTTACTCAAAATTGCAAGGGCTGGTACCGATTGGTGCCAACCCTATTTTTATGCTTGCCCTGACTGTCCTCTGCGGAAAGGATACTAAATGTTTTTGTTATACTGGCAAGCTGCAATTGCAAAATATCCGTAGCCTTTGAATTTTGATTTAACCCAAATTCAAAATTCAAAGGAGATTACAGTAAATGTCAAATAATATTATTTCAGCTCTTGAAGAGCAGTTTAATAAGGATTATAAAGTTATAAATATCAGATATGAATATGAAGGGTTATGCACCTTAACAGAGGTGTAAAAGAAATCTCAAAGCGTGACGGAATCACAGCAGAAAAAGGAAGCGAAGTAAAAGTTGGCAAGCTGAAAAGTGCCACAAGCAAGCGAGATGTTCCGCTGAACGATACTGCAATCGAAATGATACTCGACCTGAGAAAAGAATTCTACTTTGGAGAGGACTCACCGCTGATACCCGATGAAAACGGCAATTTTACACGTCCTGTCAACTTCAGAAAACGCTATTACAGAATCCTCAAAGCTACAGGCATAGAAACCAAAGGCTTGCACTCGCTCCGCCATACTTTCGCAACAAACCTTGTAAACGGCATAAAGCAACCTGACGGTTCAATAAAATCCCTCACACCAAGACAGGTTGCAGATTTGCTCGGACATACAACCTCTGAAATTACAGAAATGTATTATGTAAAAAGAGATTTGACAAAACTGAATGGGATAACGGATGGGTTTGAATTATAAATAATTGAAATAGAGCATAATATTTAAAATAAAGTTGTAAAATTGACAATAGTCGAAAGTAGGTGTAAAATGGAGAAAAATGATTCTACTTCAAAGAAGGATATTATGAAATTTCTCCCAATAGAACTTCAACAGGCGTACGAGTACGACTACAAAAAAATACAAAATATATCAGAGCTTTCTGCACCATTTATAAATGAAGATGATATTCTTCGCGCACACTACATTTTAGCAGATTATTTTACTGATCCAACCGCTGACATACAAGCAGAACGTATGTTAGTTGGTGTTCGCAATATTGATTTACTTGCTTCTGCTGTTAGTAGACAGGTATGCTGTTTTGGAGGTATTAGAAAATACTCAGACAATTTTGACATTTGTTCAACTTTATTCTTTGGGTTAGTTAAAAATCATGCATTTCACGATGGTAACAAACGTACGGCGTTGTTAACATTGCTTAATCAATTGTTGTTATATGGATATTATCCTAAGTCAAATATTAAAGCATTTGAAAATCTTGTTTTATGCGTTGCTGACAATTCGTTGCCTGATAAACATAAAAATGTTTATAAAAAGTTTAAAAAAGCAGAAGACCCTATAATTAAAACTATATCTTATCTTCTTAGAAGAATGGTTGATAGAAAAGATACTTCTTTTCACAGTGATATCACAATGAAGGAATTTATTGAGGCATTGGAGAGTCAAGGAGTAGAATGTGAAAATACAGGTTCTAAAATTAAAATGAAAAGAAGAACTAAAAATATTTTCCCAAGAGTCTATACCTATACAGTTAAATTTTATGGAATGACACGTGTTATTGAAGCGGGAGTTGCTCGCGATACATTTAATGCATTACATTTGTTTAGTGAATTTCCATCATTTCAAAGTGTTTTTGAGGGAAGAGAGCCTATGTATAAATTGATAGCACAATTTGAAGAACCTCTTCGCAGATTAAAAGATGAATGATATTTGATGCTATTTTGATGATGTAACAGATTGATGTCTGAAATGAGCTTCAAAAGCGGAAAATCAGACCGTGCTCCGTAATAAAAATATATCAAAAAAACGGCTTAAACACTGCGTTTAAGCCGTTTTTTTTTGTGGCAGGGGCAGAAGGACTTGAAGCGGAACAGGAGCACATTTGAATATTTTTATATAATCACTTTTCTGCTTAAATGCCCTTAAACTGCGGATTGTCATAAAATTAAAGGGAATCAGTAACAACGCCTAAATCTGTTTGATAAATGATTTTGGTAGAAAAATGGTAGAATTTTTGATTGATGAACGCCCGCTGAATTTTTTCTGAAACCGGAGTTTGAATTATGAGAGATAAATATCATATTTACCTCACATCAGAGGAACGCAGAGCCGTTATTAACAGCCTGATTGATTTGAGAAACGATCTCATTTCACGAGGTAAGTACACCGACATCATAGATGAACTCATAATCAAGTTCACTAAAGCTAAAATCAAGAAAATCAAGATTAAGGAGGTCTAATAATGGAGATTACATACACAATGCAAGGAGATTATTTGCTGCCGAACTTAACACTGCCCGAACAGGATAAGCGACCAATCGGTTTGTGGGGACAACAACACCTTCGCTATATCAAAAGAAGTCGCCAGATTCTCTACACCAACCTGCTCACTAAATGCAAACTGAATGAGTATCTTGCAGACATTGATGAACAGGCGAAAAATATGTACGACGAGCTTGTGCAGTCTTTCGCAAAGGAAGAAGGCTGCACCGAACAACTCAAAGCCACCAATCAAATGTTATGGGTGCGTAAGATGAATAATGCTACACAGAGAGCGAGGGAGGTTGTCAACGCTGAAATAATCTATAACTAATACAAAAGGCTGATGTAGTTCTTAATTGAATTACATCAGCTTTTCTATATGCCAATACCGTATAACATTATAGCCTAATGTTGTGTCGGTAAAAGGATAAATTATCTTTCCATAGAAAAGATGATTAAAAGATAACAAACGTATTGAAAGGCGTTTTGAATTAATGTATAATACTTTATATATTGGCACTTGATAATTTTATATAATAAGGTCTTACATATTATGAACGATAACAATACTATAGATAAAGCAAAAGATATATACGTAGAAATGGATTTATCCGTTGATGATAATAAATATGATTTTTTGTCAATAATATCTGATGCTTTATCGAATGCAGAAATGGAATTACAGGAGACCAAAAGATTTATTTCTGAAACTATAGAAACAGTCAATAATTTGACTCCTGAATGTGATAAGCTTGATTACGCATTGGCAGCATCGAGCGGCGTGATTTGTGGCGTTATCGACGTGTTTCTGGTAGGAAAACCGGGTGAGTCCCCACTTGGCAATATTACTGACAAATGGATTGAAACTAGAACAAGGGATTTTGCTAAATTGTGTGGTTGGGATTCTAAAGATAATTCTTCTGCTTCATCAGCAATAAAGTTCCTTGAGAAGAAGTTTAAGATACCATATGATCAAAGGGGTGCTGGTGATGCGGCAAGTGAAATATTTAATCTAAGCCCGAGAAACCATCACTTTAAGTCATTAGCTCATAATCCGAGTTTATTAGGATTGTTTTTTTCAATTCTTGATCAATTTGCTAACACATCCCATTTTGTTTCGGAAGGACAATTGATTTCATTGCAAGAAGCAGACGGAAATTTTGAATTGCGTGGTAATAGCAATATTAGCAAGTTGTTTTGCGGATTTGCTAATTGGATAGGACATTTATTATCTGATATATCAGGTTCCTCCGGAAGCAAAGGCAGGGGAATGGGAATACCCTCACCGTTATGGTGTTGGACAAATGATATAATTGCAATCAAAACAAAACTGAAAATCCCTGTCTCAGAATTTGATAAGTCAGTCAACGATCTTGCTTTGCAAATATACGAAAAAGGATTTGATGCACGTTTTCAAACTACACAAGGAATTCCAGTGCTTATAAATGAATTGATAGTGCGCTTAATGTATTCAATTCGCAGATTTGTTAAGTATATTTCGACCACTAAAGCAGAAGAACGATCTTTTTCGCTTCTTTGGAAAACTTGTGAACCGTTTTCGAATGTGACGGTAAAACGAATGCTGACAGTTGCACACGGAACATTTTGTCTAATAGATGCAGGTGATGCCGTGATTCGTGGAGTTATCACAGGTGGCGGCTATTTTAATGTGGTAGAGTTTTTCCTTCGATTAAATATTGTTGGAATTGCTCGTCTTACTATTTCTTTATATGGTGAAATGACAAGAACAATAAAGAAATCAGGTTTGGAAAACGAAGCATATCTGTTAGAAAGAAAAGCTGAAATAATTAATTATTATATTGACGGATTAAAGCTTTTATCGGAAATATATGATGATAGTAGTTTGCTAAGCTTCGTTGATGATTTTGAGCATAGTGATTTATATATGCAAGCATTTGAAAAGTCTGTCAAGTTAGCAAAAAAGAGAAATGTGCCGGATGGTGAAATTTTAAAAACAAAAGAAGATATTGATAATTATTTTATGGTGATGAAAGATGAAGAATAAGAGAAAACAGTCAAAACTAGAACTTGCGCAACAAACAACTGAAGAGGCTATTAAAAAAACTAATGAACGGATAGATGAGTTAGGAAAATACACTAATAACTTGTATATTGAGTTGAGTGGTATTCAAGAGGCATTTGATAGAATAAGAAATGTTCCTTCGGATAAAAAGTTAGAATATGATGAACTCAAAAAGATTAGACTAAATTGGAAGCAGCAGGCTGAAAAAATCGAAAAGGATTATAATGCAGCTCAGGTAAAACAAGCCGGTGTAGGTGCAGCCGGTGCAGGACTCGGTGTTGCAGTTGTTGCATTGGGACCTACAGCTGCTATGGGAGTAGCAACAACATTTGGTGTAGCTTCTACAGGAACAGCTATTTCATCTTTGAGTGGCGCCGCAGCAACGAATGCAGCTTTAGCTTGGCTAGGCGGTGGCGCTATTGCAGCAGGTGGTGGCGGAATGGCTGCCGGTGAAGCAATTTTAGCTTTAGCAGAACCGATTGGATGGGCAATAGCTGCTGCATCGCTTGTTGCAAGCGGATTGTTAATTTGGAAAAGGGTAGTTGACAAAAATCATTTAAATGATATTTTTACACTGATTAGCGAGCGAGATACCAAATCATTTGATTTAGCTATTGTTGAGATAAACGAGAGAATTGTTCGTATAGATGATGAAACAGGAAAATTACATAAAGCAACTGATAGAATCAATTCTTTTGGCTTGGATTATAATAATATGACAGAAGCACAACAGTATGAGTTGGGCGCATATGTTAATTTAATGTCGTCAGCAACTCAATTGTTGGTTAACCCAATTATAGGAATACAGGCAAAATATACGGAAGAAGATTATAATGCATATCTTTCTTGGAGAGAAAAACCACTGAAAGAATCAAAAGATGATAATACTAAAAAACTGGTAGTATGTCTTTGCAATTTGTTATATAAAATTGATCTAAATGAGAGAGATAAAAAACTGTTAAGGAAGTCAATCAAAAAGAATAAAGATTGGCTGAAACAACTAGATATTAAAAAGAAGGATGTCAAATCTGATTTAATTGATGTTGTTATGGATGCGTTGAATCACAAATACGATATATGTGAGTGATTAATTTAGCTGATGCAGTCCGTATTGGATTACATCAGCTTTTTGCTTATCAGAATAGCAAGCATATCTCATTTGTCTATTAGTTCAATCAAAATACTTTTGCCAAGTGCATCAAATATTCTTATCAAAGTATCAATCGAAATATTTTGACGTCCGCTTTCAATGCGACAGATATTTGAGCGGTGCATTCCGGTAAGTTTAGCCAGTTGCGTTTGAGAAAACCCTTTTTCGAGCCTTACTTGAGCTATTTTTGATATAATTGCTTGACGCTTTTTAACTACATCATCACTTGTTCTGATATGAATCACCTCGCCGAATTGTTATCATATATGATAACAGCATAATGGTTAAACACAAACTTTCTTCATACAGAAATGCAAAACTGTAACCGAAAAGTAGAGTTATTCAAAAAGATTGACAATATTTGTGTTTGACCTTTTTGCGCAACGAAGTGTTTGATAAGCGCCGCCGCTTTTATGCGTAACGTAGAAAACGCACAAATCGGAACGTTCAACCACCGCTCGGTTTCGGATTTGAATAGCGGATTTCGGGTGAGCCTTAGCGGACTGATCGCAGACCTCAACAGAATCGTAGTAGTTATCATAGCTTTCGCTGTTATTGACATAATCCGCTTTAAGATAAGGCATAACCCAAGTGACGGAGAAATTTGCTGAATCCAAACGCTTTTTGCAACGAAGGATTGCAGCGGTTACAAGCTGATCAAATTCGCCGTCACGTCCGACGAGAAACTCAATATATTCGTGTTCATTAAGCAGCTTATCTATCAACCGTTCAATCCTTTGCTCAACCATCCTAAAATCATCTATCTGACGATGTCCGAAAAAGCAAACCGTATAAACTGAAAACATAATAATCTCCTTTGTGGGATATATCGTAAATTATAGCGCAAAATCCTTATAATTACGATATATCCCACACGATTTATCGCACATTTTTGTAGAATTGAATTACGATAAATCGCAAAGGAGAAGGCTATGAGAACAAAAGAAGCTGTTGCGCAGCGCATTTTGGAGCTGTGCCGTGAGAGAAACATTGCTGTCAATGCCCTTGCAAATATTTCAGGCGTGTCGCCGTCAACCATATACAGTATGCTCAATCAAAAGAGCCAGAATCCAGGCGTGGTGTCCATCAAGAAAATCTGCGACAGTTTGGAAATCACTGTTCGACAATTCTTTGACAGCCCGCTGTTTGATGAAACCGAACAAGAGATAAAATAAAACGAGCGTGTAAGCAGGAGTTATAGTTGCTTACACGCTTTTTGATTTTAGCAAATAATTTATGTATTATCTATTTCAGAATTGATTTTTAATGGTTTCCATTTTTCAGTAAATTCAATTATTTGATTAAGATTAGAGAGAATTGTATTAAACCCAGAAATAAAATCATCCTCAATTGCTATAAAATTGTCTCTTAATGAATGTAATTCAGAGTTAGCTTCATCAATTGATTTTTGTGCGTAAAAGTCCAGTTTTTCTTCGTTGGCATCATATATATATTTTGTTTGTAAAATGTTAAGCGCTTCTTTTTCTTCATCAAAATCGACTAAAGAGAATAATTCACCGCCATATGAAATTGCTGATTTAAACCATTCTATATCAATGTTATTTGAAAGTTCTTTTATTATTTCTAACTCTGTATTATACTCTTCATTACTTTCATCATAAGTATCATCCAATGCGTCAGGTATTCTTTCCAATTCCTCAAATAATAAATATAGTGAATGCTACTGATCAGTTGTAATGTTTATTGTATCAGCCAATGTTAATTTGGTTCGGTTATAGTTCGTAAATAGATTGACAAGCATATCATTATAAACGCATTGAAACTTCTCTAAAAGAAATAAAATAAAGAGGCGAAATGCACTAAATGTTTCGTCATAATATGAAAGCGAGTCTTTTACTATTTCAGCAAAAAAATCCGAATAGAGATTTCTTATAAAAACTCTATCTTCAATAATAACACCAGTTTCAATACTTTTAGCACTTTCATTTGAAAAATTAGCCGAACCGATATAAACAATATTTTCTGTACCTATTATTTTTGCGTGATTATGTAAATTAAAAAACGCAGAGAACCCCACAGAATAATTATCGGGATTTAATTTTGAAATACAAGCTTTTATATTCTTCTGTGCATTTAACCGCATTCTTCGCCCTGCTTCAGAATCATAGTAATATTCCATTCGAGAGGGAATGTTTGTAATTATCTGAATATCCGCATTTGTATCTGATAACGCTGAAAGCAAAGTATCATTTTTGTAGTTTCCCGAAATATTGTATGTCAAAATTCGGATAGTATTAGCTCTTTGAAAATCTTCAAGAACTTGTTTATAGTTTAATTCTCCGGGATTTGATACAAAGGTACCTTTAGTAAAAGAAAGTTCCATATTTTTCCTCTAATCAATACACTATTCCACAAACCATTTTTCCGATATTCTTGCGCTGTTACTATCGGTTTCCGGTGAAGCTATAGCGAATCGAGTTAATGTCGGTAGGTTAATTGATGTTCCGAAAACAAGAGCGGTTCCCGTTTGAAGGTAAGTAAGCCTATCCAGAATACCTTTATTAATGTAGGGTACCATTTTGGAGATGTACTGTAAATCATCAGGATTCTGAACGCGATGAATAATAAAATTACTGCATTGAGACACAACTGTTTTTGACAACTCACTTGGTCGTTGCGAAGAAATGCCCATCAATAATCCGTATTTTCTACCTTCTTTGGCAATCCGCTCAAATACGTTAAAGCCAAAGGAATTATTGTTGCCATCATTTTTCACGAAACGATGAGCTTCTTCAACAATCAGATTAATTGGCATTTCTGCTTTTTGCTTAAGTTTCCTAACGTAGTCTAATATAATTTTTGATAATACTTTAGCAATAACTTCACTCGAAGAATCATCCAACATACTTATATCAATATCGAGGATTTGATTATCTCCGATAAGTGATTTTATGTAATCATTTATCGAAGTATATTCTGTTTTTGCAAACAGTTTTCCTTGCGATCCTTCTATTATTGCTTGAAGCCTGGTAAGCAAGGTCGATGTGTATTCTTGAATACGTTGTGAACTTATACTTCCTTCGTATAGTGTTGCAAATTTCACAGCTTCTGAAAACTGTTTTAAATCAAAAGGAACAAGTTTTTTTATTCCCAAGTTGTTATCAACATCGCTTCTAATAAATTGATCACAATAATTTATTAGTGCTTGTTGAAGCTTCATTTCTCCATATGATACCTCAAGTAATTGATTTAATTGTTTGTGGACTTCATCTACTGTTTTTGTAAGTTTAAACTCGTTTGTTGCAAATTGAGCCAGAATAGCTCTTATTTTATCTGCTTTAGAAGGTGAAGAATCGGAACTATTCAAAATCCCGAGTACAGTTGAAGCTAAGATATGGTTTTTAACTTCATCGTCATTGCAATCAGGATCATAGAATACTTTTGCAATATCCATTGCACGATACAATACAGGGATTTGTGTTTTTTCCGAGGTGTGTAACAATATTGCCCAATCATCTGCCGAAAGAGCCCAAACCGGTATTTCAAAATGGTTTTCTGTTTCCGTGTCACACGAAAAACATTTGCATTTTATATCGGCGTTGAATTCATTGATTGATTCAAATGCTCGGTTGTATTCCCCATTTGAATCAAAAATAATAAACTTGGCTCCTTTTGCGGAATACTCTCTTTTCAGAAATATATTTTGAATTATCCTTGCAATTGTATTTGATTTACCTGCGCCTGTATTTCCAAATACTGCGAAATGAACCCCAAAAAACCTATCAATGTTTATATTGACAGGATAATCAGGGAATACAACTGATTGTCCGATTCTGAGTGAGCGGAGTCTTGTGTTGACACCTTCAACTATTTCTTCCTCTGATTCTCCTACATCAAGCATTACCTGTAAGTCTGATTGATGAATAATGCTTATCTCTGAATAAATATGGGGTGGCTTTGATACACCAAAGCAAAATGAATCATCTGTTATTTCACCAATTAAACTCAAAGCCACCAATCTTGTACCGCTTGGTTTGCTAAGCTCTTTATTGGTAAACAGATTCTTTTCTTCAACAGATACAATTTCAGCTATGATTTTTCTATCGATTTCATTAATTGAAACATATGAACCTATTTCACCAATAAATCTAATTCCGTCAATTGTACTTATGTAGTTATTTACACTGTCATACAATTCCGCTATTATTTTATAGGTATCAATAGAAATAATTCTGCCAATACTGCTGGTACCCATTATTTGTCCTCCGATAAAGACTCAAATTCTTTTATAGCTGCTACTCCGTCTGTAAGCTCCATTTCTTCTTGGATGGATTCTTCAATATCAGGCATTAGTTCTTTAACAAAGTTTTTAAAGTAATGAATCTTGTTATCAGAATTAATAACGATAATACGTTTATCATTCAATTCGATAAGTTTTTTAATATTTGTACCGCTACCTAAAACAATTAGTTTGAACGAAGGATTTGAAAGACTGTTAAGAATTATTCTGTTTATATGGTCATCTGAGAAGCTATACCCTAAAGTAACTAATACAGAATTATTCTTAACTAATTCTTGTTGCATATTTCTCATTAAGTCTGAATAAGGTGTCATTAAAGTTGAACGATCTTTTTGAGGAGTAGGATAAATCAACACCCTTTCTTCAACACAAGAATCGACAGGCTTTTCGAATACTTCATTGTTTTCAACTACCCAATTTATAGATCCGTGAATCTTATATAGATTAAAGAATGAAGAAACACGTCCCCACACATCTTTATGCAAATTCATATTTTCAACATAGACATAATTATATACGTTTGGATTGAATTTGCGAATGCAAGAACCTGAAAAACCATTGTTATAATAAAACCCTAAAGAATCTAATGCTTGCTCATTAAATAAATCATAGTTTGTAGTGAAAATGTTAATTGGTTGCCTACGGCTGGGCTGAACCAATTTCAAATAAAACGATTTGTAATAATCTAAAACACTTTTGCAATTTTGTCCGTTAATAATTTTATCTACAATGTGCTTTTGTACAGCTTTAATCTTCTCATCTATTCTCTCATCTGTCTTGACTAAATAGTTAGTCATTTTTATTGAGAGCATTGTATCTAACATAGATTCAAGATTATTATCAAACCTATCTTTGGGATCAATGCCGGCAATATCAAAATCTGGATTTCCCTCAAAGAACGATTTATATAATCCATTCATAATAGGTATTGCCAATTCTTTTCCATCTTCAACATTACTTGAGCAACCGCATCCGATTAAAAAATTAAGGTTTTCAGTTTGCAAATACTGAGCAAATGATTTTTTTGCTTCATCTATATCACACTCTCTATGATTGTCACCTTTGTAAATAGAAATAGTATCGCTCATACTATACTCCTCTATAAGCTATAAATCTGTTTCGCTGTCTTTTTAATGATTGGTACGCAAACGGAATTGCCGATTTGTTTGTATGCGCTTTTCAGTGGTATATTGGCAATTTTAAATTCTTCTGGAAATCCCATTAACGCCAAACACTCATAAGGTGTAGTGGTACGGATTCCGTAGTTATCCTTTATTATAGGTACTCGGTCATACCAAGTGCCCATATTTGCTTTTAGGGTAAAGCAGATACCGTCTTTACTTTTTTGTATCCCATAGTCCGAAAAACGATAGATTTGATTATCGTCTGTAATAGCTTTAGCCATTTTGTTATGTTTCGGGCTGTTCTCGGGAAGATAGAAGCTGTCATCTGCCTTGACGGATTTATCAATAATATCAAAAACTCGTTTTTCCAACTTAACCATTTCAGGGAAACGATAGGATTCACATCGCTCAACATCACGAAATGCAAGAATATAAGTCCTTGTGCGATGTTGAGGAATACCGTAATCACAAGCGTCGGCAACCAAATAACGCAGATAATACCCTCTCGATACCAACTCATTATGAATCACGTTGAAAGTGCGTCCTTTGTCGTGTTCGACAAGATTTGCGACATTTTCAAGAAAAATGATTTGCGGCTTAACTGCATCGGTAATACGCATTATATCAAAGAACAAGTTGCCACGGTTATCACTAAAACCTTTTTGGTTTCCACATATCGAAAACGGCTGACAAGGAAATCCCGCAGTAATAATATCAACCTTTGAGAGCAAAGAAACATCCAGCTTGCGAATATCGCACTCAAACAGTTTAGTATCGGGAAAGTTCAGTCTATATGTTTTACAGGCATCTTTATCCAACTCATTAGCCCATACAATTTCAAAGCCTGCCTGATGAAATCCGAGATCAATTCCGCCGATTCCTGCAAATAAGCTACCGACTTTCATATTAGCCCTTAAAACGAACCTGTAAATTAAAGTTTATGAAGTATCTGCCGTTTTCTTTGTAAACTTGCATAGCATTGTGTCTCGAAGAGGATGGCGTTTCTAAACCAAGTTTTTCCACCAGAAAGTCTTTAAACTCATCTGCGAGAGTGGTATGATATGCTAATACCTCGCCGTCAGATTTAGCAACTATGTAACCTCCCGTAACATTACTTCTACCGTCCCAAAGAGTACCTAATCTCATTCCTGTAAACATATCATATAACAACTTACCGACTTTAGCTCTATATATGCTTTCTATATTTATAAAGGAATAATTAGCAGGGTTACTTTCTACGAGATAATCTATAGCTTCAGAAAATGATGAGTGTGCAGTTTCTGCATTATTGTTCCAGTAATAATACTGTAAAATGCTTGCGAGTATGTTGGGCATTTCAACGCCACAGGAAAGAACAACATTTCGTTCTGCGTTTTCTTTAATTTGCCGATCAAAGAGGATCTCTGCACCGTTATCCTTCAAATACTTCATTCTATCGGCAACGGCTATATTATATTTAATTGTACCGTCACGTTTCCTTTTTGGGGTGAAAAGACTGTTAACAGCTTCCATCTTTTCATCATTCATATTTAATAATTCATATCTGAAGTTTGTATTGTCTTTACTTGCATTAAAAAGCGTAGCTTTATGAGCAAACTCGGATTTGCAGGAAAAACCAACATTTGAAATGATAGAGGTCCTGTAATCTGAAACTTGAAGAATAATATCTTCTGTTCCGCCAAAAAAGTTAGTAGTTTCAGACGGAGGTGCTTTTAGTTTGAAAATATGAATGCTGTTTAAAAAGGCTTCGGTTTCAGCGGATGTGATGTTTCCTCTCGGAGTTGTTTCAAATAAATTCCATAGACGATCCTTAATGTTTCTTATTTCATTATGAGTGACATCAGGGCCGCATTCTTGACCGTTTAGGTCGATTTTAATAATTTCACCTGTTTTATATTCATAAAGATTACCCGGTATTTCTTCTCGTAATATTTTAAGAATATTTAAGTAAACCGTAGGAATTAAATTCATATCTTTGTCCGCAGCATAGACTTTTCCGTCGTCTAAAAGCTTTAGAAAAATATAAATTTCTGACCATTCACCTTTATTGCCTGATAATGCAGTAGTATTGTTTTCGTTCGGCATCGTTGGATTCTCCTTGTTTTCTCTTGCACAATAATCTTAATAAGCTAAAACATCTTTTATTTTCTTTGCAATCGCTTCAATGACATTCACGGTAACGCTGTTTCCGAGCTGTTTGTATAAATGTGTATCTGCCAACGGTAAAACGAAATCATCGGGATAACCTTGTAATCTCGCCCACTCACGAGGTGTCATTTTACGAATGCCATAAGGGTTAATTTCGCCCTTGATATGTGTGGTTGGAACAAGATTTTTTTGCCGGTTATCTACAACAAGATTTCTTTCCCTACCCATACCGCCGCAAACAATAGCGCCTGCAACGTCGCTCCAATCTCTGATTTCAAAACCAAAGCCGTTTCCTTTTGCTTCGTGACGTTTTTTGTGGGCGACAAGGGTATCTAAATACGTTGTGCTGAGATAATACTTCGCCGGCACCGGTTCCTCTTCACGAATATTCCAAAGCTCCTGTGTGGTGTCTGTCGGTTCCGGAAATTCAAAAGTTTTCGGTGCAATATCATTGCGGAAAGCAATCAGATAAATGCGCTCTCTGTTTTGAGGAACACCGAAGTCTTTGCTGTTAAGTATTTTGTCAAATACTTTATATCCTAAATCCTCAAAGGTTTTTCTGATAATTTTATATGTACGTCCTCTGTCGTGAATAGTTAATCCCTTCACGTTCTCACAAAAAATCACCTTTGGCTTATGGTAATCGCAGATACGAGCCACATCAAGAAACAATGTGCCTCTGCAAGTGCCTTTATAGTCATCATCAAATCCCTGCTTACGGCCGGCCATACTAAACGCTTGACACGGGAAACCGGCAAGACAGATATCAAACTCAGGAATTTGACTTTCATCTATTTTTGTAATATCTCCGGCGATTTCAAAATTATCGTCAAAATTTGCCCGGTAGGTTTCCTGTGCCTTTTCGTCCCATTCGCTAACGAACACGGTTTCTATCTCATCCTTGAAAGCACGGTCGAAACCTAAACGGATTCCGCCTATGCCGGCAAACAAATCAATTGACTTATAAACCATAATTCTTACTCCATTTAATATCCGATAATCAATATTCCTTTTAAAGGAATAGAAAACTTATTACTGGCATACATAGCATCAAAAAATTCGCAGACTTTTTTGTAGTCGTCATTCTTTCTGTACAGTAATCTTACTGCGATGCATAGATAGTCGGCGTCGTCCATACAACACGATTCAAAGAAGTCTTTCAGAAACTGATAGTTTGTTACTGCTCTGCCGGCTTCAACTTCAATAACAATATTATTACTTGGATTAAATGCATCTGCTTCAAAGTTTAGTGATGGTTTACCGCATTCGCCGTATAATACAGGCATTTTGATCTTATCTTCGTCACGCTTACTTTTTTCAACGGAATATCCAATTTCTTCAAGTCCGTTTGCTATCGAATGCAATACTTCATCGCTTTTTAATTTGTGTTCAGACGAATTAATATGATTGTTGTTACGATTAAATACATCAATAACATTAAGTAAGTCATCTGTTATTCTTTGGTTTCTCGGAAAATATGACCACTTCATTTTATACTCCTAACAGCTGCTTCTATTTTATCGGCACAGCCTAACAAGTCTTTTTTGATCTCATTACCCCAAAATCTTAATACTATCCATCCCTCGGACGTGAGCTTTTCGGTTACCTCACGATCACGTTGCATATTCTTTTCGATTTTAGGTATCCAAAAATCACGATTGGACTTAATCTCTTTGTTTTTGTTTTCCCAATCATATCCGTGAAAAAACTCGCTGTCACAGAATACGGCAACCTTTTTGCCGATAAAGGCTATATCGGGTTTCCCGTAAACGGTTTTAGCGTTTTTTCTGTATCTTAAACCTCTGTGCCACAATTCTTTTTGCAGCATTGTTTCGATTTTGGAGCCTTTGTTTTTTACCGCTTTCATATTACGGCGACGTTGCTCCGGAGTATGATTGTCCATCCGTGTCACTTCTTGTCAGTTTATCTCTTTATTTTATCATATTTGAATTGTCTTATCAACCTTTAAATATGATGATTTTACGTTTGCTTTCAGCAGGCGTTATTTTTTTGCAAAAATTTTTGAAACAGACTTAAAAAATGACCTTTCCCATTGGGTATAGGTGAAGGGGATTTTTTAAAACTGAATATTGTACAAAAACAGGGTGATGAATTTGTGCAAAGCTACAAAAATAAAAAAGTTTCCTTATTAGGGTTCGTTTTTTCCCTCTCCCAGTGGGGATAAGTGGAGGGGGTTAATATGCGACTCATTGTACTGCGCAAAAATCGAATAGCTCATTTGTGCAAAACGCAGATTTAGTAAAGAATTATTGATAAATTCCCCCCGAAAGGTCTCATTTTGTCCATATAAGTGAAAGGCTTTTTGAAAGGAAGTGATGCCCACCGAAGCAAACCTACAACTGAATAGCGGCCAAGCGAAGGATAAACCGCCACGACCTCTACGGAGCGAGCGCAGCCGAAAGGCTGACGGCACAGCGTCGAGCAGGATTGCCTGTCAGGAAAGTACGCTTTGGCAGTGTGACACATAACATACAGTTTGATGTCACGCTTTTAAGTTCTCACAAGCCGCTCTGTATGCATCCTCTGAGCGACGAAAGGAGTGCAGGAGAGTAATTATATTACCAACCGCATTTTCAGACTTATTAAGCGTGACAGTGTTAGCTGTCTGATGATATTTGAGAAAACCGACACAATAGAACATTGCACAAAAACACAACCTCGCTTTTGTGCAAAACGCAGATTTATCAAAGAACTTTTGAAAAACACCCTACCAAAAGGCTTCATTTTGTCCATATAAGTGAAGGGCTTTTTCTAAACAAAGAATTGCACAAAAACAATACACTGAATTTATGCAAAGCTACAAAATTAAAAAAATTGTCCAATTAGGGTTAATTTTTGAACGCTCCCATTCCCTTATATATGGAGGGCAAAATCAACAATGCATAATCAACAAAACCGAAGAGCCCTTTTTGTAAAAGAAGCAGATTTTCAAAAAACTTTTTGAAAAGGCTTATAATTTCCCTGATTTTTTTGCGTATAGGGTGAAGGACATTTTTGAAAGGAAGTGATGCCCACCGAAATAAACCAACAACTGAATAGCTGCCAAGCGAAGGATAAACCGCCACGACCTCTACGGAGCGAGCGCAGCCGGAAGGCTGACGGCACAGCGTCGAGCAGGATTGCCTGTCAGGAAAGTACGCTTTGGCAGTGCCGACAACAAATACAGTTTGATGTCACGCTTTTTAAGGCTCACAAGCCGCTCTGTATGCACCCTCTGAGCGACGAAAGGAGTGCAGGAGAGTAATTATATTACCAAGCGAATTTTCAAACTTATTAAGCGTGACAGGAAAGGAGGTCAAATGCTCATTGAAATTAAGGCAGGACAGTTTCGGAAGGTCAGCCGCTTGGTCAGGTGGGAGTGCTGCAACTGTATGGACGGCAACTGTTTGTTGCTCGACGACGGCGAAACGCATACCTGTGTGCAGTTGATTTCCAAGTATCACATCTTCTGCAACCATTTCAAGGACGCTGTGCTTCCTCTCGACAAGGAACTGTATCGGGTGCTAATCTGCGACAACGATTACAAGCGTTGTCAAAGCTGCGGCTCACGCTTTTATTCCAAGGCTCGCAATAAACGCTACTGCAATCAGTGCGCCGAACGAATCAAACGGCAGAAGGCAGCCGAACGCAAGCGCCGTCAGCGTGAGCGGCAGAAGCAGCTCCTATATATAAATAACTAAATAGACAAATAAAAAAATAACTAACCGAAAAAGAAGAAGTTTACCTTAACACACCTACCTATATAGGCGGCGAATTTATCTTTTTTCGGGAAGTGGAAAGGAGAATCAAATGAACGACAACGCAAAGGTTTTTTCGCTCATTGAGATGAGAGAAATGATGATCGACACCTCGGGCTATCAGATGATGGAAAAAGCAGGAGAGTTTACCAGAATACTTGAAATGAAAGCGCAGGACAAAGAAAATCTTCCGACGAGCGAAACCATAACGATATTCACGCCGGAAGAGATTAAAATATTTAAAGATGAAGCGTTTAGTACATTCTCAAACGGCAAGAGAAAATATCAGCAAGCCACCACATATATACTTATGCTGAATACCGGTTTGAGAACAGGTGAAGTTCTCGGACTGCTTAACAGCGACATTGACCTTGCAAACAGGGTTATGCACCTTAACAGAGGTGTAAAAGAAATCTCAAAGCGTGACGGAGTCACAGCAGAAAAAGGACGAGAAGTCAAGGTCGGCAAGCTAAAAAGTGCCACGAGCAAGAGAGATGTTCCGCTGAACGATATTGCAATCGAAATGATAATCGACCTGAGAAAAGAACTTTACATCGGTGAGGATTCACCGCTGATACCCGATGAAAACGGCAACTTCACCCGACCGGTAAATTTCCGCAAACGCTATTACAGAATCCTCAAAGCCACAGGCATAGAAACCAAAGGCTTGCACTCGCTCCGCCACACTTTTGCCACAAACCTTGTAAACGGCATAAAGCAACCTGACGGCTCAATCAAATCGTTAACCCCACGACAGGTTGCAGACCTTCTCGGACATACTACTTCCGAAATTACGGAACTGTATTATGTAAAAAGAGATTTGACGAAATTAAATGGTATTACGGATGGGTTTAATCTGTAACAGTAATATACCGCCTTAGTTAATTAAAAAACTTAGGCGGTAGTATGTTATCAATAATCATTAAATTTTAGAAGTTTATGATTAAGATGTAAAAATAGAAAATATTAAAAAATCATAATGCCCACGATTTATTTTTTACTGGTTTACCGTGACCAAAATATATGGTTCTATCGCCTAAATTGCTTATTCTTTTTGTACTTTCTAACATAGCTGGTCTATTATGATATAACATAGATACGGTAGGATAGAACATATTCATTAACGCATCTCCAACAATGAGACTTTTTTCTTCTACATCAATTCCAATCGAGCCATTTGTATGCCCCGGAAGTTCAATGATTGTTCCAGAAATGCCATAATTGTTTAGCGTATCCCCTTCCTTAAGGAAAATAGTAGGTTTGAATTTTGGAAGATTATCGATGTTAAAGCATTTCATAGATGCTGATAGTACTATTTTTCCTAATAAAGTATGTGCATATAAGGATTGAACCATATTATTGGGAATAAGACCCCAATCAGCTTTATGCATTGCAATAGGTGTATTAAGATATTCAGACAAAAAGGCTGCATTCTGAACATGATCAAAGTGTCCATGCGTAAGAATAATCAGACTGATGTTATACGGTTTACAAAAGCTTAATATCTTTTCTCTATATTTTTTCTGATGCGTATCAACCAATATAGCTTTTTTACCATTGGAAACAATATAACAATTTCCATTACCACATTTAATTCTTTCAATCTTCGCCATAAGATCAAATCCAATCAGTTGAAAATCATTTCAAATTTTATAAGATACCTTTTGTAATACTAATAAAACTTATTATGCTGTAAACAAATCGAATCTTCTATCTGAATAAATATAATAAAATAAATAAGAAATTTTAAAAGAAATTTTAAAAAACAATTGAAATGGTATTGTTGCCGTCTTTCCATATTAAACTATGGTTTTGAAATGTGAAATCTTGAAAATTAGTATTATATATTCCGTGTAGATTAAGTTCTTTATAAGAGATTTGTTCCTTATCATCTTCCCATATGACCTGAACATCCATTTGCATATATCCTATATTATAATTTATTGAAACAAGCACATTGTTGTAAGGAAATACTTTATCGTTTACACTAACAATTACGTCTTTCTTACCATAGTAACGTTCTGTATCGTTGAGGGATTCTTTTACCGCTCTAAAAGATTTATCGCTCATATAATCCTCCTATTTGATGCTATTTTGATGATGTAACAGACGGAAACGTTGGAATTATTAGCAACCGTTGAACTATTTGATGCCTGAAATGAGCATCAAAACGGGAAAATCAGACCGTGCTCCCATCATAAAATTGTATCAAAAAACGGCTTAAACGCAGTGTTTAAGCCGTTTTTGCTTGGCAGGGCAACATTGTCAATAAACAAACCCTCTGTATCTGTATTATTTGATTCATTTGCTTCAATTTCTGACAGAAGAATGTTGTTTATTGTTACTGGTTTATCACCTGAATTGAATATGAGCGTTATCTTATCATCATACAAATAAATTGCATTTATAAATGTTGTTATTAGCACTTTGCGATATTTGATGTTGTCTGCACTACCGTTTTTTAACGAGGTCAAGAAAAATTTAATTTCGGGTTCAGTTAAGACAATATGTAGCTTTTCTTCCTCTCGAATTTCTTCTTCAATCTTTTCTTTTTGTGATTCTAGTTCTAAGATTTCAGAATAAAATGTTTTTCGCAGACTTTCAATATCACATTCGGATACGGCATTGATAAGATTTCTGTGTTTTCTTTCATTTTCGGAAAGCTGTTTTTTCAAACGCTTTAGATTAAAGGTGTCTTGGTTATTCTCAAATAGTTTTGAAATCTCTTTTGATATTCTATTGATGTTTTCTTTGGCCAAAAGTCCACGACAAACCTCAATAACGATATCTTCAATGTATTCCTTTTTTACACGCTTCTTTTTACAAGTGTGTTTCTTTGTGCCTTTGCACTCATAGTAGCGGTATACTTTGCCAAGTTTTCCTGTTCCTGAAAAACCGGTCATCATTTCTTTGCAGTAACCGCAGAAAAGTTTTGTAGTCAATAGATATTCTTCTTTTGCTCTTGCTCTGGCAGGAGCTTTTTTATTTTTCTTTAAAACTTCCTGCACTTTGTTAAATAGTTCATCAGAAATAATGCGAGGAATACCGCCTGCAATTTCTGTATCTTTATAAGTATATGTGCCGATATATCGCTTGTTGCCAAGTATATTTCGGATAGAGTTATTGCCGAAAGGTTTGTTTTGTATGGTTTTATATCCCTGTGCATTAAGATAATCTGTTATTTCGACAATAGATTTTCCGTCTGCATACATTTCAAAAATCAATTTAATGATAGGGGAGGTATTTGGGTCAATTTGAAATTTTTTATCTTTATCAATATAAAAGCCTAATGTTCTGTTACCACCTGTGCAAAGACATTTTGAAGCGTTTATTTCCATGCCTCTTTTTACTTTTTGAGATAATTCTGCTGAATAGTATTCCGCCATACCCTCAAGTACGCTTTCCATAAGTATTCCGCTCGCGTCCTCGTTTATATTTTCTCTGGCAGATAATACTCGTACACCGTTCTTTTTAAGTTTATTTTTATAGTGGGCACTATCATATCTGTTGCGTGAAAATCTGTCTAACTGATAAACAATAACAAACTCAAAATTTCTGTTTGCACTATCCTGAATCATCTGCAAAAAATCGGGTCTGTTGTCTGTTCTTCCTGAAATTGCTCTGTCTATGTATTCGTGGATAACAGTATAATTGTTTCTTTCACAAAATTCGTGACATACTTTTAACTGTCCTTCAATACTTGTTTCCTGTTGATTATGAGAGGAATATCTCGCATAGATTACTACATTCATTTTAACACCGTCTTATTCGTATTTTCAGTTTCTGATTTCATCATTTTTAAAATATTTTCAAAAGCCAATTGTAAGTTTTTTTTCGATAACTTATATTCAGTACAAATACCATTATTGATATGTTCTCTTAGTTGGAATTTTTCAAATTCTTGTTCATCACACGAAGGTTTTATTATTGCATCGTTATAAATTAATATTTTATTTTCTGAGTGTTCAATTATAAAATATATGTAACCACATTCCCCAACAAAGTATGTCAAATTATTATATGGCAAATATTCAACGAGTAAATAATCAAATATACCATTTTCTTTATCACCAATATTAATACTGTTATTCCTTAAATTATCAGTATTAAAATAATCAAAGTCAAAGAAAGCGTTATAAATTTCAAACATCTTTTTAAAATCGTTAGAATTCATTAATTGATTATACAGTGATATAAATTTTGAAATATTGTATTTAGAGTTTTTAATGCGATACTGAAAACAGCTGTTGCTACTACTTTCTATTAATTCATCTAAAAAATCAACGATATTATTATAAATAAAATCTTCATCATACAATGGCTTGTAACCGTGTATAGTATTTACAAATAAGTCATCACTTACAACAAAATCAGAAATCTCATCAATTTCAATTATTTCAGGAAACAGGTAGTTGTATATAACATCAAATGTATTTATAAAACTAATAATGTACTCTTCATTTTTTCCTACTATACCAAAATGAGTTATAGCGTTTCTTATGTACCCTAATTCTTCTAATATATTTTTTACTTTATCAGATTTGCATATATCTGCGTGTATTGCTTTTACACTATCTGTATATGTAATTGTTTTAAAATTGCCACTCGTAATCAATATATCTTCTAATGTGTGATTTTCATCAATTTTGGAGAGTGCTTCCTTTATCTTGCGACTATTTGGCTCTTTATATATTGATAATGGGTCGTGATTAACCAATATTGACTTCAAAAGTAGTTCAACAGAATTTTCTAAAAAAATAGCACACATTTTCATATTCTCGTCATAAATACTCTCTTGGTCTGTACCATTATAATAGTATACTTTTTTAAATTTCTCAATTGCAATAGACAAAGAACTTAATGCGTTCATTTGAAGGGTATATTTCACTATAATCACCTGACATCTAATTTTCTACAATACTCAAATACTTATAAATTGTCGGGTAAGATAAATTACACAGCCTTGAAAACTCCATTTTATTTATCTCGCCGTTTTTATATTTTGGATAATGTTTATAAAATACATTTGGAATATTGTCTGCGGTTGTTGGCGGTCTGCCTATTGTTTTACCTTTCGCTTTAGCATTTTCCATTCCGCTTTTTACTCTTTGGCTTATCATATTTCTTTCGATTTCGCTGAACACACCCATCATTTTGAGCATTCCTTCTGTCATAGGGTCTAACTCACTACTGCAATCAACCACGAAACTGCCAAGCACTAATTTCAAATGTTTATCTTTCGCTAATTCGATAATTTCGCAAAGTTGTTTTGTACTTCTTGTGATTCGGCTGACTTCTGTTGCGATAATTGTATCGCCTGTTTTAATTGTGTTCAGTAACTTGTTAAGCTCTGTACGGTTTATTTTTGTACCGCTCTCATATTCCAAATAAATGGTTGCGTCGGTTGCTCCTTGTTGTTTCAGTTCTCGAACCTGTCTGTTAATGTCTTGTAGTTTTTCATTTGTTGAGCATCGTGCGTATCCGTAAATCATAACAAAATCACTCACATCATTATAATTATTTTGTACAATTATATTATAAGATATAAACAAAAAGAAATCAACTGTTTCTTTTATATTTTAGATACAAAAACAGGTGCAATCCGTATAGATTACACCCGTTTTTTACAATTGATATTTATAAACTAAAAGAGATGTTTTCTCTTATATGCTTTTACACAAGAAAACATCTCTTAAAAATTTTATAACAAGAGTTTTTATTCGCTAATTTCGGCTCTTATTAAATCAGGTAATTTGCTCCAATCCTGCTTATATGTTAATTCTCTCTGGATTTGCACAATTTCTTCATTTGATAGAGAACTTGACGGAGTAAACTCATGATACATTTCAAAAAATCCCTCGCTTGGCATAGGCAAATTATCGTTCTGAGTTTCGCTTCGTACAACCAACACAGAAATAAACACGCCGTATTCTTTGTATGTAAGTTTTGTCAAAGGGTCGAGTACAGCTCCCATAGTTCTTGGACTGTTGTAACCTACTTCTTTGCACAGTTCGCCATAAGTAATTGTTTTATTTTCTTTTGCACACTGCATTAGTACTTTTGCAATGTCAATATGTAATGAATTTAGAGTAGTCATAATAATCTCCTTAGAATATTTGTTTTTAGAATTGGAATTATTTAATAATCTTGAACTTACTGATTATAGGAAAAGTTTTGGTTTCTCCTTTAACTGCGTAAACAATACAAACTATTTCAAGAATAGCTAAAGCAAATGAAAACAGTCCGCCTAAAAGTCCGCCGATAAAAGGAATTACATTAAGCAAAATAGTCAAAGCCCAACCAATACAGAATAGTATTGCCTGATTAAGATGAAATTTTAAAAACGGAGAATTTTTATATTCACCCTTTAACAAAGGAATGATAATAAGAATTCCGAGATATGAAATTACAGCCATAATTTTGTTTGACTCGACATCATTTATTTCAGCCTGATTTTGAATTTCTGTACCGCACTTCGGGCAGAATTTAATGCCTTCCTGAACCTGTGTTCCGCATTTTTTACAATAAATCATAATTTTACTCCTATCTGTATTACTTTATTCTGTCAATCCAAAATATTCTTTGATTTTTGTGATATCTTCTGATTGACCAAATCTTGATATCGCAAATTCATAATATTCGGGTGAGTACGGATTTGTAACAATCAACTCGATTAGTGTATCTAAAACCTTATCCTGTGGAAAATTCGGATTTGATAAATTTTGAAAAATATTTTTATACTGTTGGTCAGCATCTCTTGTCTGCCACCAAATATCACTTCCGCTATTTTTTAATGTACAAACAAGAGAGATGTAAACATTCCAGTAGTCTAAAAACACACGCTTTAATAAAATGTCTGCTTTAATGCGTCCGTATAATTCTGCTTGCTGTGGCGGTGTGATGTTTCGTGCATTTTTAATTGCGGTATTACTTATTCCTTGTGTTACAGCATTAAATGTTGTCGCCATTGCTACACCTTTTAACGCACCTTTGAAACCAAAGCCACCGCCTACCATAGTCGGAATATGTGACATAACACCTGCAACACTTCTTTGATTATTAGCAACGGTTAGATTTACACTTTCTGTCATTGCATTATAATCATCTATGCCAAGATGAAATTCAGAAGTATGCTGTTCATAAAACGAGTCAAAAGTTACCGTCCAATTTCCGTTAGCAACTAATACATCTACGGCTTTCTGTATTATCGGCGAAAGATTGTCTGCGTATATTTTTGGAAAAAATTCCATAAATGAGATAAAATCATTTATTTTTAAATCATACTCAGACCTAGTTCTTTCAAGACACTTTTGTGCAATTTCCTTAAATTTCGATCTGTAAGAATTGAACACATCTAAATTTTCGGGAATTCTAAGACTTTTTCCGTAAAAATTAAATTCTTTTATTTTTCCGACTATCGGCTCCCATACTTCTGAAGTTATCGGTGGAATTTCTGTTTTTTCATTTGCTGATTTAAGTGTGTTATCAATGTATTCGATAATCTCTTTTGCTAAATTCAAATTCTGCTGACCTATGGGTATTGAATATTCGTTAATAATCAAATTATCGCCACTAATATTTACATTCAAATCGGCAAACATAATTATGTCGCCTGTTGCACCACATTTAAATGTATTGTTAATGCCTGTGCCTAAACTGCCAATGCTGTCTATAGCTTTACCAAGTCCGCCCGTAATTTTTCCTGTGAGTCCGTTACCGTTTAACCCAAAGCCTTTGCTTATTTTATTAACGCTTTCACTGCCTTTGGTTGTTTCGCCTTTGATATAATAAACTATAAGATAATCACTGTAAACTTCAACTTTAGAACCCGATGGCGACTGCAAAACAAATTTGTATTTTTTAGCATTTCCGTGTTCTGCATTGATTTGTTCATTAGCATAACTTAGAACTGAGTTAAAGCGTGCATTATCTTTGCGACTAAAGGCTAATGTCAATAACTCTCCGTCTTCCGAAGTAGTTTGTGCTACGCCGTTTGAAGCAAAAGTAGGTGCAGTTATCAGAGTGATAGGTTTTAACTTTGCATATTCATATTCTTTATCGCTGTAAACAAGAGATTTTTCTTTGAATGCAAATTTTCTGCCCATACCTAATGTCGGTACAAATTCTTCATAGACTACTTGCGACTGTTGCGATTGATTGACAACATCATTCTTAACAGCCGTTCCGCATACGGTACAAAATGCAGAGTTATCATCTAATTTGCTTCCACAATTGGTACAAAAAGCCATACTATATTACCCCCTAATTATTAAAATATTGATGTTCTTTGATTTGATTTTACAACTAGAAACTAGTTTTGTCAACTAGTTTCTAGTATTTTTAACTATTATTTCGTATCTTCCTTTAAAATAATTATGGGTGATTACTATGAATTTCAGCGAAAAATTACGCTTGCTTATAGACGAAGAAAACATTACACAAAAGCAATTTGCAAATGACCTCAATATTGCACCGTCAACAATTGGCGGATATGTTCAGGGGATAAGTGAGCCTGACTTTGAGACATTGAAAAGAATAGCTTTATATTTTAATGTGTCCGCTGATTATCTTTTGAACATTCCCGAAAACAAAATAAATAACCTTGCGGAAGAAGAATTACTGCGTGTATTTCGTTCGATGACAAATGAACAGCAACAACTGTATATAGAACAGGGGAAAGTATTTGTCAGAGCAAATAACCAGCTAAAAGCAAAAAACAAAGTAAAATCATCTTAATTGATTTTGATAAGCACAAACACAAATAATTTATAACCTTTTATATCTATGTAAGAACAAAAATTATGTTGTCAATAGCTGATAAGAAAACTTTCTAAAACTGTTAGCTGATTTTTCTTGAAGTTATACATCTAACTTGGGTGCAAGCAACTTTGTTTCTGATATAAAAGGATTGATACTATGAAAAAAGTAATAAAATGCACTTTAAATTTAGCTGACAGCTGTGCTGATGATGAACTGTATTTTACAGTAAACGATATGATTTACCTGCTAAATTCAATTGCTCAATTGCAAGATTACGAAATATATGCAACAGAAATTGATAACAGCATTCTGCTTTCAATCGGCGATTACATCTATGAACTTAAAACCTGAAATCTTTTGAAAACATTTCGATAATTTCTATGTTTTCGATTATTTTGACTAAAACAAAAGCCTTTGAACTTTCAATCTGTTCAAAGGCTTTTAATATTAGGGCTATTTTTATAACAGCAAATTACAGTAACAAATAATTATTTTGTTAATTAAAAATTCATCACCATCATCACCATAGAATAAAAATATATTTAAAATTCAACATCTGTATTGCCATCATTTGTTTTATTATGTTTTACATATGGTGGTAATTGAGGTGAATTTTCATTAGTGATAGTTATATATGTTGCGTCTGATTTGCTTTCAGATTTAAAGTCAATGCCAATTGATTTTAAATTACTTTTTAAACTGTTAAGCTTTCTTGACAATAAGTTTGCTTGGCTTGGAAAATCATTTGTTTTAGTCTTAATTTTTTCTCTGTCAGCAAGATATGTCAGTTCTTTAAGTAACTCGGAAACTTTACCATTCCAAATTTCTTTTTCTTTCATAAACGCAATTAAAAGTGTTGCTACTATATCAGAGTTAATCGCTTCAATATTCTGTTTATTGTAATTGCATTTATACTCATCTAAGAAAGTTTCCCCAAGGTCACCCAATGCCTGAGCGATAGCATATCCCCAATGAGAAAAGTCAGCCATTCTCGGCAATTTGTTTAATTTTACGTTCGGGTATATTTTGATTGCTTTTGATAAAATATCAAAAATGTTGCCAAGTATCAACGGCAAATCTTTATCAAATTCTTTGGTAATAGCTGAATTTTCTTTTCTTTTGTTTTCGTCAATTCTTGACAATTCAATTAAAATTGCTCTGTCAAGTAAATCAGAACGTCGGGCGACATTATTTATTCCGTTCAAAGCAATACATCTCTTAAAAGTGAAAATATAGTCATCTCCGTTTGTATGTAATTTTCTTTGCTGAATGCCACTGCCTGTGATTGCTCTGCAGAGAGTATCGCTTGTTTCTTCGTTGATACATGATACATTATCAAATGGTAAAAACCAGTGATTTTGTAAATTGACAGCCATTGTTCTTTCAGCCTTTTGAAGAGTTAATACTCCGAGTGATGACGGATCAATGATTTTTTTAAGCAATGCACAACTGGTACTTTTAGCAGCACCTTTTTCTCCATGGAAAATTGGCATAGGATGTGGAATATCGGGAATAAAACAACTTATCATCCAACACAAAAATAATGTCTTATTTTCGTTAATATTGATATAATCGAAAATTTTGTATATATCTCCGTTTGATTTAGGTAAAACCTGAGGAATCTGGTGCCTTAAGCGTACAAACAATTCAGGAGGGTTGTCCTCAATTGACCAACCGTCAGCTGTAATTTTAACTGCCTGATAATCAGAGTTGCTAAGGTCATACCAGAATGTTTCATCTGTTTTAGCAATACGAACGGATAACGGTGTTCTTTCTTTTATCTCGTATAAAGCATTAGCTGATAATGCGGATATCGCCTGTGATACGCTTTCTTTTTTAGGTGTATAGCCTTTTTTGTTACGGAACAAATAAATTAACCAATATTTAAAATCCTCGCTGTCAAGTCTTTTAACTTCTCTATGGCTGTTTACTGCTATACTGGCGTAATAATTGCCAGTGCTATCAATCAAGAGTTTAGCATTGTTTTCATAAAAAAGGCTCAAAATCGTATCCGTCTGATTCTCTTTTATGTTTTCATTTAGTTTTGTGACATCTGTCTTTTTAGACGAAGATTTACTGATGAATTCTGTTTTATTCATTTTTGGCAGACCTCCTAATTCATTAACATTGTGACCTGACTTTAACCAGTCATAAACATCTTCTTTTTCATCTAAATCTGAAAGAACAATTACATTAGCTGTCGGAATATGTTCTAATATTTTTACTGCATATTTATTGCCTGCATTATCATTATCCGGAATAATAATTACCTCTTTTTTATCGAAGTAATCGTTATAATAATCATACCAAACAGAATTTGCGCCGGAATCAAGTGTGGTAGCAGTCAATCCGTTTTTAATTAAAATATCAGCACATTTCTCACCCTCAACAAAATATATCAGAGATGAATTTAATACGTTAGGAAGATTATACGGCACTCGGTGAACATCTTTTAATGACTTTTTGCCGTTTGGCTGTTCAAATAAGAATGTTTTATTTTTGATACCGTAGTCAATTCTTGTTTTGAAATAAACAGGCTCTGCATTTTCATCTTTGTATATATAAGTTTTTTGGGATTCAATATGTTTACTATTTGAAGTATTATCATATAAGTCAGACATTTTAAGTCCGACAGCATTCAAAATATCTTTGCAATCACATCCTGCATGACAATAAATCAACCAGTGTGATTTATCGCTCCTGTAGCCTATTGATAAACTATTATGTTTATCGCCATGAGCAGGGCAAAGGGCTGTATACTGATTGCTTGAATGTTTTTTTACGTTTTGAAAATATGCTAAAAACTCATTTGTGTTCATAATGAAAAATCCTTTCACAATATAATTTATTAAGATTAAGAAACAATTTGGAAAATATTCTGCAATATACAGAATATCGTGTTGATATCATGAACAAATATCACCTCTGAACTTTCTATAATGTAGTCGCAAACAAATCCTGCAAAATATACAAAATTGAGTAGATTTTAAAAATCCTTATTTTCCTCAGATTTCAAAAATTCTTCATACTCTTTCTGATGAGTTTGTACATAGGAAAGAATATCTTTGTAAATTGCATTAGCTATTACTTTAGCCTGATTGGAGTTTAGTATTACTTTTGGAGTCATAAAATGCCTCGTTTTTTGTTTATTAAAGACGTCTTTATCCTTAATAACGAAATTCAGCTAAACTTTCAGTTTGTTCTTCTATGGTGCATATTTGTAATTTTAGTGCATTTTGCATATAAATCAATAATGCAATTTTCATAATTAGAATTATTTCTTAAACTTTATAGGATATATTGTGAAATAAATTTTTAAAGTTTGTGTATTTTGACATAACAAAAAAGCAGTCTAACATAATGTTAAACTGCTTTTTTGTAATATTATTTTGCGTTGTCACAATGTGCTTGTTATTTATAAAACAATCGAGAAAATTCAAGCGAAACCATTACATTTTCAAGCAAAATGCAATGCCAATTTATATTGTTGCTAAATTGAATGTCGCTTCGTCCAATTGGTAATAATGTCCTCATCACTCTTTTCATCTTGTGGGTCATCAGAGTAGCAAAAACTTAAAGTATTATCTCTGTACAATTTTTGTACAAAAAAATAAGCTAGAGAAATCATTTCCCTAGCTTAAAATTTGCTTACAACCTAATTGTTATGGAAAAACCACCAACAAAATAAAAAGGTTTTGTGTAAGGCTTGCTTGGCAGGGGCAGAAGGACTTGAACCCTCGGCACGCGGTTTTGGAGCGGCTGTTGGAAGCGGAAAATCCTTGATATAATTGGCTCTGTTGAGCCTTTTATTGCAATTTCTCCATAAGACCGCGTGCCATTTGATGCTTTATTGATGCTATGGAATTTTTGTCCCTTACTATATAATAACCGCTGACAATTTGATGATATAAAAATCTCAAAGGCTGATGCTCTGCCTGGAAAATCGGCCTTTTTACACCTATATATTACCTTACAAAGCAGAAAAGTCAAATCATTTTTACTGTACTGATCTGCCCAAAATTTGCTCCGCAGTAAACAAAGAACAACGAATACAAAAAAATAATATTATATGCTATACTTCATGATAGGCATGGTCATGTAATGCGAGAGTTAAGAGTATGAATTTTTTTCATTTAATCATAACAGTAGATTTTGTGCATATCTAGGATTAATGTATGATAATTTGTTGAAAGTTCAACAATTTTATGATATGATAAAGAAGCACTAGTTGAGGCATTTGGAAAATTTATTCCCTGTCGTAGTAATAAAATGAAACAAAAAAATCATGTATCAATGGATGTGCTACACGCGTTTTTAGTATTCTTGATTGTGATTTTGAGGATATTGTTAAAGTGAAAAATGATTAAATAACTAATTAGGAGAAAAATATGATAAATTTTGAAAAACTGAGTGCACAAATCAATCAGGTTAATACTATTAATCCTTCAGAAATTTTCATGGCGTTACCTGAAAAGAATCCCAAATATGCATATTTAAGAAATGTTCAAGCGGAAGTTTTAGACCAATGGTTTGAAAAACGTACACAAAAAGATAATATTATAAAAATGAATACTGGTAGCGGAAAAACAACAGTAGCACTTTTAATTTTGAAAAGCTGTCTTACAGAAAATGGCGGACATGCAGCATATGTTGTTCCGGACAATTATCTTGTTAATCAGGTAATTGAAGAAGCGAAGGATTTAGGAATTGATGTAACGACTAGCGAAAAAGATGTATCGTTTCTTGATGGAAGTTCAATATTGGTAATCAATATACAAAAGCTTTTTAATGGCCTGTCGATTTTTGGAATGAGGTCATGGGGTAATGTTACGTTAGATTATGTACTGATTGATGATGTACACGCATGTGTTGATGATGTTAAAACACAGTTTTCGATACGGGTTGACAACGAAAATGCAATTGCGAAAGAAATATTTAACCTGTATAAAGATGATTTGAAGGCTCAAAATGAAAAAAACTTTTTAGATATTTGTTCTGGCGATCCGAAAAGCGGTTATTTGTCAGTTCCTTTTTGGCGTTTGCAAGAGACAAAAAGTGAATTGTTAGCGATTCTTCAGAAATATAAAAACGATCCCGGCATAAAATTTAACTACCCATTGATTGGGGATATTTTGCAGTTTTGTAACTGTACATTTACACATAACTCAGTAGAAATTGAGCCTTATGCTATTCCCATATCTAAGATTATGGCTTTTGCGAATGCCCAACGCAGAATTTTTATGAGTGCTACGCTTTGTGATGACAGTCAATTAACTTCTGTATTTGATATTGACGAAAATATTGAAATAATATCTCCTAAATTGGCAGCTGATATTGGAGATAGAATGATTCTATTTCCGCAAGCATATACTCCGCAAATAACCGACCAGGATATTAAAAATAAATTAGCAGAATATGCGAACGATTACAATGTTGTGGTTATTGTTCCTTCAAAAAACAGAGCGAATTTTTGGAATGATGTTACATCCGAAATATACAGTGCTATTAACATTGTGGATGGAGTTAAAAAAATCCGCAGTCAAAAGCATGGATTATATGTGTTAGTGAATAAATATGACGGCATAGATCTGCCAAATGATTCTTGCAGAATAATCGTGTTAGACGGAATTCCAGATGCTCGTACTGCACTTGAAAGATTAAGAGAAAATTATTTACAAGGTTCTATAAATGGCATAAAAGAAAAAATACAAAAAATTGAACAAGGAATGGGTAGAGGAGTAAGATCGACGAACGATTACTGTGGTGTGATAATCATGGGAGCCGCGTTGGTACAGATACTTTATTCTCAAAAAGCTGTTTCGTTTTTTAGTGTGGCAACACGTAAGCAATATGAAGTATCGTCAATTCTTGCTCAGGATTTAAAGAATAAAAGCATTGATGAAATTTTTTCAACACTGGATTACTGTATAAAACAAGATAAAAATTGGGTGCAAATAAGTCGCAATGCTTTAAGTAACTTGGGATATGAAAAAGAGTTGAAAGTAGAAAAGGCTACCGTTGTTTTAAGAAAAGCCTTTGATTATTCCATGTTAAAAGGAAATTATGTTAAAGCTCTTGAACTTATGCGCAACTTAGTAAATGAAACCAAAGACCCAATTTATAAAGGATTTCTTATGTTGGAAGAAGCAAAGTACTGTCAATTTGTTAATCCGACAGATGCTCAACGTATTTTAGCTGCGGCACAAGAATATAACCATCATATTCCGAATCCAATAGATGGTATTAAAACGATTGATGATCTTAAAAAGATAAAAGCTCAAGCACAACAAATAGCTGATATGTACGCTGACAAAGATGTGAATGAGTATATTTTAAACATGAATGTAGCTATAGACTCTTTAGTGTTTGCACCTTCCTCGTATAGAGTTTTTGAAAAGTCTTTGATGCAGTTGGGTAAATTACTTGGCTGGGGATCCTCTCGGCCAGATGAAATGTACAATATAGGTCCTGATGTATTATGGTATGTTGGTAATCTAAAATATGCTGTAATCGAATGCAAGAATGAGGCAACATCAGAAAAGATTAGCAAGGATAATTGTGAACAGTTATTATCATCTGTTAGTTGGTTTAAAAATAATTTTCCGTCCGATTGCTCGTGTATTCCCATAATGATTCATCCTTCAGTTAAGTTCGATAAACATGCATCTCCTGCCGAAGATTTCAGAATGATTGATACCGCTATGTTGAATCGTTTAAAAGAAAATGTAAGGAAATTTTGTATCGCTATCTCAGTAAGTGGCGTTTTCAAAAATGTTAGTGCACTGTCGGATACTCTTGATACATTTAATCTAACACCGAATGGTTTCTTTAAATCATATACCACTGACTATTTATATGAAATATAAGTTTGCAATTGGGATGATAAAATATGGATACTCAAATCCCTGTCCAATACAGAATCAAACAGGGGTTTGAGTAATTGGTGGTTTTTACTGTCTACTTTTACTGGACAATTTCATTCAACCGGTGGCTTGCACAGCCTCTTTTAGGGGGAAATACTGGCTTATCCCCTAAAAGAGGCTTTGAAAATTTAGCAATGCATTACTATTTCAAGCAGCCGCTCTCGTGCGGCTGTTTGCTTTTTGTCCAATTTTTCTTGTTACCCGCGAACAGGTCTACATACTCTTTGAGGGTGATTTGGCAATTTGCATAATCTTTCTCTAACTGATTTTGTATGTGTTTTTCTATCATTTTCTTATTTTGACAGACTGTATCTGCATAGTATCCTCTACACCAAAAATGCCGATTACCATACTTGTATTTTAAATTTGCATGTTGATCGAAAATCATTAGCAGCTTGGGAACTAGAACATTGCAATAAAAGTTATTGAATTAAAGTTAAAATATTATTATAATTTAATTATACAGATGATTCATTTATTTGATTATACTTGAGGAAATTTTATTATGGACGAAAAAATTAAATATAAAAAAGGATGATCATTAGAGACGATATATGAAATTATAGGAGATTTAATTTGCTTTGAATTTATTTTAAAGATTAAAATCACATTAAAGATATTGAAGTAAAAACATATTTATCTCAATTTTTAAAAATTCTAGTACCTATATGCATATGAAATTGCAAATTCACTTCAAAAGTTTGGAATAATGAATAAAAATGATTTCTTTAATCCGGGAATGAGCCAAAAAACACATGACGAAAGGCAGAGGGCTATTAAATGTATAATAGTAAAATCATCTCGAAAAGAAGAAATAGCACGGGATATGGGATTGGATTTTAACAATAAAGTCTACGATATGAATATAATTATCGGTAACAATAAATTGTTTGGAATGAATTATGAAGATTATATGGATAGGGTTGATGAAGAAAATTTTGATTTTTGGGAATCACTGTTTGATTTCCCAAGGCGTACTCTCGATGCTTTTATATTAAGTTTAAATTTCGACATAAATTTAGATAATGTATTTGAAAATATTTCTGAACAATTAGAGCAATTGCTTTAGATGTTGAAAACAAGCTCCATTGTAGCAGGTATTCTTATTCTTCATATACGCTGTTTTCAAAGTCTAAATTTTTAGATATAATTGATAAAATATTTATATTATATAGATATAGGATGATTTCTTCTGTAACTAATATTGAACATGTATTGCCTTCGTTTAGTATAGATTTAGGAAACAATTTAGTATAGATTTAGGAAACAATTGCGTTATTTGTTTAAAGAAATTTTTTAGAAAATACAAAGCCATTATCATTGAGATAGTTGGAAAAGAACTAAAAAATATGGATACAGAGTTTTGCTACAATATCAAAAGATCTCTTGAAAGCGATATACAAAATGATAAAGAGTGTAAAAGGATGACTGAATTTTTAAACGCTTGCCAACAGAAAGGTCTTACCAAATCTGATATTGATAAATACTATTATTTGTGAAATTTAAACTCACTGGTAAAATATAACGTTCTTTCTATAGTTACGTCTTTTGTAGATATTATTCACATAAGACTTGTCAGGAAACAAATGTTCTGCTAAAATAATATTACAATTTAATAAGTGCATATGAAATCCTGCTACAGAGCAGGAACATAACATAAAACATATTTACGCAAAGATCTTACTTACATATTCGGGTACGGACTACTGAAAACGAGCGAATATTTTATCCACTTTGTTTTTGTATCCGTATCCGAATGTGAGGTAAGGTCTTTTTGTTTTGCCTAAAAATTCATACACAGGGGGAAATGGTGTATTCGATTTCAAAAACAGAACAACATAGGTCAGACCGCAGTTGGTTACATACACGGCATAACGCTGTGAAAAAATTACAGGAGGTAAAAAATGAAACAATCCGTTTACAATTCTTATGACGAACTGCCGTTGATGTTATCGGTTCGGGAGATTGCAAAAGTGCTTGGAATATCAAAGACGAGTGCATATGAATTGGTGAGGAGAAAAGGTTTTCCTGTTCTGAAAATAGGCTCACGACTTGTAGTGCCAAAGGAAAAATTCCGTGAATGGGTGGCGAAAAACACAGGAGGAAGTATTTGAGATATAACTCTAAAAATAGTGCAAGCCATTACTTTACTCTGCCGAATGAAATATTCTGTCTTGGTCTATCATCGGGAGAGATTGCCGTGTATAGTTTTCTATTGCGATGTGAAAATCGAAAAACATATCAGTGCTATCCGAGTTATAAAACAATAGGACAAGCCCTGAAAATGAGCAAAAATACGGTAAGAAAATACATTCAAAGCCTTGAAGAAAAGCACCTGATTGAAACTGAAAAGACGGAAGTCTACACAAAGACCGGACAAAAGAGAAACGGAACATTGCTCTATACTATCCGTCCAATCACCGAGGCGATAGATTACTTTCACAGTGAGCAGTTGCGGAGGAACGCATAATTGAGCCGATTTTTCGAAGAAATTATTTTAAGCAGGTTAAAGTGGGGCGTCTCCCCACGGGGTCACATCAGACGGCAGAGCCGACTGTTATGGGATTTTCAAAGGTGTCAAAAATCAGAATTTGAGGGGTCTATCAGAAATGAGCGAAAATAAAAAGAAATATGCCTATTGGATGAAACCATCAATGGTTGAAGAAATGACAGAAATGCTTGATACAGCAAACGCAACTTCAAAAAGTGATTTTGTCTGTCAGGCAGTTAATTTCTATATCGGTTATCTTCATCAACAAAAATGCATTGATTATCTATCACCAATACTCGCACAAACTATTAAAAGTGAAATCGAAAGTGTAGAAAAGAATGTTTCTGAAATGCTGTTCAAGATGGCTGTGGAACAGGCAAAGCTGAGCAATGTTGTTGCGGCAACAAATCAGATTGATAATCATTCGTTGTCAGCACTCAATAAGCTTTGTGCGGAAGAAGTTGCAAGGAACAATGGCATTATAACTTTTGAAGATGCGTACAAATTCCAACGAGGTTAATCTATGCCGAAGATTATTTTTACAAGCCGATATATAAAAAATCCTGCATCATCAAATGCAGGTAAGCTGATAAAATACATGGGCACTCGTGATGGTGTTGAAAAACTGCCAAACGGTATCGATAACTCTCCTGCTACCAAGAAACAAAATGATTTAATATGTACTGCACTTAAAACCGTTCCTGAAGCTTGGGATTATCCCGAGATGAAGTCTTATCTTGAAAATAAAACTAAGGTTAATGCAACGGAGTTTCTCAACGAATTCCTTGAACGCAATGCTGACAGAATAGACGGTGTTAAAAAGTTAGTTTCATATTATGCCGGAAGACTGGGTGTTGAGAAGTTAGGTAAACACGGATTATTTTCTCAAACTGATGACAAGATAAATCTTGATGAGGTAGCGGATGAAGTTTCAAGTCACAACGGAATTGTGTGGACTCATGTCATAAGTCTTAAAAGAGAAGATGCCGAAAGACTTGGCTACAATAACGCAAATGCTTGGAAAAGTTTAATCAGAAGAAATGCTCTTGAGATTGCCAAAGCTCATAAAATAGAGCCAAGCGACTTGCAATGGTACGGTGCATTTCACAATACAACACATCATCCCCACATACATCTGCTTGTATATTCTAAATCAAGACAAGGTTATCTAACCAACAAAGGCATAGAAAGTATGCGAAGTGTATTCGGCAATGATATTTTCAGAAACGAACAGTACAAGCTGTTTGAAATGCAGACAGAAATCCGTGACGAACTTAAAAATGAGGCAAAGAATGTAATTGATGATTTAATTTCAAATATTGATTCAGATGTTTATGTTTCCGATAAAATGGTTGAACTGTTCAGAAAACTTGATGAACAGCTCAGAAATTACAACGGCAGATTGATGTATGGCTATCTTCCTAAATCAATTAAAGAAACCGTCAACAATATTGTGGCGGAACTAGCAAAGGATAAAAATTTGTCAAAGCTCTATTCAAAGTGGAATGAAATCAACAGAGAAAAATTGTCGCTGTACTACGATAAAGAAAAGCCTGATATACCTCTTGAAGATAACAAGGAATTCAGAAGTATTAAAAACTACATCTTGAAGTCGATTAGTTTATTATCCAAAACAACTCCGACAATGGAAATTGATAAATCAAGTGTTGAGCAATCTGTTTCAGGAATAGTCCTCACACTCGCAAAATTGATTGCAAACAGTTGCAAGCGTAAACGAGCTAAATTATTCGGTCAGGTTGACAGCAAACTGAAATCCAAGCTTGAAGAGAAAAAGCTTGCTCACGGACTGAAAACCGATAGAACGGTTAATCAGAATGAAATAGAAAATGATGAGGAGCATGGATTTACAATGTCAATGTAAGCCCTATGTTGAGCTGCGTGTCGCCCGTGTTGCGATTTTATTGCAATCAGCAGGAAGGTAATCGAAAATTATAATTAAACCGACACGGACGATTTTTGGGGATTTAAAATTTAGTCTGGATATTCAGATTGATTTATGGTATGTTGTTGTACTTGAAAAGGGGGGTTGATGTTATGTCAACAAGAAAATTACTTACAAACGGCAACGCTTTTAAGAGGACAGACAACCGTTGGTGCGGTGTTGTATGGTATATGGATGAAAGCGGTGAGCGTAAAAGAAAGAGCTTTTCAGGTACAACAAAAGATGAGGTCAACAAGAAGATGACGGAATATATTGCGGCATTCAATGACTCAATAATTGAGTCGCAGAAAACAAAGAAAAGGCTGAAAGACCGTATGCAGAACTGGCTTGAAGTATTCAAGTTCCCGTCTGTTGAACGCACTACTTATGACAGATACGAGTGTACGGCAAAAAATCAAATCTATCCGTATATCGGAGATAAGGTAGTCGGAGATATCAAGTCGGCGGATATCAAAAAGTTACTCAACGATAAAATGAATGAAGTCTATGCCTACACTACGGTTAAGAAAGTGCATAATGTCCTGAATGAATATTTTAGGTATCTAACACAGCAGGAATATATCGATAGAAATCCTATGATAAGTGCTCCGATGATTAAGAAGAGCAACTTTCTGGCGGCGCAGGACAAAGAAAATCTTCCGACGAGCGAAACCATAACGATATTCACGCCGGAAGAGATTAAAATATTTAAAGATGAAGCGTTTAGTACATTCTCAAACGGCAAGAGAAAATATCAGCAAGCCGCAGCATATATTCTTATGCTGAATACCGGTTTGAGAACAGGCGAGGTGCTCGGACTTCTCAACAGCGACATTGACATTGAAAATCGTGTAATGCACCTTAACAGAGGAGTAAAGGAAATATCAAAGCGTGACGGAGTAACGGCAGAAAAAGGACGAGAGGTGAAAGTTGGCAAGCTGAAAAGTGCCACAAGCAAACGAGATGTTCCGCTGAACGATATTGCAATCGAAATGATACTTGACCTCAGAAAAGAATTCTACTACGGAGAAGACTCACCGCTGATACCAGATGAAAACGGCAACTTCACCCGACCGGTAAATTTCAGGAAACGATATTACAGAATTCTCAAAGCCGCAGGCATAGAAACCAAAGGCTTGCACAGTTTAAGACATACCTTCGCTACTAACCTCGTAAATGGCATAAAGCAAAAGGACGGCACAATAAAATCCCTAACTCCAAGACAGGTAGCCGACTTGCTCGGACATACAACATCTGAAATCACGGAACTTTATTATGTGAAAAGAGATTTGACAAAGCTGAATGGTGTGACAGATGGGTTTGAGATATGAATATGATTTGTAATGTGTTGTGATTTGTGGTAGTCTATTAACAATAGAGATTACATAATTTGTGTTTAATCGTTATGAGATGTATAGACAAAAGGGTGATGATATGTATTATTCTGATAAACCGATAATTTCTAACCAAGATGACTTACTAAATAGAAAGTCGTTCTCAAGTTTACTCGCCAAAACTCTTGTAGAACTGAAAAATGATGATACTTTTACGGTAGGGTTGTTTGGTAAGTGGGGAACAGGCAAAACATCGGTTGTAAATATGACATTAGCAGAAATTGAGCAACTTCAATCTCAAGACAAAGAAAAAATGATTGTTATACACTTTGAACCGTGGCATTTTACCGATTCTACTCAGTTGCTAACACAATTCCTGATTAGGTTATCTACTGAATTTAAGGGAAATAAAGATAAAACTATTCAAAAAATTGGAAAGGAAATAGAAAAGTATTCCGGTGCTTTTGAATTAGCAGGATTAATCCCTACGTATGGTGGTCTTATTGCTATGTTGGCAAAGTTTGGTTTTTCAAAATTGGGCAGAGCAATACAAAATAGTGTAGATAAAATTGATATATTAAGCAAGAAGGAATCGGTAGTTAAAATGCTTTCTGAGCAGAAAAGCAAGATATTAGTTGTTATAGATGATATTGATAGGTTAAGTGATGAGCAGATTAGAAGCGTTTTTCAATTAGTTTCTTCTGTAGCAAAGTTTCCTAATACTACATATCTATTGGTTTTTGATAAAAGCATTGTTGTTAAAGCATTAAAGAACGTACAAGGTGAAAAAGGTGAAGAGTATTTAGAAAAAATCATACAAATGCCTATTCAGATACCTGAAGTCCCAAAATCGAAGTTACATGAAATATTGTTCAAACGACTGGATAGTATTATGCTCGAACATTCAAATTTTCTCTTTTTTAAGGAGCATTGGGAGAATATTTTTAATTCTTGTATTGAACCGTTTATCAAGAATTTAAGAGATGTCAACAGGTTATGCAATTCCTTGATCTTTAAACTGACTACAATATACTCGGAAGTTGACTTCGGTGATATGGTTGCTATTTCATCGGTGGAAATTGGAATGCCACTCCTTTATGATTGGATAAAAATACACAAAAGTTTATTGACGGGAGAAAGTGGATGGACGGAATATAGCGTGCATAATAAAACGGTTACGGAATGGCATGAATACTATTCAAGTGAACTGCATCGTTTTTTTGCTAATGATACTTCTATACATAATATCGATGAGTGTGTAGATAGGGCACTTGAATGTTTGTCGCAGTTATTTCCTTGCTTTGGTAGCAAAATAGGAAAAACATATGAAGCGATAAATATGGATTTATACAGAAGAAAAAATCTTATTTCACATACGGAAAAGTTTGACATGTATTTCAATTATGATATTAATCTGGTTGGTCTAACCAGGGCATCAATAGAAGAAGCGGTATATTCGTTAGATTTAGAAAAGTTTAATGAGTTTTTACTAAAAGAGGATGACAATAACAGTAGTATGGCTTTTATTCAAGAAATAAAGGCTCTGCTTAACGATTTACCTTCGGAAAGAGCAAAAATTATTTTTACTTCGTTGTTAACTTGTGCATATAAATTGAATACTACTGAGGAGGAAGGCTTTTTGTCTTTAAACACAGTAACTACTGTATCGCATGTTTGTGTTGATGTGTTAAAAAGAGTGAACGAAGATGAAAGAGTGTCACTGTTATCATCAGTAATAGAAATTTCTGACTCGAATGTTATAGATATGATAGCAGTTTTTATTAACATAATTGAGTTAGGATACGGAAGATTGGCAGCAAACGGAGTGGAGCGTGATTTTGGAAAAGTTATCACATTAGAAGAACTTGAAAGAATAGAGAAAATATTTGTAGAAAAAATAAAGCAGATTTTAAGTGTGATAAATCTATTTGATTTTTCTGGGTGGAGAATGTCGTTGCATTTGCTACAAGCGTTTGATGATGAGTATGCAAGTGATTACTTAACAAAGGCTTTGTGTGATAATAAGAATATATTATTTTATCTTTGCGACTCTGTGATAGAGTGGACTGGAACAGGCGTGGAGTATGAAATAAGAGATACTTACAAAACTTATTTAACTGAAGAGAGAATTTTAGAAGCGATAGAGTATCAGAAAGAATCTAAAGCAATATTTAGATTGCCAAAGAACATTCTCTATAAAAGCGTTGCTTTTTATCTAAACTCAAAGAATTGTAAAAGTTATAGAGGGACTGTGGATTTAAGAACGGTTGAGAAAACAGTCCAACAATGGGTAACAGAAAATAAATAAGAATATACTGATGCTATTTTGATGATGTAGCAGACGGAAACGTTGGAATTATTAGCACCAGTTGACCATTTTGATGCCTGAAATGAGCGTCAAAACGGGAAAATCAGACCGTGCTCCGTAAATAAAATTATATGAAAAAACGGCTTAAACGCAGTGTTTAAGCCGTTTTTGCTTGGCAGGGGCAGAAGGACTTGAACCCTCGGCACGCGGTTTTGGAGACCGCTGCTCTACCAACTGAGCTATACCCCTATATTAATTTTAACCGATGAAATTATGAAGGTCGGTTCTGCAAACTTACTTATAAATTTCAACGCAAGATAGATTATATCACCGTTCAGTCGATTTGTCAACACATTTTTGTGAAATTTGACATTTTGAGCCGAGCGGTGATTTATTCTGCAAAATAATTTGTTTGACTATTCGCCGAAATTTTTTCCTGTAATAAGGTAGTCGATTGAAACATTGAAATAATCGGACAGTTTTACGAGCATTTCGAGGTTTGGGCAACGCAGACCGTTTTCGTAATAAGAGATAGCCTCACGGCTTATGCTCAAATCCATGGCGACTTTAAGCTGGCTGTATCCCTTTTTCTTTCTTATGGTATGAAGTCCGACCATTTTCATCAAAATATCAATCCCTGTTTGCATTTGGTTATTGACACTATTGTAACAATCTGTTACAATATTTATGTAACAGATTGTTACATAATTTCAATAGCGAGGAGAGATTTTTTATGTATTGTGAAAAGTGCGGTAAGTTAAACAACGATTCTGCGCAGTATTGTGTTTCGTGCGGAAATCCTTTAAATTTTGGTGAATCAACTCAACCAAACGGAGCAAATAATGCCGAACCTGTAAGCAACGGCGGAAATGTATATCAATTTAATCAAAATGCAAATACTACAAGCAACGCTCCGAATATTAAGATGTCTTTTGATAAGAAAAAAGTTATCGGAATTGTGACTGTTGTGCTTGCTTGTCTGTGTCTTATACTTCCGTTTTGCACTTGGGCAGATGTACCGTTGGCGGACAATTTGTATTCGTATTTCGGTGGAAGCGGAAGTATTTCAAGTTATTCCCTGTTTTCATATGTATTTACAAGCGTAGGAAGTACAGGCGATGGCTTTTCAATATTCTTGTTAATAACTTTGATTTTGGTAATTGCAGGAATGGCATTGAATCTCGCATACATTATTAAGTTTTTAACCAAAAAGCAGGGTGAGGGATTTTATCTTGCAGGTGCAATTATGCTGTTGGTAGGAACACTCATTTTTGCACTTTTTATCGGTCTTACTTCGGCTGTTTCTTTCGGCACAATCCATATGACGGCTATAGGTTGGTTTATGGTCATTGTTTCGATTGCAAACATAGTTCTCAGCGTTGTAAGAAAGAAAATTTAGTTTGTGAGAGGGGCGGTTAATATGAGGAGTAAAAAACAGATTATAAAAATTATGATAAGCACCTTACTGCTTTTAAGCTGTATGATTTTATTTGTCGGTTGCGGTAACAGCAAACCGCAGTCGGCGGCGAACAATTCAACAGATACACCACAGAATGATAATGCCGACAGTAATGCGAATGGCAGTGACAACGAGCCGGCTCAGAATACATCAAAATTCACACTTAAACAGGTTGAATTTAATGCGTCAGGTGGTTTTAGATTTACGGTCGATTCTGATTATGGCTTGTTTAGTTATGATAATAAATGTGGTATAATTGATATTGACGGAAATATTGTTATAGAACCGATTTATGAAGATATGTCATACCCATCCGAAAATCTTGTTGTTGCCGAAAAATCTGACGGAAATTTTGTAATTCTCGACATAACATCGGGTAAAGAAGTCGGAAGTATTGAGGGGAACGAAAATATTTCTGCCAATGAAATTTATGAAATAAGCAATCCCTCGGTATTGTTTGGTGATGACGCTGATAAATACATAGGCTTTTCTGAGGGGTGTATTTTTATGAATATTACCTCATATGCGAAAGATCTGTTTGAAGAAAATTATGATACTGAATACAATTCCGTGTGTATAGATAAAACAGGAAAAGAAAGGTTTGCCACAAAATATAAGGAAATGAGCAATTACAATAACGGTGTTGCGATTGGCAATTATTCCGATTATTATGGTGCTCCCATGACCTTGGCAGGTCTCGATAAAGACGGAAAAGAACTTTGGACGGTTGAAAATGTAAAGGAATACGAAAGTCAAAGTGACGGTGTAATAATCTATCAGGACAGGGATTCTTCGTTATACGGTGCAATTGACGTCAAAGGCAACAAAGTGTTAAAATGTGAATATGAAAAATTGACCCGTGCAGGCAACGGATTGATTGGTTTTAGAAAATTCGGCTTGTGGGGATATCTTGATTACAAAGGTAATGAAGTAATAAAACCGCAATTTAACAGTGCAGAAATGTTCAAGGGCGGAGTTGCGCTTGTTAAAAAGGAAGGCGAACAGTATTTTATAAATACAAAGGGCGAAACCGTGATTGACAATGTAGGAGTTGGAGCAAGCTACTACTCCAACGGATTGATAATTCTCGACTATGTATCCGTATATGATTTTGAAGGCAATCCTGTTTCATTAAATAATCAATCGGTTGACTCAAATGACAGAGTAAGTAACGCACTCAATTATAATGGTGGTAAAATAATTAAAGAGGGTGCAACCGGCAGTCAGAAATTTTATCAGGTTATCAAATCTGAATAAACGAAAGGTTTTGAAAATGAAATGAGAATTAAACTAATGTCTGCTTTGGCGATTATTGTCTGTGTTTTGATGATTGCAACGGTTTTTTACGGTTGCGGTGATAAAGATACGGCGACAGCAGATACAGCTACAAAAATTTCAACTCCTGACACTCCCGATACTGTGCAGACAACGGTGGCTGCTGCAACAGTTGAATCAACAAAATCTCATGATGAATACGGAATTGATTATCCTGAATATGCTGTGAATCTGGCAAAAATGAGTTTGCCGGAGGTAATAGAGTTGATGGGCGGAGATTTTGAGGTTAAATTTGCAAGTCCTGAGGATAACATTATCTATGCTCCAAATTGCAGGGTGTATATTTGCAACGAAACTAATATACCCGGCGAATGGTTTTTCTTTGAAGAAGCATCGGATAAACTTATCGACGGAGAATACGGAAGCAATCGAGATGAAGCATTGCTGAAAATCAAGGATGATATTCTTGATGGAGTTTATACCGACTTTGATTACATAAATGTTCGTGAATTTGGTTCTGTTGAGAGAAGCGTTTATGCAGGAATGAAGTATAACGATTTTATGAAGTTTGCCAAAAATCCAAACCCTGTAACTGTAGGCGGTGTTGGCGGAATCGGTCAATATGTGTATGACTATACGGACGGCATTGATTTTGTGTTGGCTTTTTATGACGGCTACGGAATTGAGCCTGACAGTGACGGAACAGTTTCTGCTTCTGTTATGGAATCAGAAAATCCGACTGTTACGCAATTTATAGTTAAAGCAAAAAAGTAAAATCAAAAACAAAAGCGAAAGTCGAATACACGGCTTTCGCTTTTTTGTGATGCTTATTTAATTGAATTACATTAAAATCAGACAAATCAAGCTAACCAAATCACTCAGTTTCTCTGATTTCCTGCGGATTTTCGGGGAAGCCTTCAATTTGGAAACGGAGTCCGCAGGTGGGGCATTCAAGGTACGGCTTGCCGTTGTTGAGGTTGTCCTGAATAATCATCATTTCGCTTTCGCAGAATGGGCAGAGTTTATTATTTTCGCTGTTCATATTTTTACCTCCGAGTGGATTGTTTTCGATATAACTTAATTATACCTTTAAGCGGTAAAATGTCAACCGAGATATTAAAAATGTATAGGCAAGAGGGTTGGATTTTAACGGCTTTTGTGCAAATTCCGCTTTACAAATTGACGAAAAAAGACTAAACTATATCTATGCTTCTGCGTTGCAGAATATACAATCTCATTCAAGGTGATTATTATGAAAAAAGAAAATATGGCTATGCTGTGTGACTTCTACGAATTTACAATGTCAAACGGCTATTTTAAAAACGGCTTTTATAAAAAGAATGTCTATTTTGATGTGTTCTTCCGCAAAGTTCCCGACAACGGCGGTTTTGCGATTATGGCAGGTCTTGAACAGGCTATTGAATACATCAGGGAACTTCATTTTGAAGACGAGGATATTGAGTATCTCAAGAGCAAGGGCATTTTTGACGAGCAGTTTCTTGAGTATTTGAGAAACTTCAAATTCAGCGGTGATGTTTATGCAATTCCCGAGGGAACTCCGATTTTCCCGAACGAGCCTGTTATGACAATCAAAGCGCCTGCAATTGAAGCTCAGCTTGTTGAAACATTCCTTCTCCTCACAATCAATCATCAGACTCTCATTGCGACAAAGGCTAACAGAATTGTCCGTGCCGCTCAGGGCAGAGCCGTACTTGAATTCGGTTCACGCCGTGCTCAGGGTGCAAATGCCGCAGTTGACGGTGCAAGAGCCGCATATATCGGCGGCTGCAAGGGTACAGCCTGCACACTTACAGACGAGCTTTACGGTGTTCCCGCCGGCGGTACAATGGCACATTCATGGGTTCAGATGTTCAACAGCGAGTATGACGCTTTTAAAACCTACTGCGAGATGTATCCCGATAATCCTACTCTCCTTGTTGATACATACAACACATTAAAGAGCGGTGTCCCGAATGCCATTAAGGTGTTCAAGGAGGTCCTTCTTCCGCAGGGTAAGACCAAGTGTGCAATCCGCCTTGATTCGGGTGATATTTCGTATCTTTCAAAGAAAGCAAGAAAAATGCTTGATGACGCAGGTCTTACTGAATGTACAATTACTGCGTCAAACGCTCTTGACGAGTACCTTATTCGTGACCTTATGATGCAGGGCGCTCAGGTTGACACATTCGGTGTCGGTGAAAGACTCATCACTTCATCAAGCTCGCCTGTATTCGGCGGTGTTTATAAGCTTGTTGCCGTTGAAAATGACGGCGGCGAAATTGTTCCGAAAATCAAGGTCAGCGAAAATACAACCAAGATTACAAATCCGCACTTCAAAAAGGTTTACCGCTATTTTGACAAGGACAGCGGTAAGGCTATTGCCGATGAGCTTTGCATTTATGATGAGGTTGTTGACGATTCAAAGCCGAGAACAATTTTCGATCCGAATGCAGTTTGGAAAACAAAAATGCTTGATAACTATACCGCAAAGGAACTTCTTGTGCCAATCTTCAAAAACGGCAAGTGCGTGTATGAGTCACCGTCAATTGAGGAAATCGCAACCTATTGCCGTGAGCAGATTGACCTTCTCTGGGACGAGGTTAAGCGTTTTGAAAATCCACATAACTATTATGTTGACCTCTCAAAGAAACTCTATGACATCAAGGCTCTTTTGCTCAATATCTATGAAAAGTGATTTTTGATTAATCTTTAATTAAAAATCTGAAAATTGAAAAGTAAAATTTACGGTCGGGTAGTTCGTCTATCCGACTGTTTTTATATGTATGGATATTGTTTGCCGTTACAATTTTGCAATTGCTTAAAAAATTGTCTTATTTGGATAATTCTACGAACGAAATATAATTCTATTCCCAACTATTTTGGGCAAAAATAAACGGCGGTTTTTGACCGCCCGACACACTATATTTAATTTAACTTATATACCCTTATTACCAACCGATTTATTATTGCAAATCAATTCTTTAATCAAATTTCGTTCTAAAATAAAAAAGGCGGATACTCTCCGCTTACATCTTACTATATATTACGCAGTATCACGCCTCTGCCATTGTTTTAATTCTTTCATCAATTCGGATTTTGTTTTCGTAGGTCAGTTGTCTGAAATGTTCAATCAAATCGGCTTCGTTCGGTGTAATTTGTGAGTTGCTGTATGGATTTTTGATATCTGACATACCGATAAGGTAGTCAACCGTAACGCTGAAAATTTCCGCCAAGCTTTTGAGCGTGTCAATAGACGGCTGTGTAATGCCCTTTTCATATTTTGAAATTGCACTCGCCTTTAAATTCAGCTTTTCAGCAAGCTCAGTCTGTGACATATCGTTGTCAACACGCAATTCTTTTAATCTGACTGAAAACTCCATAATAACACCTTTGCCTGTAATTTAGTTTCTTTGATTTATTATACCATTTGTTTCATAAATAATAAAAATAATAGCCAAATCAGATTAAAATATGTTGACAATTGCAAATTAGGAATATATAATTATCCTAACAAGATAATTATTCTTGCTGTTATATTTTATTAGGAGGTCAATTATGAGAACTAAAGTCAAAAAATTAACATCGGTTATTCTTGCGGTTGTAATGATGCTCGGCATCTTGACAATCGTACCGCTCACCGTAAGTGCGGCAACCTACGGCGACTTTGAATATACCCTCGAAAATGATTATACATGCACGATTACAGGTTATAACGGTTCTGCGGCTAATGTTACTATACCCTCAACTATTTATGGCTATAAGGTATCAGCATTATCAGATACTGCATTTTTGAGTAATAAAAATATTAGAAGTGTCATAATACCAAATGGTGTCCTAAGAATAGGTGCACTATGTTTTGATAGTTGTACAAATTTACAGGAAATTACAATACCTGATAGTGTTATGCATATTGTTAGATCAGGAGATGCAGGAAGTGGTGGCTTTTTACAATTTTGTGATAGCTTAAAAGAAATAACTTTAGGTAGTGGATTGGAAAATTTTTTTGATACATATGATTTAAATGGTAGTCATTCATTTGAATGCATTGATATTAGCAAAAATAATAAATATTATTGTAGTATTGATGGGGTGGCTTTTAGTAAGGATAAGAAAAAACTATTAAAATATCCGCCTGCTAAGAAAGATGAAATATATACAATACCCGATACTGTTAGTAAATTATCCATGCCAATGGGATTTACTCTCAATGAAAATCTAAAAGCAGTTATAATACCGAAGAGTGTTAAGGAAATATCTCTTTACACATTTGGAACATCTTTGAATTCAATTTATGGATATAAAGGTACAGTTGCTGAAACATATGCGAAAGAAAATGGATTTAAGTTTATTGAAATTTCCGAACCAACCTCGGTATCATTAAACAAAACAGCATTAACTTTAGATGTCGGCAAGAGTTATACTCTTACAAAGACAGTTTCACCATCAAACGCTGTGACCTCTTACAATTGGAGCAGTTCAAACACAAGCGTTGCGACTGTTGACAGCAACGGTAAAGTAACCGCCAAAAAAGCAGGTACGGCAACAATCACGGTAAAAACTTCAAACGGCAAAACAGCCACTTGCAAAGTTACCGTAAATCTTCCCGCTCCGCAGATTACAGGTCTTGCAAACACAACAGGCGGTATCAAAATTTCGTGGAACAAGGTTGACGGTGCTTACGGCTACAGACTTTATTACAAGCCTGCATCGGGTGGTTGGAAACGCTTTAAAGACACAACCGCCACATCGTTCACCGATTCGGGAGTAGTACCGAATAAAACCGAAACATATACAATCCGTTGTATTGACAAAAACGGCAACACAATCAGCGGTTTCAATTCAAAAGGCTGGTCAAAAAAATATACACCCGCTGCTCCGACAGTTTCAAAACTCGATATCACCACAGGCGGTATCAAGCTTAGTTGGAACAAAATCGCAGGTGTTTACGGTTACAGACTTTATTACAAGCCTGCATCAGGCGGTTGGAAACGCTTTAAAGACACAACCGCTACATCGTTCACCGATTCGGGAGTAAGTCCTAACAGAACCGAAACCTACACAATCCGTTGTATTGACAAGAACGGCAACACAATCAGCGGATTTAACTCGACAGGCTGGTCTAAAAAATACACTCCCGTTGCTCCGACAATTTCAAAACTCGATATCACCACAGGCGGTATCAAGCTTAGTTGGAACAAAATCGCAGGTGTTTACGGTTACAGACTTTATTACAAGCCTGCGTCGGGTGGTTGGAAACGCTTTAAAGACACAACCGCCACATCGTTCACCGATTCGGGAGTAGTACCGAATAAAACCGAAACATACACAATCCGTTGCATTGACAAAAACGGCAAAACCGTCAGTGGTTTCAATTCAAAGGGTTGGTCCAAAAAATACACTCCTGTTGCTCCGAAAATTACAAGGCTCTCAAACACATCAAAGGGTGTAAGTGTAACTTGGAATAAAATCGCAGGCGTTTACGGCTACAGACTTTACAGAAAATATGACGGCGGAAGCTGGACAAGGGTTAAGGACACAACTTCAACCTCTTTCACAGATTCAGGTGCTAAAAAAGGTAAGAAGGCGACCTACACAGTCCGTTGTATTGACAGGAAAGGCAAAACGGTAAGCGGTTTCAACTCAAAGGGTTGGTCAATTACAAGAAAATAGTATTTTAATCAGAAATCCCGACAGGTTTTGTGCTGTCGGGATTTTTGCTTGTTTTTACCATTGAAAAGACTGAATAATAATGTTATAATAAATCCGAATATAGAAAATTGTGAATAACTTTATCGAAAATGGGAGATGAAAACTAAAAATGGCAATAAAGGTAACGCTCCTTACACACACACCTAACCCTGAACAGACGGTTGCAATGGCGGCAAAGCTTTGCTATTCACCGTCAGGGATTGAAGATATAAGAGAAGGCCTTGATGAGGAAAAAACTTCCTCATTTATTGATATGCTTGCAAGCCTCGGCCATGCAAGTCCGACCGAACACGCATATTTTACATTCGGCATTGAGGGCATTTCAAGAGCCTGCTCACACCAGCTTGTCCGCCACAGAATTGCATCCTACAGTCAGCAGTCACAGCGCTATGTTGACGGCACAAGGTTTGACTTTGTAACTCCGCCCGAGATTGCAAAGAACGAAAAGGCTCTTGCCGCTTATGAAAAGGCTCTCAAGGTTGAGGCTGACGCTTACAAGGAAATCAGAGATGCACTTGCTGTCGGTTACATCAACGAGAAGTGTCCCGATAAATACAGCGGAACGGATGAAGAAATTATCAATGCCTACAAGGCTGACGACAAAAAATCCTGCAATGCTTTCATCAAGAAAGCCAATGAGGACGCAAGATTTATTCTTCCGAATGCATCGACAACAAAAATTGTTTGCACTTTCAATGCAAGAAGCTTGCAGAACTTTTTTGCACACCGTTGCTGCAACAGAGCACAGTGGGAAATTCGTGAGGTTGCCGAACAGATGCTTTTGCAATGTCTTGAGGTTGCTCCGCATCTTTTCAAAAACTGCGGCCCGTCATGCCTGTTCGGACCATGCCCCGAGGGCAATATGTGTTGCGGAAAGCAAAAGGAAATGCGTCAGAAATACGGCAGAGAAAAGTAAGGTATATATATGAAAAGCAAAATTATTGTTATTGAGGGACTTGACGGCAGCGGAAAAGCTACGCAGACAAAGATTTTGTGCGAAAAAATTTCCGCTCTCGGAAAAAAGGTCACAAAGCTTGAATTTCCAAATTATGAAAGTCCTGCCGCCGCTCCCGTGAAGATGTATCTTGACGGCGAATTCGGTGACAAGCCCGATGATGTCAATGCCTATGCGGCGAGTGCATTTTATGCGGTTGACCGTGTTGCAAGCTATCTTCAGTTTTGGAAAAAGGAATGTGACAACGGCGGTGTGATTTTAAGCGACCGCTATGTGACTTCAAATATAATTTATCAGATGTCCAAACTCCCGAAAGAGGAGTGGAACAGCTTTATTGATTGGCTGAACGATTTTGAATACGAAAAGCTCGGGATTCCGAAACCCGACCTTGTAATCTACCTTGATGTTGAACCTGAGGTTTCGCAGAAGCTTATGGAAAAACGCTACGGCGGTGACAACAGCAAGAAAGATTTGCATGAAAAAAACCTCCGTTTCCTTCTTGACTGTCGAAAAAGTGCAGTTTATGCCGCTAAAAAATGCGGTTGGAAGGTTATTAATTGCTGTGAAAACGGAGAGATTAAGAGTATAGAAAAAATATCGGAAGAGATAGAGAGGGCAGCGGCTGAAATTTATGCTGAGCTTTAAAAAAATTGAGCAAAGTGACATAAACGAACTTAAAAAATACTACGATTATGATGAGTGCATGGGTTGCGATACCAACCTTTTGAACGCTTATCTTTGGCGAAACGAATACAATATTAAATTTGCTTTTTATGATGATACAATTGTCAAGGTGTATTGTAATCCCGACGAGTCCGTCTGGGGTTACTGTATGCCTACAGGCAAAAATATAAAGGGTGCGCTTGAAGAGGTTTTCAAAGATGCCGAGGAGAGAAACGGCAATTTGCAAATTGTTATGCTGACAAACGGCAATCGTGCAATGCTTGAAACAATGTTTCCCGACAAATTTGATTATGTCCGTTCACCCGAAAATCAGGATTACATCTACACTTCCCGTGACCTTGCAACCCTTGCGGGCAAAAGGTTTCACGCAAAGCGTAACCACATTTCAAAATTTTACAGAACCTACACCGATACCCGTTTTGAAACTCTGTCGGATTCAAACATTCCCGATGCATTAACGGTTGCAAAACTGTGGTGTGCGGAAAATGACACCGATCCCGAAGCTTCAAGCGAAATTATGGCAATCATGGAAATGTGCGACCTCAAAGACGAATACAATGTCAAGGGTGCTGTACTGTATGTTGACTCAGAGCCCGTTGCCATGACTCTCGGAAGTGAAATTTCACCCAAGGTGTATGACATCAACTTTGAAAAGGCACTTCGTGAATATGACGGTGTTTATGCCGTAATCAACAACGAATTTGCCAAAACTCTTACGCAGTATGAGTATATAAACCGTGAGGAAGATATGGGACTTGAGGGACTCAAAAAGTCTAAACTTTCATACAATCCCGTTATTATCCTCGACCGCTGGAATGCAATACCGAAAAACCGATGAAAACGATATTTCGCAAAACCGAAAAATCCGATACCGAAAGCCTTAAAAAGCTGTGGCTCTCGTGTTTTGACGAGGATGTAACTGCCGTCAATCTGATTTTTGACAGCGACCTTTTTGACGGCTGCTGTGCCGTTGTTGACGATAGAATCGTTTCGGCTCTTTACCTTGTAAAAGGTACGCTCAACGGCGAAAAATCGCATTATCTTTGCGGTGCGTCAACCGATAAATCTTTTCGTGGCAACGGGATAATGTCAAGGTTGATTGATTTTGCACTTAATGATGCAAAGAATAACGGTGATGTCTATTCTCTGCTTTTCCCTGCAAATGACGGCTTGTATGGCTTTTACGCAAAACTCGGATATGCTCCGAGCTGCACCGTAAAAAGCCGTGAAATTTCAAGGCAAATGCTTGAAAATTTTGCAGAGAAGGGCTTGAATATCGGCTGTTCAAAAGAAAATTCTTTCATATATAATGAGAATTTTTTTGAATTTGCAAAGTCCTATTATGAGATTTACGGCTCAAAGGTGATCAATAAGAATGACTGCTTTGCCGTGTTTGATGAAAACAAAAATACTGCCGATGTTTTTTACTCGGCTTATAAAAATATAAACGAACTTTCCGCACTTTTGCTTGAAAATACAAAATCAGAAAGGTTTGTGTTTACGGGCAAATCCGACAACGCTCTTTTTGAAAACTGCCAATCACAAAAATGCGGAATGATTAAATCACTCGACAAAAACCATAAAATTCCCGACGATGTCTATATCGGGATTACTCTTTCCTGAAAGGAAGTTTACTATGTTCTATGTATTTCTTGCAGAAGGCTTTGAAGAAACAGAGGCGCTTGCCCCCGTTGATGTAATGCGCAGGGCAAAGCTTGATGTTAAAACAGTCGGTGTAACAGTCGAATGTGTTACAAGCTCACACGGTGTGCCTGTAAAAGCCGATATCACAATTGACAATATTGACCTTGACGATGTTCAGGGTGTTGTACTCCCCGGTGGTATGCCCGGAACTCTCAATCTTGAGGCAAACAAAAAGGTTCTTGAGGCTGTTAAGTATAGCTGTGAAAACGGCAAAATCGTTGCCGCAATCTGTGCCGCTCCGTCAATTCTCGGTCATCTCGGAATCCTTGACGGCAAAAAGGCAACCTGTTTTCCGGGCTTTGAAAAGGAACTCAAGGGTGCAGACTATACAGGCACTCACACCGTAACGGACGGCAATATTATTACCGCAAAGGGCGCAGGCTGTGCAATTGAATTCGGTCACGCAATTGTTTCTCTCGCAGTATCAAAGGATGCCGCCGACAAGGTTATCGGTGATATGCAATGCCTGTGAAAAATGTCCGTGAGCTGAAAAGTCAGCTCCGTGCAAAACATAAAAAAATCCGAAAAAGCTGTCCTCCCGAAAAAAAGCAACAGCTTGACCTCGCCTTGCAGAACGCTTTTCTGGCAAGTGAGGAATACAAAAACTGTGATGTGCTTTTTGCCTTTGTTTCATCACCGATTGAGGTTGACACCTCGCTTATTCTTGAAACAACGCTGAAAGACGGCAAAAGACTTGCTTTGCCAAAGTGTAAAAATAATTTCGGCGAAATGGATTTTTACCTTGTAAATTCACTTTCTCAGCTTGAAAAGGGTGCGTTTTCAATCATGGAACCAAACCCCGAGGTTTGCGAAAAGTACGAGGATTTCTCACACGGACTTTGCCTTGTTCCGGGACTTTGCTTTGATATGCAGGGATTCCGCCTTGGATTCGGCAAGGGTTACTACGACAGATTTTTACAGAATTTTTCTGGAACAAGCGTTGGGCTTTGCTACTCCAAATGTATAGAGCATACTCTGCCCTCGGGAGTGTTCGACCGCCCCGTTGACGCCGTGATTACCGAAAAATATACCAACCGAACAAATAACGAGTTTGTAAAGGAATGATACATTATGAACCCTGATAATTTTAATATGAGCGAACAGGAGCTTAACGCTCAGCGTCGCAGAAGAGCCGAAAACTTTAAACTTAATATTGATGAAAGCGAGTATGAGGACGATAATTCCGTCAAGTCTGAGGATGAACCGTCAAACCTTAATTCATACAGCGGTCAGGATGTCAAAAAGCAAATGGCCCGTGAATCAAAGCAGGTTTTAAAGCAGAAGAAAAAGGAAGAAAAAAAGGCTCTTAAAGCAAAGAACAAGTATAATCGCAGAACCTTCCGCTTTATCTGGATTATCTCGGTTTTAATTGTCGGAGCAATGGCGGCTGTATATATGATAACAGGTATGAACGATTTGCTTGCCGTGAACAGAACCGACTCCTCAACCGTGAAAATTGAAATTCCCGAAAATCCGACTGTTGACGATGTTACAAAGGTACTTGTTGACAATAAAGTAATTGGTGAGCCGTCATATTTCAAGCTTTTTGTCAATGTCACAAAGTCTGCCGATGATTTTACTCAGGGTACATATGAAATTCGCAGAAATATGGACTACGAGGCAATCATCAACTTCCTTTCGAGTAACAACAACAGAACCGACACGGTTTCCGTTACAATTACCGAGGGTGAAAGCGTTCTTGAAATTGCCAACACTCTTGAAAAGAACGGTGCTTTGGGCGACAGGGACGAGTTTCTTTCGCTTTGCAATTCCGAAAAGTTTGACAGCGACTTTGACTTTATCAAGGCTGAAACAAATGCGGACAAGCGTTACTACAAGCTTGAGGGTTATCTCTATCCGGATACCTACGAATTCTACAGAAATGAAAATGCAGAATCCGTAATCTACAAATTTCTCAACAACTACGAAACAAAGATTAACGAAAAGCAGACTGTTGACGGCTATTCAAAGAAAACAACAGTTTTGAAAATGGTTGAAGAGAGCGACACGAAGTATTCGCTTGATCAGGTTATGACAATCGCATCTATCATTCAGGCAGAGGCGGCTGACAAAGAGGATATGTACTACATTTCTTCAATCCTCCACAACCGTCTTACAGCCGACAGCAGTCTCGGCGTGTCAAGCCTCGGTCTTGATTCAACAAAGTTCTATCCGTACAGAAGCCTTGAGGATGTTCCCGAAAATGACAGAAGCACCTACAAGAGCAGATATGATACATATGACAGGAAGGGACTTCCTTACGGTCCTATCTGCAATCCCGGTATGGATGCGATAATTGCCGCACTCAATCCGAACAGCTCGGATTATTACTTCTTCTGTCATGACAGTAAGGGACAGGCTTATTACGCATCAACACTTGAACAGCAAAACGCAAATCTGGAGTATATTGAAAGCTATGATAACTAATTTTGAAAAACCCGAAATTTTGTCACCGGCAGGTGATATGGATTGCCTTAAATCCGCTTTAAACTTTGGCGCAGACGCAGTTTTTCTTGCAGGAAAAATGTTTGGAATGCGTTCCGCACCGCAGAATTTTGATAACGATCAACTCAAAAAGGCTTGTGACCTTGCCCACGCAAAGGGCGCAAGAATCCATGTGACCTGCAACACACTTCCACGCAATAATGAAATTCCTCATCTTCAGGAATTTATGGAGAATGCTCAGGCTTGCGGAGTTGATGCGTTCATAATTGCCGACCTCGGTGTTTTTGAGGCGGCTAAAAAGTATGCGCCAAAGGTTCAGCGCCACATTTCGACTCAGGCGGGAGTAACAAACTATGCGGCGGCAAATGTGCTTTACAATATGGGTGCGTCAAGGGTTGTGCTTGCAAGAGAAATTCCGCTTGATGAAATTGCCGAAATGCGTGCAAAAGTTCCGAAAGAGCTTGAAATCGAATGCTTTGTACACGGTGCAATGTGTGTTTCATTTTCAGGCAGATGCCTTATTTCAAGTTATATGACAGGCAGAGATGCTAACCACGGCGACTGCGCTCAGCCGTGTCGCTGGAAGTATCATCTTTACGAAGAAAACCGTCAGGGACAGTATTTCCCTGTTGAAGAAACAGGTGACGGCACATATCTCTACAATTCAAGAGATCTCTGTATGATTGAGCATATCCCCGAGCTTGTAAAGGCAGGTGTTTCAAGCTTTAAGATTGAGGGCAGAGCAAAGTCGGCTTACTATGTCGCTGTTACAACAAACGCTTACCGTCACGCTGTTGACGATTATTTTGCAGAGGGTGACGATTATGTTCTCAAACCGTGGATAAGGGAAGAACTTGAAAAAATCAGCCACCGTGAGTACAACACAGGCTTCTATTTCGGCAGAGAACCCGGTCAGGTTACGGGCAACGGAGGATATATCCGTCATTATGACAATGTTGCATTGTGTGAAGAGCTTGTGGACGACACAACCGCAGTGATCACTCAGCGCAACAAATTCTATGTGGGCGACACACTTGATGTACTTCCGCCAAGCGGAGTGCCGTTTGAAATCAAGTGTGAATCACTTACAACCGACGAGGGTATGCCCGTTGAAAGTGCGCCGCATCCGATGCAAAGACTTACAATGAAATGCAACGCTCCCGTTCCGTCAGGCTCGGTTATCAGAAAAAAGCGTGATTAATCCCGAATTTTGCTATTGACAACACAAAGAAACAGTTTTATAATCTAAGTACTGATGTTCCCCACCTTAAAAACGGTGGGGAACAATTCAGCCTTTCAGCGTGAGCAAATCTCTCGCTGAAATACTGAGGAGCTGACGCTCCTATGCACTTGATTGCAATCTGTCGCAAACTCTGCTCCTTGCAAGCAAAGCAGAGTGTTGCTCCGATTTAAATTATTTGCTACAATTGAATTACAATATTCGGCTGTGACGGGATTAACCGAGATGTCAGCATTTCAGAGAGAAAGCCGTTTTGGTGCAAGGCTTTTATGTGAAGTTTCGGTGCGCTGCCCCTGAGCTCTGTGTGATTAAGCACAGCGTATTTCTGCGTTAAGGAAATGTAATCTTATGACGATTACTCAAAGCGGACGCTTGGCGTCAATTTGGGTGGTACCGCAGGATATTCCTGTCCCATTGTATTTTTATACAATGGGATTTTTTATTTTGCTCGGTTGCATACTTTAAACAAATTTGAACGAATATTGTATTCCCCTGTGAATTTGTATAAGGAGAGATTTTTTATGAAGTGGACAGGACTTAACGAATTAAGAGAAAAGTTCCTTGAATTCTTTGAATCAAAGGGTTGTTTAAGACTCCCCAGCTTTTCACTTGTTCCAAAGGACGACAACAGCCTTCTGCTTATCAACAGCGGTATGGCTCCTATGAAAAAATATTTTACAGGTGAGGTAACACCTCCTCGCAAGCGTGTTACAACCTGTCAGAAATGTATCCGTACTCCCGACATTGAGCGTGTCGGCATCACAGCCCGTCACGGTACATTCTTTGAAATGCTCGGTAACTTCTCATTCGGCGACTATTTTAAGCACGAGGCTACAGCATGGGCATGGGAATTCTTTACAAAGGTTCTTGAAATGCCTCCCGAAAAGCTTTATGTTTCAATTTATGAGGACGATGACGAGGCTTTTGACATTTGGACAAAAGAAGTCGGCGTTGATCCGTCACATATGGTAAGACTCGGCAAGGAAGATAACTTCTGGGAACACGGTTCAGGTCCCTGCGGTCCGTGCTCCGAAATCTACTTTGACCGTGGCGACGAAAAGGGCTGCGGCAGACCCGACTGTCATGTAGGCTGTGAATGTGACCGTTTTGTTGAGGTTTGGAACCTTGTATTTACTCAGTTTGAGAGTGACGGTAAAGGTAACTACACTCCTCTTGAACATCCGAACATTGATACAGGTATGGGACTTGAAAGACTTGCCTGTGTTATGCAGGGTGTTGACAACCTTTTCCTCGTTGACACAATTCAGAATATTATGAAACACATCTCACAGATTACAGGTATGGAGTACGGCAAAAATGAAAAGAGCGATGTTTCGCTCCGTGTTATCACAGACCATATCCGCAGTACAACATTTATGATCGGTGACGGTGTTCTTCCGTCAAACGAGGGCAAGGGCTATGTGCTTCGCCGTTTGCTCAGAAGAGCCGCTCGTCACGGCAGACTTCTCGGTTACAACGAGCCTTTCCTCTATAAGGTTTGCGATACGGTTATCAAAGAAAATCTCACAGCTTATCCCGAACTCAAGGAAAAGCAGGAGTTCATCACAAAGGTTATCAAGGTTGAGGAAGAAAGCTTTGCCAAGACAATTGATCAGGGCTTTAAGATGCTCAACGGCATTATGGACAGCGAAGATGTTAAGGTTCTCAGCGGTGAGGACGCATTTAAGCTTAACGATACCTACGGTTTCCCGATTGACCTTACAAGAGAAATCCTTTCGGAAAAAGGCATTAAGGTTGATGTTGAGCGTTTCCGTGAGCTTATGAAAGAGCAGAAAAAGCGTTCCCGTGACGCAAGAAAGAACGCCGGTGCAGACGCTTGGATTTCTGATGCAACAGACCTTTCGGATGTTGCAAATACAGAATTCGTAGGTTACACAGACCTCAAGTCAACTTCAAAGGTTCTTGCAATCGTTAAGGACGGTGTGAGAGTTGACAGTATCGGTGAGGGCGAAAATGCTATCATTGTTCTCGACAAAACTCCGTTCTACGGAGAAGGCGGCGGTCAGGTTGGCGACACAGGTGTTATGGAGTCCGGCAGTTTTTCAGCTGATGTTGACAACACAACAAAGAATCCGTCAGGCACAATTTACCTTCACGCTTGTACAGTAAAGAGCGGCAGCATCAATGTAGGTGCAGAGGTTTCAACTGCTGTTGATGAAGAGCGCCGTGCGGATATCACAAGAAACCACACAGCGGCTCACCTTCTTCAGTCGGCTCTCCGTGAGGTTCTCGGCAACCATGTTCAACAGGCAGGTCAGCTTGTTTCAGACGATTACTTCCGTTTTGATTTTACTCACTTTGAGGCTCTCACGGCAAAGGAACTCATTGAGGTTCAGAATCTTGTAAATAAAAAGATTCTTGAGGCAATCCCCGTTACGACACAGGAAATGCCTATTGAAGAGGCTAAAAAGCTCGGCGCAATGGCACTCTTCGGTGAAAAGTACGGCGATGTTGTCCGTGTTGTAAGCGCAGGCGACTTCTCTGTTGAATTCTGTGGCGGTACACATGTAAAGAATACTGCAAACCTCGGTCTTTTCAGAATCAGACAGGAGGGCTCGGTTGCCGCAGGTGTAAGAAGAATTGAGGCTCTCACAGGTATGGGCGTTCTCAAGTACATCAACGGTATGAGCGCTGTTATTATGGATGTTTGCTCATTACTCAAAATTGCAAATCCAAAGGCAGTTGTTGAGGGTGTTCAGAAGGCTGAACAGCTTATCAAGGAACAGCAGAGAGAAATCAACGAGCTTAATTCAAAGCTTGCCGTTGCTCAGATTGGTCAGCTTTTTGCAGGCACAACGGAGGAAAACGGTGTAAGAGTGGTAACAGGCAGAATTGACAAGGCTAATGCCGACATTCTTCGCACAATGTGCGAAAAGGCAAGAGATTTTGCCCCGAAGTGCGTATGTGTTCTTGCAACTGAAAATGACGGCAAGGTGACATTTGCCGCAGCCTGCGGTAAAGAGGCTCTTGCTCTCGGTGCAAATGCAGGCAAAATCATAAAGGCTGTTGCTCAGAAGGCCGGAGGCAACGGAGGCGGAAAGCCCGATATGGCTATGGCAGGTGCTAAACAGCCTGAGAAGATTTCAGAGGCTCTTGACAGCGTAAAAGAAACTGTTTATGCAATGTTAAAATAATCGTTTAATGTGTATTTATGGCTTGCTTGCCGGTTGAATTGTGGAAAATAGCCAAACGGTTACATAAAATCTTGTGCAATTAACAAAAACGGTTTTAAATCAAAACTATTGCAGTTTTGTTATTTTTATAGTATAATAAGCAATACTAAGATATGAAAATCTATCTTGGATATTTATGAACAATTTTAGGAGGAGATTAAAAATGTTCAAGAAAATTGCAGGTCTTTTTCTTGCAGCAGCAGTAATGTGCAGTTCAGCTGCCATCACAGCTAGCGCTGCAGAAGCAGAGGATGACGCTGCTGTTGCTGCAGCAGATCAGTCAGGCGAGGTTTCAGCCGACGGTTCATCAGAGGTTTCAGCTGACGCTTCTTCAGAAGTTGAAGCAGGCAATGTTGTTAAGTTTGATGTTAAGAAGTCAGGCTGGAATAATGTTAAGTCAGTATTCTGTCATATTTGGAAAGCTGACGGTTCAGGCGATTGGCCGGCTTGGCAGTCAAAGAAAGAAAAATGTAAGTACGATTCTTCAACAGGTATCGCTACATATGATCTTTCAAAGACAGGTAACACAATCTCTAAGTCAGACGGAAGAGTTTACTGTGTAGTCTTTAGTGCTAACACAGGTATGCAGTCATACAACGCTATCATGAGCGGCAAGTGCATCGGTGACACACTTTATTGCACAGGTAATCAGCTTGAAAACCCTGAGGATTCAGAAAAGAAGGCAAACGAAGCTAAGTGGGAAAACAACTCAGACTGCGGTCCTGAAAAGAAGATTACATCAACAGGTAACATCATCGGTTCTGCTTTCCCTGAGGGCGAATCAGATGCAACATTGTTGGCTACATACCTCGTCGCTTACTACAATGATGAGGCTAAGACAAGTTTTACACAGAAACTTCTTGACGAACTCAAGGTTAGCCCAACACAGGTTATGGGTGCTGTAACAGATAGGCTCAACGCTACAAAAAACCCTGATAAGGATACGATTGCTCCTGCAGTTGAGAAGATTCTCGCAGGTTGCACAGATCCTACAACAGGTAAAAAGGTTGACAAGACTCAGCTCGACAACGCTAAGAAGACAGGTGCTAAGGCAGCAGCCGGTAGCTCAAGCAACGGTTCAAGTTCTTCTTCAAGCAACGGTGGCTCAAGCTCATCAGGTTCAGGTTCTTCAAGCACAGGTGCAGTTAAGTCAGGTGTTGAAACAACTATCGTTTTCGTAATGGCAGGTCTTATGGTTTCAGCAGCAGGCGTTATGTTCCTTGCAAGAAAGAAGAAAGAAGACTGATTTTAACGAATTAATCTTTGATTAAGCATTTTTCGGACACTGTCAATCGGCAGTGTCCGTTTTGCTTTTTTAACTCATGGTGCAAAAATATTCAAAAAGTTTTTAAAACATCTTGACAACGCTCGTAGTGTTTGTTAAAATATTAATGTTGCAACGGGATGTAGCGCAGTTTGGTAGCGCACACGTCTGGGGGGCGTGGAGTCGCAAGTTCAAGTCTTGTCATCCCGACCAACTAAAGCCTTTTTGTCTTTTGACAGAAAGGCTTTTTTCTTTACGATAAACTGCTTACTGCAAATAAATTAACGCAAAAGGAGAAAATATGCTTAATATCGGCTCTCATCTTTCAATATCAAAAGGGTTTTACGCAATCGGCAGAGATGCACTTTCAATCGGAGCAAACACATTTCAATTTTTTACACGCAACCCTCGTGGCGGATCTGCAAGAAAAATTGATATCGAAGATGTCAATGCACTTATAAAACTTATGACGGAAAATAATTTTGCAAAAATTCTCGCCCATGCACCATACACAATGAACCTCTGTTCGGCAAAACCCGAAACCCGTGAATTTGCTCTGAACACGCTTACGGATGATTTGAAACGAATGGAATATCTCCCGAATAATCTTTACAACTTTCACCCCGGCAGTCACACGGGACAGGGCGTTAAAGCTGCGGTTGAGCAAATAGGCACAGCATTGAATACTGCAATGTTCGATGATATGACAACCACGGTATTGCTTGAAACAATGGCGGGCAAAGGCACGGAGGTCGGCAGAACCTTTGAAGAACTGCGTATGATTATCGACCGTGTGGAGCGAAACGATAAAATCGGCGTCTGCCTTGATACCTGCCATGTTTTTGACGCCGGTTATGACATTGTGAATAATCTTGACGGAGTTCTTGAAGAATTTGACCGTGTAATCGGGCTTGAAAGACTCAAGGCAATTCATCTCAATGACAGTATGAATCCTATCGGCAACCACAAGGACAGACATCAGAAAATAGGCGAGGGCTACATCGGAATTGATGCGTTCGGAAAAATTATAAATAATGAAAATTTGCGAAATCTTCCGTTTTTCCTTGAAACTCCGAACGAGCTTGACGGTTATGCCAAAGAAATTTCGGCTTTGAGAAATTTGTATTTTGAATGACATTTGCCTTAAAATAAATCAATACAAAAATTGTCAAAAATATTTGTTGCTATTGCAATTTGCGAAAATTAAAAAATTTAAAGTCCTCTCAATTTTTCGAGGGGGCTTTTTTCGCCTTTTTACAATAAAATCGGTTTGCCGTTACACATAATTTGAATACGCAGACAAAGATATAATAATTACCCTTAAATCGGGAACAATAGTAAAAACGATTTACGGAGTGATATTGTGATTCAAAACATACGGAAAAATGAATTTGAAAGTTTAATAAAATCATCAAAGCCGGTGCTTGCCGATTTTTATGCCGAATGGTGTTCACCATGCAGAATGCTTTCGCCTGTAATAGAAGAAATCGGTGACAAATACAAAGCATATTTTGAAACCGTCAAGGTCAATGTTGACGAAAATCCCGAATTGACAGAACGCTACGGTGTATCGGGAATTCCTGCACTTTTGCTCTTTAAAGACGGCAACGAAGTTTTGCGTATGTCGGGGGTTCAGACCGAAGAACGGATAATCTCCGCAATCTCCGAAAAAACGGGTGAGAGTTTTGTATGACCTTGTAATTGTCGGCGGAGGTGCGGCAGGACTTACGGCGGCACTCTATGCCTCTCGGAGCGGACTTGACTGCATTGTGCTTGATCCGTCATCACCCGAGGGCAGTTCAATTGCCCTCACGGATGCGGTTGAAAACTACACGGGCTTCAGCGATATTGCAGGCTTTGACCTCATTCAGCACTTTTATTCACACGCAAAGTCATTCGGTGCAAATTTTGTCAGACAATCCCTTGTCGGCATAAGAAAAAATTATGACGGTTTTATCCTTGAATGTTCCGACAGCGAGGTCAAGACAAAATCTGTTATTCTCTGCATGGGCGCAACCCACAAAAAATTGGGAATTGACGGCGAAAATAAGTTTGAGGGCAGAGGAGTAAGCTATTGTGCCGTGTGTGACGGCTATTTTTTCAAAGACAAAACAGTGGCGGTAATCGGGGGGGGGGAAACACCCGCTTACATTCGGTTCT